>Ga0210043_1000083_pt1 | contig 104161 bp, 94 predicted proteins | sample CryGeymet201501t_FD_183990 | JGI IMG/M metagenome (GOLD analysis project Ga0210043, IMG submission 183990) | Groundwater microbial communities from Crystal Geyser aquifers in Utah, USA - Crystal Geyser metaG 2015-01t (SPAdes) (version 2) | ecosystem: Environmental > Aquatic > Deep subsurface >...
ATGGAAGCATTCAGTCTATTCAGTGAATTTTTATTTTAGTTGTAAATAAATTTTTTACTCATCAAAAAATATCCCCACTATTCATCCTTCAATTTCCAATAGTAACTACTGATATACGCTGCTGCATACATAATCGCTCCATAAAACATGATTCCTATACTGATTGTTGTATCTTTCCAAAGGAACTCAACTAAGATTAAAGCTATTGTGAGATTTCGAATTCCTGTAACTGCCGAGATAGTCGACTGAATTTTTTGTGGGTATTTGAAGAATAGTAATCCTGAATTAGATGCAAATATCGCAAGGATACTTATAGAAAAAATAATTTTCCATTGAAGATTCAACAAAGCGGAATAATGTTCTATGGTTATCAATATTATGGTAATTAACAATATCAGATTAGCTACATGGCTCAATAATTTACTTATTGAAATATGATTCAGTTTGAGATTTTTCCTAACCAAAATACCAAGTACAAGTGGAAAAGCCTGCATTCCTATTCCAATTACAAGTAATTTTCCTATAACAGAAAAGGGGCTTTCCACCGTTGCATTTATAGAAAAATACACTATAAGAGGAATCAGAATAGATCCTATAGTATTTAAACTAAGTATCAATAATCCCCCTACAAATGGATTTCCATTGGATCTTATAACAAAAATTGATCCTGAAGTTCCTCCAGGTGAGATTGCACAAAGTAGTATTGCCAATCGGAATTCTTCAGTTAGTTCTAAGGCCCAAGTAAGGTAAAATGCTAGGCTAGGTACAATAAGACAATTTAATCCTATTGCTAAAAATGCTAATTTTTTAATTGCAAGGTCTTTATTTTTATTTGTTATCTGAAGACCCATAGCGAACATAGAAATCACAGAAAGAGCAATTAGAAAAATTTTTAAAATCAAAATATACTCTTATTAAGCAGACGTTAATTTAAACCAGGAATATGTATTTTAAAGAGAAATTTCTTCTCCCAATCATGATCCTTTGAAAAATACGGATGCAATAAAACAAAATGTAACAAAATGATCAAGCATGCTCCTGGTAATAAGTTCCAGGCAATCATTGTTGCAAAAGAATTTTCATTTAGAAATATATTTCCATCACTTCTAAAAAAATGATCCTTATGAAAACTTTTTATTACATACAAGACTAAAAATGCTGAATGAATAAAAATTAAGAGTCCATGAATCGTATATTCTAGGGAACTCAAACCGCCAAATCGTGTTCTAGCTTCCTTCTCAATCCACATATCCCAAATTTGAAAACCTAAATCAAAAATAAGTATAAGAAGAAACCCATAAAGATAAAATCCTTCCAACTGGAATACTAAAAGACCCAAAACTACAATAGGAAAAATTACTGCCCGAATTGAATGGAGTAAATGTTCCTTACGTGTATCTTTGTTCTTATATAATTGGTATTTCCATAAATGTAGTAATATAGCATCTGAGAATCCCAAGACTGCATAGATAGCAACTAGAATCGCAATTGATTTTAAAAGAATTGAATTATTCATTAATTGACCTATTAAATTTGTATATATGCACAATTACGCAAATATGTAAATCACTTTTTGTTTTTTCTTTGCAATTTTCTTTCACTTTTATCATTTAGTTGTATGACTTCCTCCAAAGTTAAAAATTTTTCTTCGACCGAGCACAAGAAGGTTCGTACTTCGAATGCACTTCCGAAGATGAATAAAAGGGAGACTGTAAATTCTTTGGATTCTTTGGATGATATATTAGATTCTAAGTTTTTAAATTCTTTATCTGATTCCACAAGGGTTAGCGTTCTCAAGAAAGTAATCCAACTTGGAAGAGCTGACGTCACCTTAATCGCAAAGGGTCTTCCTTGGGATAAATCAGTTGTATCGAGGAATTTAACATTTCTAAATGATGCTGGTGTTTTGAAACGATCCAAAGTTGGTAAACAAGTTTTCTATGAACCAGATGTTTCTAATATATTACAAAGGTTTAGAGATATTACAGCAGGGATAGAGATGATTATTATGAGCTGTTGTCCTATCGTACCACAGAAGTAATAGATATGAGTTCCAAAGGACTATGTATTTTCCTAGAATGATTGCCAACTATTATTATTTATTTTAAGATCTGAGCCTTATAAGATGTGCTTCTACTCACCAACTTCCAGAAGCTCCTCCCCCTCCGAAGCTACCACCTCCACCAGAAAAAGATCCTGAGCCACTATTGATGTTAGTTGATCTTGAATCCCAAGAATCTCGAAAAATATTGTGATTGTATTCAATGATTTTTACAGAAGAAGACGCAGTCCATTTATCTTGGAAATTTTTTACTTTTGGAAAAATTCTACCAGATAAGCGAATAGGTATACATGAAAAATGGATGATAAGATAATAAATGATTCCTACAGAACCAGAGAATCCTGCTGGAATAAAAATAAAAAACAAAATAATTAGGAACCATGGAAATAAGGGGACGTTCAGATTAAACATGAGTTGAACCGTCCAAACCAAACCTACGCAGGATATTAAAAAGCCTAAGACCAATCTTGATAGATAAGAAATTTGAATACCTGGCTCAAAGCCATCAAAAGCCCAAAAAATTTCCCAATACGTTGCCTCTTGAAGTGCTTCCTTGCGATCCAGAACTTGTATTATTCTATGGACTCCTTCCAGTATACCCTCCTCCCACCTTGATTCTTTGAATCTGGGGATCATGGTTTCATTAAGAATTCTATTGCATGTAATATCTGTTAAATATCCCTCTAATCCATAACCAACTTCTATTCTTGCCTTTCTAAGTCCAGGCATGATAAGAATTAAAACACCGTTGTCTTTATCTTTTTGACCAAGTTTCCATTCTTCCGCGACGCGAAGACTGTATTCTTCGATAGAATTTTCATACAAAAAACCTGATTTTACCAAAACAACAATTTGATCGGATGTTTTTTTCTCGTGTTCCTGAATTAATTGTATGATATGTGTTTTTATCTTACTATCTTCAAGGAAAAATCCATCTTCTATAAGATTCCCCGACAAAGTAGGTATCGTATCATTTTGTGATAAAGCTAGCGTGGATTGCATATCTTCATTAATTGATTCTAAACTTTTAAAATTTATATACCCAAGTCGGCATTGAATGGGTCGAAAAATTTTATCTTTTCCATCTAACATTCGCAAGGTAATTTCTTTTTGCTCTAGAAGTCCAAAGTAATATTTCTTGAGTTCATACTTTTTTATATGTCCTTCATAATATTCTGTATAAGAATCATCAGTTCTACACTCTATTCTTCTGCCAATATTCCACTTGATTGGGTATACTTGGTCTTCCCTTAGGCTTACAGATTCGAGACCTTTCTCAAGAATAATAGAAAGCTCTTTCTCGTTTCTGCCCATAACAATCCCTGAAATTTCTTGACCGTTGTATAAAAATGCGATATGATCACCTTGCTCCCAAGCAGAGAGCGGATGGATGAAAATGGATAATAGAATTAGGACAAATGTAAATTTCCATTGGCTCATGAGCTTAATTAATACCATCTTTCAATTCATTTTCCGGTATCAAGCGCAGATCTTTCAGTTCTACGCTTAGTTTTTCTTCATCATCAAATAAAATAGTATAGTTTTTATTTTCTATTTGGGAAACAGTTCCAGGGTAATATTTCCCGTTTCGCCATTTTGCCAATACACGAGAGCCATATTTTACATCTTTTGAACCAGGTAAAATATCTTGAACTATCTTAGAGTTCATTGTGCAACTCATATCCCCGTCCTCGAACAGTACTATTTTCCCCTTAGGACAAGATCCTGCTAGGATTCCTAAATACCATTTTTCATCAGACCACTTCGCCCATACTTTAACAGTATTTTGGTTCTTGGGACTTAAGATATAATTTACATAAGAAGTTAAGAGGATATCTATTTCAGGTAAGGAGTGTCTTACTTCTCCATAATCACTCGCAAAGTTGCCGTAATAATTTCCTTTTGTTATCCATCCTGAAAGTAATTTATCTGAATGTGTTATCTCATATTTATTAAAGATACTAGAAACCTTTCGATTGCTTAAATTTTTCTCTGATACTAGAGAAGTAAAAATATCTTTAATTAAGCTTTCACCTCCTAATTCATATAGTATACACCAATATACTAGTGCTTTCCCTTGTGCAATTTTATCATACTGATCAAAAGGATCATTCAAAGGTAAATCTTTTTTTTGGATTCTTTCTTTGAACCATTTGCCTATCCAATTTTCATATCTATCTCCATCAATATAAGAGAATGAGTGATCCCTCATGATTAGATAAGAAATAAAATTTGCCAGTCCTTCTGAAATCCATCTTGGTTTTGTTCCAACATTCCAAATATGAACAATTTCATGCATTTGAGTCCAAATAGATCCTTTAGGAGGAGAAGCAATTAACATTCGACTTGAATTAGCTCTACCTAATGTTTGTAAGGTTTGCGTTTCAAAGATTCTGTAAGTTTGGTTTCCTGGATATGGAACTCCAGTAAAAGATTCAATAAATTGAATACCTTTTGCGATTACTTCTATACTTTCTTCTGCCCAATTCTCATTTTTTTTTAAAAATTCCATTTCGAGTTTAATACTTTTTTCTTTAAGCTGGATGGATTTAGAAATTCTTTTGTAACCTGAATGAACTAGATCAATTTCTTTCCAAACAAACCAATGAGAATTACTATAGGTATAATATCCTTCAGGCATTACTCGGTTTTTATATTTATGAGTAGAATAAAATCCATCTTCATGAACTAATTCATTAATATCATCTTCGGGAATATAAATTGTTTCTAATAGAATTCTATATTTTCCATTTAAGGAAGCGATATTCAGTTGTTCTTGGTTCGGTAAGAATCCTTTTTTCATATTTGTTGGATTCGTATAAAGCTGATTTGAGGTTAAGAGAAGTATAAAGAGAATTGTAAAATATTTATTGCTCATAGATTGATAATCATAAAAAGTTCACTGTATAAGAAAAGTGAAATTTCAAACTGCTTTAACTTTAAAGTCTATCATTTTTAGAAAAACAATGATCCTTTGCTGAGTGATTTTCCACCATTGAGCTCAATGTAAACATATCTACATTTTTCGTATACTTTTGTCTGCTGAAATTTTTCCAAACCTTCTTTGGTGATTTTGGAATTGAAAGAGAACGAAATGTATTTTAAATTCTTCCAATCGAAATTGTCCATGAGTAGAATTTGTTCATCATCTAATCGACCCACTTCGAGTTTAAGATACTGAAGAGTTTCCACTGCCTTAGATTCACCCAGTGCAGTGATTCCATGCCTTCCTAAAGTATGGTAACGAAGATGCAGCCTTTCTAATCGATCAAACCAACCACTCTTTGCCATTGTTACAAAATGTTCCGGTTTGAGTTCTTCCTTTCCACCGTTGGATAAAGAACTATCATCCAAGGATAGAGATTTAAGATTCTGGACTTTAGGTGATGAATTTAAGATTGCTTCTAATTCTACACCACCAAAGTATACATTGTTTAGTTTTAGGTATTCTAGTTCTTTCCAGAATCCTTTTAAACCACCTAACTTTTCATATCCTGCTTCTCCCAGTTGGCAATACTGCAAACCGAAACTGCGAAGTTTTTTTTCATTCATGACTTCTATCCAGGGAAGTATATTGTAAGAATTGCGATCATCTCTCAACCAATGCCATTCCAAATAATCCCAATGCTTCCAATTTTCTTTCTCTTGAAATCGAGCAAATAACTCAGCATCCTTCGAATTGATATGGGATAAACTAAGTCCTTGAATTTTTTGCAAAAAACTTTTTGATAGATACTCTGAAGCATTCACTTGCGAATACATCCACTGGGAAAGACTCCAATAAGGGATTTTGTGATTTAAGGAAAACTTTTTCCAAAGTTCCTTCTTTATCTTCAAATCAAAATAAGCGATCCCAGATATATTCCAAACAGGCGTTAATTCTTCTGAGAAAGAATCAAACTCATATTCAGGTCCTTCTCTTTGATCAAATCCCACCTCAAGATCCACTCTGTAGGAATTGATTGGAGCCCCTCTCCACTCCGCTGGAATCATTTCTGAGATTCTTTCAATTTGCAATTTTGATTCATACATCCGTACCTTGGGTTGGGATTCGATATACTTGATCAGCCAATGCCAAGCGGCATTGTAGTCCAAAGTATCTTTTGTATAAACTTCTAGCTCATCTAAGGATATTGATTGTTTCATATTGTTTCATTAAAATTTTTTAAATACGAATGATTCATGAGAAAAATATAAAGAGAAACATTTAGATCCATTTTATATAAGCTATTTTCTTGCTTAATATATAAGAAAAGATATCTAGAGTATAGACTAGCAAGAATACATGCTAAATCTTATCTAAAAGAAAAAAGGAACAAATGTCAAGCATTGAATGGAATTAGAGGAATTGTTTACAATTTTTGGTAAAGAAAACGTCAAAGTTCTATCTGCTGATCCCGAAGTCGAAAGATTAATCTTGGAAAGTAAATCCCGAATCAACCAAGAGACGGAAGCTTTCAGTGAAGAAAATCGGATTCTGAATGCATCTGCTTTAAGTGCTGCTAGTAGAGCATACCTTACTCAATAAATTACATTTTAATTATTTAAATATATCTTTTTTTAAATCTGGAATATCTACTTTAATTTGAAAGTATTTATTTCGATTCAATTCATATTCTAAATCCAGCCACCATTTATTAAGCGTAGAAGAAAGAATAAGAAATCCCTGTTCAAACTTAGAATACAATTCTTCGTCAAATGTAACAAAATACTCTTTCATGGAACTTAAAAGATCATCGCTATGGTTGATCTCGAATTCTTTATGACCTCGAATATAATAATTTAATAAACTCTTTGTATTGTTATATTCATTCCCAACTATATGAAAAAATATTTTCTCTAAAATATGAAATTCTAAGATTGCATTATATTCGAACGAATACAATGCACCAGCAGAAAATGCATTATCATCGTTTCTAAATATTTTCTGCATTGTATAAAGAAAGGACTTAGTTGAAGACATGGGTATTTCATCATCAGGATCAAAAAGAAGTTCTTCGCGGTAACCCTGTCTCATCAATTCCAAATGTGGGATTTCTAAGGTTTCACTACCCAATTCTTCCTGGATATTATTAATAAGTTCGTTTTGTAAAGATTTCCAATCGTGGTTACGAATTGTTGCATCCAAAAGCATGTGGATTGCTTCGTTGGAAAAAATGGAATATTGCTTTAATACAGTTAAGGCATCTGAATTTTTATATTTAGAAGAAGATTTATTTAATTCTAAGACAATATTATTTCGTTTAACATCTAATTGCGAAAATAAATCGAAATTCTTTTTTTGTAGATCTGCAACTAAGGAATCTAAGGTTACTAAGTCCTTATTCATTTCTTTCTAAGTCCATCATGAAATCTTCAATAGCGAAAACAGTCTTATTAAAAGAAGGGTCTCTTTTTAAAGATCTATTTCTTTCGTGCGGTAATGGGATTTTGAAATGTTTGACGAACCTTCCTGGATTAGCATCCATTATATATACATCATCTGAAAGATAAACTGCTTCCGCTATATCATGGGTTACAAATATGATTGTAGTTTGAAGTGTTACCCATATTTCATTTAGCATATCTTGCATATTCAATCGAGTCTTGACATCAAGTGCACCAAAAGGTTCGTCCATTACTAAAATTTCGGGTTTAATAGCTAAGTTCATTGCGATAGCAACTCTCTGCAACTGACCACCAGATAACATGGGATACTCGGCATACTTATCTTCATGACCTTTAAGGCCAACTAACTCAATGATTCTCCGCGCTTCTTTTCTTCTTTCCTTAAAAGGTATACCTTGGTATCTCATTCCAAGTTCTACATTTTGTAAGACAGTATACCAAGGAAGACAAGAATATCTTTGGAAGACCATTCCTACTCTATGATTATTTGTTCGTGGTGTTGAATGAATTAAAACTTCACCCTGAGTAGGTTGTTGCAATCCACAGATATATCTTAAAAGGGTGCTTTTGCCACAACCGGATTTGCCAAGAATTGATACAAATTGTCCTTGCTTAGGCTTATCTTCAATAAGAAAGTTTAAATCTTTTAAAATCCAAGTCTTACCAGCGTCATATGACTGACTGATATTTTTCAATTGAATTATATCATCTAAATGAGAATTATCAAAAGATAAATGATTCATAGGTTACCTATTTTTTTATATGGAAATAAAAGCTTATCGATAAAATATAAAAGTTTGTCTTGCAATAAACCTATTAGCATTATTACTAAAAGGACACCATAAACTTGGTCTATCTTACTCTGTCTTGCACTTAGATATGCCAGTGCGCCTAAGCCTCCAGTTCTATTGATTACTTCAGCAACAACCAAATAAGTCCATGAGATCGCCACTAAAACACGTATATCATCAGAGACTCTAGAAAGAACAGATGGTAGATAAACAGTGTATACTTGCTGCCAACGACTCGCACCTAAGGTATAAGTTGTATCAAGGTGCACCTTGTCCACTTCATCTATTCTCTGAACTACTGTAGGTAAAAGATAAACAAAGATTCCAAAACTTAGAAATTGAATTTTCATTGTATCTTCAATCCCAAACCAAGCAATAAAAAGTCCCAAGGTCGCAGTTAAGGGAATATATCGAATAGCATCAATATATTTGCTAAATATTTTTCTAACAGTGGGAAACAATCCAAGTAAAAATCCTAAGGGCAATGCTAAACCAACTGCCTGTCCATAACCTGCAAAATTTAAATACAATGAATAAATGATATTCTGTAAGAGATTGTCAGACTCAAACATTTTTGGTAGGGATAGAAAAACACTTAGAGGGGATGGTAAAATCAACTCAGAAAAGATTCCAAAGAATGAGATAAGTGACCAACATGCGAGTATAATTAGAAAACCACTTATGTTATAAATCATACATTTTCTCCTTTTGGTCAATTCTACATGATAGAATGGAATTTTTATTCAATGGAATATCCAAATATAAATTATTGAATTAACTCAAAATCGGTTCTTCTATTCTGAGCTCTTCCTTCGTCATTATCATTACTAGCGATTGGTTTATCTGGTCCATTTCCGACTATAGTAAACCTTGATTTACTAAATTTAAATCTATCGGCTAAGAAATCAGCAACAGCCTTCGCTCTTTTTTCTGATAATTTTATATTGAGTTCCCTGCTTCCAACTGAATCTGTATTCCCTTCAATTCTAACTCTTGAATTCCCAAATGCCTTCGCTATTGGACCAAATTCTCTTGAGATTAGAAGTCTGGCATCGTCAGTAAGAGTCGAACTTCCCGTAGGAAAGTTTACTGTTATTTGTTTGATAGCGAATGCCTCAGCTTTTTCGCCACCAACAGATGAAAATACTTTCTGTTGTTCTGCTGCATGCTGATTCCCAACTAATTTTAAATCAGTAATGAATGACATATCAATTACAGATCTCCAAGCAGGAACTCTTTTAGGAGCAAGATCAATTTTCGCATATTCAACTGCCATGGAATTGTATAAATCATCTCCCTTTACCCCTTGGTAAGAAACATCAATTCCAAAAAAATTAATATTGTCTCCATAAGTTGCTAAGCGAACATTATTAATTGCGTTAAGGCAAAAGTCTTCTGGTTGGTTTAAGCCTTTAGAAAGTATTTTAGCTGCTTCACTTTTTGCTTTTTCTGATGAGTTTAACTCTGCAGCACCTATCAACCAGCCACGGATTAGATTAGAAATATCAGCTCTATTTTTCTCTAGAAATGGTTTACTGATTAAAAAACCATCCGCAATTATGTGGGAGGCTTCTCTTGTATTTTTTAAAACTTTGCTTCCTGGAACACCAGTTACTAAATCTTCATCATCTGGACTCCATACAACAGCAGCATCAACTGCACCTGCTTTGTAGGTAGTTGCTGAGTCGATAGCAGATGGTACTTCCACTATCTCAATATCATTTGTTGTTAAACCAGCTGCCTTCAGCAACCATATTAAAAAAGTATGACTTGGTGTTCCAAATGCGACTGATACTTTTTTTCCTTTTAAATCATTAGTTGTCTTGATTCCCTCTCGAACAACAATCGCATCACCACCTCGACTCCAATCTGCTTGAAATAGAAAAATTGGTTCTACACTTGCCAATGCTTCCACTTCTGTTGGGAATGAATCAACTGTAACCCAAAGTAATTGGCATTTTCCAGCTTTAAATGCGTCTCGACTTGTAGCAAAATCATCTATAACTGTAAAATTAACTAAAAAACCATAGTCCTTATAATATCGGCTATCAGTATTTGCAGCAAAATCTTTGTTAAAGTATTGACCTCCTGCATAGCCTCCCCAGGTAACCACGCATACATTATAAACTTTAGTATCTTTTGATACTCCTTCAGGGAGACTTATCGATGATTGGGTTCCAATGAAATCTGATTGAGCTAACCAGCGCAATCCGAAAAATAATCCTGCAACAATTAAAATCGTTATTAGTATTTTAGCAAAAGGGGTGAGTGTTGTTTTTTTCATAGTTCGATAATCTCCTTAAATTATAAAAACGAATCCCATTTCGATGATGAGTCTAGTTTCGTATCAACTTTGTCTCGTTTCGTAACAGTATCAGGTAGTTTATTATTTTTTTCTAATTTCTCTAGCAATTCGAATCCTTTGGATGTTAATACATTATTTTCTATATCAATTGTGTTCATTACATCAGTACTTATATCCATATAATAATTAATCTCACCTATTTTCTGGGAAACATTATCAGCAAGTAATTGTAAACTTGCTTCATAAATCTCTAGTTTGTCAGGATCTCCTTTTAGTATTTTCATACCTGCTTTTAAAGCGGAATGACCTTCTTTGTAAGCGAGATATTCATCTTTTTGAAGATTGACTTCATTGATTGTATCCTGGAGAACGTAGTCTGAATTTTCACGAATACGGAACAAAAGATTATATAATTTATCTAATCTTTCTTTTAGCTCCCCTAATCGTTTGTTGCTATCAACAAGTCTTGCTGCTTGGTTGGCTGATAATGCAGTGATTTTTGCATTACCTTGGTCTTTCGCAGATTTCGCTTTGCGAAGCTCATTTTCCATTTCCTCTGCATTTTTAGTAATTTTATTTCCAATCTTTTGTAGCTGTTCTCTAAGACCTTGAATCTTGCTGTCCATTTCATTCATAGTCTGTTTAAGATGATCAATATAAATTTCTAAATTTTTAATCGGATCAAGATTAATCACTAATCCTGTTAAAAATTTCATAAGTTGTTTATATAAATACCAAATTGCTGTTCTGAATTTTGGATCTAAAACTATATATACTAATGCTGATAAGCCTGCTAATGAAAAAATAGTATACCAAAGATTTGATAGTATTTGATTCAAGATTGGCAGACCTATGTATAGAAGATATCCAACTCCGAAGAAGATTGAACCCATAAATAGAGCGCCAGTGACACCTTCTGGTTTTTTCCAGAAAGATTTTATTTTATCTTTTTCTTCCACTAGATTCATTATCCAGCTCCTAAAACTTTTTTAATTGTCTTCTCATCTTCTTTCATTGATCCAAGAACGAGCTTATAAGCTTCATTGAAACCTTGGGAATTATTTTCTATCTTTATTTGATTTGAATCAATACTTTTCCTCAATTCAGTCTCAAGTTTTCTTAGTCTTTCAATTTCTGAGATGGTACTGTTAAGTTCTTTTTCTTCTTCGCTGATTTTATCTTTCAACTTCAATATTACATTTTTTTCAAAATCTTTTTTATTTTTATCAATAATTTGTAAATAATGTTCTATGGAATCTAGGATTGCTTTCGGAGTTGTGAGGGATTTGACAGCGATAGAAGCTGCTTTGATTGCCTGTTCTTTTTGTAATCCACTTTCTACAAGTTCTTCGACGGAAGTTTTAAATTCGAGGTAATCGTAGCCTTCCAAATTAGATTTTTCTATTTCTTTAAATAGAACATCTACAAATTTTCCAACTTCCGCATTCGAAATAGTCTTTGATGCTGAGGAAGATGAAACTTTGGATTCTGTTTGTTTTTCTGACTCGATAGATTTTTCCTCTGAGGAGGAATCAACTTCTGTGTCTTCAGTCTGTATAAATAAGTTCTTGATAGAGGATAGGGCCATAGATCAATTCATCCTTCAATTTAATTAGTAAAAATATCTAAAAAAGATTTAACTAAGAATTCACTTAGATTTTAAAATAAAGTTTCAAAAGAAAAAATCAAATTCTTATTCCTTAGGTTCAACAGTTGGTAATTCTTTGTAAATAGTTTTTCTTATAAAATTAATAAATTAAGGTGATATATTAATTAAAAATCCTGATAAATTCCCATATTTAAGATCATTATCTACCATTAATTGATATATTTTAATTTTATTGGTCTCCAATTTCCCTTAAGCCCTACGTCGTAATCACAGTATCGTTTCTAGAAGGCTCACGGTTCTCAGGATAATCTGTAGAATAGTGTAGCCCTCTGGATTCTTTGCGTAGAAGTGCGGATCTTACGATAATATCTGCTATTAAAGCTAGGTTCCTGAGTTCCAATAACCCTAGACTAATGGTTGTTCGATTGTAGAAATCTTTAATTTCTTCTCGGATCACTTGTATGCGCCTTGAAGCTCGCATTAACCTGAGATTACTCCGAACAATTCCTACATAATCACTCATGAGAGATTTGATTTCATAAAGATCATGACTCACAAGTACCCATTCTTCGGCGTTCTTGGTTCCTTCCTTATTCCAATTAGGTATTTTTGAAATTTCAGGAGGGTAGATAAGTTCAGATGCTGCTGCGATATCTTGGGCAATCCTATTTGCAAAAACCAGACATTCCAATAGACTGTTAGATGCTAGGCGGTTACCACCATGGACTCCTGTGCAGGTAGCTTCCCCAGCAGCATATAGATTCTCGATACTTGTTCTTCCCCAAAGGTCAGTCTCTATCCCACCACACATATAATGGGCTGCGGGAACAACAGGTATAGCTTGGCTAGTGATATCTATTCCTAGCTTGAGACAGGTTTCATAGATTGATGGAAAATGACCTCTCACAAATTCACTTGGTTTGTGGGTGATGTCTAGATAGACATGGGGCACACCATTCTTTTTCATTTCGTTATCTATTGCTCTTGCGACTATATCTCTTGGGGCTAAATCCTTCATTTCATGGTAGTCGACCATAAAAGCACGACCTTGAAAATCTCTAAGGATTCCACCTTCACCTCGGACAGCCTCAGAGATAAGAAAGGAATTCCCTTGGTCATGATATAGAGAGGTAGGATGGAATTGGTAGAATTCCATGTTTTTGACTTTTGCACCCGCTCGGTAGGCACAGGCTACTCCGTCTCCCGTAGCTATGCTAGGATTTGTAGTATGTTGGTAGACCTGTCCTGCTCCACCTGTTGCGACAATGGTTCGTTTGGCGATGAGTGGTGCAACTTCTCCATCTTCGGTGTTTAGAATATAAGCTCCGTAGCAGCGAAGAGGTAGACCTTCATTGTCTTTGATTTGGTGGCGAGTGAGCAAATCTACGCAGGCATGGTTTTCAAGGATTTGAATATTTCCCTTGTTTTTAACGGCTGTTAAAAGAGAGGCTTCTACCTCACGTCCAGTTCGATCTAAGGCATGGACTATGCGATTCTTTCGATGACCACCCTCTCGGCTAAGATCTAGCTTTCCCGACTCATCTTTGTTAAATGGAACTCCAATTTCTAAGAGTTCCTGAACTTTGGATGGGCCTTCTTCCACTAAGATACGCACAGCTTCTGGATCACAGAGTCCTGCACCGGCAATTAATGTATCTTGGATATGTTCATCTAGATTATCATTATCTGCAAAAACACTAGCGATACCACCCTGGGCATAATTCGTATTTGATTCGTAATCTGATTTTTTAGTTACAATTGTAACTGATCCAAATTCAGAAACTTTTAAAGCTAAGAATAAGCCTGTGACTCCTGAGCCAATGATCAGGAAGTCTGTTTTCTCAGGTGTCATTTCTTCTTGGTTTCTACCATAGCATTTACAAAATCTAGAGCTCGAATCAACATATAGTCAGGACGAATTTGATCATTGGTGTGCTCTTTAAGGTAGGTAGTTGCTTCCCCATTCTTTTTCACATGGTCTTTCATTGCTTGGATATTGAATTTAGATTTAATAGAATTAGAAGAAGGTATTTCTGGTAAATGATTCCACATGTCTTCTTCTCTGTAACGGAAAGGAAAACTGCCGTCTGCTTCTTCTGAAATCTCAATATCAGGTTGAACACCTACTACTTGGATAGTTTGTCCACTCGGAGAGTAATACCTACTGTTTGTTATCTTTAATAAAAATTCTTGGTTATCTGGAAGAGGCATAAGCTTCTGAACAGTAGCCTTCCCAAAAGTTCGTTCACCTAACAAAAGACCTCTACCGTGGTGTTGTATAGCGGAGGCAACAATTTCACTAGCAGAAGCAGATTTTGCATTTACTAAGACAACCAAAGGTAGCTCAGTGTATTTCTTATCTCGGGAGAAAGCTTCCTCAGGACTACGGTCAGGAACCTTAGTGCTAACGATCAATAATCCTTTGTCAATAAAAAGATCTGCGATATCAATTGCTAGGTCTAGATATCCACCAGCATTATTTCGTAAGTCAAGAACAAGAGCCTTGAGAGGAGCACCATTCTTTCCTGCTTCTCTCTCTAGATCACGAATAGCCTTTGCAATCTGCGTATCAATAGGAGGTTCATTTTCAGGTTTAACGAAACCTGTTAATTTAATATAGCCAACTTTAGGATCTTCCTTTAGAAGTCTATGTGTAAGATTCTTAATAGTGATTGTATCTCGAATAATAGGAATATCTGTAGTTCCAGTTAAACCTTTTCTCTTGACAGTTAGGACTACTTGTGTCCCTTTCTTTCCTTTGATTCTCTTAACAACCTTATCTAGGTTCATTGAAGAAATGGAAGCCTTATCAACTGCTAGTATAATATCTCCACTGCGAACACCCGCATTCAAAGCTGGGCTTCCTTCCAATGGATTTTCAATTACAACTTCCCTGGTTCCTCCACCAGAAAGGATGGCACCGATTCCTTCAAAGGAAGAGTCATTGATTTTTGCCATGGATTCTTCCCAAGCTTCTCTGAGAAAAACATTGGAGTGAGGATCCAAGGAAGATAAGTAGCCATTTGCGGCAGCTAAGAAAGCATCATTGATTGTAAAATCCTTCTTCTTTTCTTCTTCATTAGGCTCAATTCCTTCTTCCAATTCCAAGGCAGCATTTGCCATTGCAGGTTCTTTGTATTTAGGTAAGTTCTGTTCAACGAAGGCAATAATTTTGTCAAAATCTTTTTTGGAGAATCTTGTCTCTTCCCATTTAGAAGTGATTACACTTTTACGTAATTTATCTTTTTCGATAAGCTTCTTTACTTCATCATCAGAAAGTTTCTTATTTTCTTTTTTGCTTAATTTGGTCTTACGAATTTCTTCAAGTTTCTTATAATCTGGATCGATGATGATGTATTTATCTGAATTGGTAATCTTAAAAGTTTCCTTAACTGGAATCATATCTTCAGGATCTTCATACTTAGCTCTATCTTTGAAATAACTTTCAGGCATTAAATACAGAGGATGAGGAAGCGATAGCAAAGTATAAACGGCAGCATCAGTGTAAGCACGGTTTTTATTCGTCTTTTTATCTATGTAAAATTTATCAACAGATTGCACTACACTTTCGAAATCATTGATTGAAAAAGTATTTTGGATTTCAGGTTTCTTTTTGGCTTCGCGCTCACAGAACGATAAGCTACCTAAAATGAGGGTAAGGGTGATAATTGTAGAAAATAAATAAGAATTCTTTTTCAAGTTGATTCTCCAGTTCAAACGTTGGATTCTTGTTCAGTAAACTATTTAAAACGATATAGGCAACTGAAAAAATGAAGAAATCTGCAGTGGTTTTGTTTTTATTCCTAAGTTTTCCCAATTTTATCCAGGCAAAAGATGATTTTCATTTTCCTCTGGAGGATATGATATTTTTTGAGAAAATTATTCTAGATTTCTATACGGGTGACCTGCTCAAGAGAGATGCAATTAGTAGCTTGGAATCAAGATGCAGGTTTAAGGATTATTCATCGGGATTATCTTGTGCTAATTTGGCAATTCTATACAATTCTGAATCCGATTTACCGAGAGCATACACAGCAGCAGCACTTGCTTACAAAAAGGAACCTAAGGATAATTACTACCGCAACCTTTTCCAAAACCTTGCTGTCAAAAGTGGAAATATCAAAGACTTACAAAGGCGGATGGGCAAGTCAGGAGAAATTCCAGTTGTCTATTTGAGAGCCGTCCAAGCCTGCAATGAGGGTAGTCTGCAAAATGCTATAGGCGATATTCAAATTTTAGTAAAAAAGAAATTATTAACTAAAGAGCAGCTTCAAAATGGGATCTTCTCTGAATGTGTATCAGAAAATCCTAGTCTGAAAAAGGAATTAACTGAGGCAGCGATTTCAAATCCTACCTCCTATCAAAAGCTTTTAGAAGACGAAATTGATAGCAGCCATAGCCATAAAGAAATTTGGGATATGAAGTATGCGAGAAAGGAATTAGATCCTAAGATAGAGAATCTACCTGAGCCGAATAAAAAGCTAACTGAAATTTGGTCTAAAAGTAAAATTGCTATCCTTTCAGGAAAATCATCTCAAGCGAATACTGAGCTTTCTAGGTTACAATCTGAACTAAAAAGTTTAAAATCACAAGGTGGCAAAAATAAAATGCTTGCCGAGTCGATAGAGCTTGCAGTTGGTTTAATACTAAAGCAGGATAAAGATTTTGCAGCAAAAGCTAGTAAGATGGGTATAGCCTGGTAAATCCTATACGCTTTCTAAGTATTTCTTTAATTCTTCTTCCAGTTCTTTAGGAAGTAGAAGGCCTTTACTTAGAATCCTCTCATTGTACTTATTAAAGGATAACCGGTGTTGGTTGGTTTTTAAATAACCAGCCAGAGCTTCTGTTGCCCAAGGAATAATCTCTCGTATAAACTCTGGATTGTCTTCTAGTCTTTCACAATAATTGATAAATAAGGGTCGGTTTACTGGCCGACCTAAATTTCTATAAAATAACAGACGATAAAGGACTTCATTGTCGATCACATCTCCATCTTTTATAGAATCATCCACAAAGAGTAGATTGATATTATCCAGGAAATCAATCTTTAAATCTTTAGATTGCAATCGTCTTTGGACAGACTTTACGATTTCGTTAATTTCAAAAATGTAATTAGGACAATCTGTCGGGCAAGAACCTTCATGTTTATGCAATTCACAAGAATGCAGTAATATACAATCAACATCTGAAACTTCTTCACAGATTCCAAAATTAATAGAACCTAATAATTCCAAGGCGACATGGTAGCCTTTTTCTGAAAGATCTTTAACTGCCAATCGAAAAGCCTGAACTCTTCGCAAGGCTTCTTTTGTATCATAATTTCGATAGCGATTCTTGAGAGTCAGATATTTTTCTATCAAATTGTCCATGTCAATTACTCATAAAAAAGCAGAATTCTGCCTTGCCAAGGGTTTTTCCTTTTTTCCAATCTGCCGATAGATAAGATATGCTCCCAGGCTTTGCAAAAAGATTGAAATTTCTATTCCTGATTATGATAATCTTTGGGAACCATTCTATCTTTTCTGGGGAAGATGATGGACGAGACGACGCCAAGGGTCTTTATTTATATCCTTATGAGGTGATTAAAGCAGAAGAAATGAATCTTCTCGACACTGAGACACGGTTGAAAATAGAACCAGACTCTGGTCTTGCCATTCCCTTCGATCCTGCAACTCCAGGCGAGGGGGAAGGTGAGAAGGATTTAGAAACTAAGATCACTGAGGCGGACGGGCTTCTTCGTAGATACTACAGTCAATTTCTAAACGAGAAGCGTATCTGGGAAGATAAGAATCGAGGTTCCAAATTTTCCACTAAGAACGAACAAAATGAAGTTCGTCTTCTAATGGACACATTCATGAATACGAAAGCCGAAACGCAAATGATTCGTGATTCAGAAATTGTTTATAGTCTTCATAGAAGACTTGCTGATCTCCATGAGCAAAATAAAAATAATGTGCAAGCTATTCGTCATTATACGACAGCTTTGCGTTATAGAAATCTATCTCATACAGAAGAAAGATTTCTAGAAGAGGCTTCTTGGAATGAACTCATCGATCCAGCAGATAGGCAAACAAGAGAAAATCATAAAATAGCATATGATAGTCGAAATAAATCTCTAGAAGATGTGGAAGCAGCGAAGAAAACAATCCATAAACTGGGTTCTGATTTTTCTTTGAATAAGATAACATATAGAGCCTACCAAGAAGAGAAGAAATCTAAGGAATTAGATTTAACAAGAAAAAAAGCAATCCTTGATGAGGCAGAAAAAAACTACCAAGCCTCCTTAGAACAAAATTACGAACCCTATCGTAAGAAAAAATCTAGAGAGGATGCTGAAAATTATTATAAACTCGCCCAGCTTGTTCGTAAATTAGAGGATACGAATAAAGAAAGATTGAAAATAGTCAACAAATCAACATTAATTGGTAGAGGAATTTTCATATTATTCGATTACAAAAGAAATACAGATTTCTTTGCATATGAATATCTATTAGAAAAATCATACAGGATGGATCCGACTTTTCCTGAAGCGATCCTAGAAGTAGCCAAACAATTTAAGATTGATGGCAAAAAGCTGAAGTCTATAGATTATTTTGGAAAATTCATAGAATTAAAATTAGCCGAAGGACAAAATCTATCTGATACCGATACAGAAGATCTGGCAGACGCTTATTTGAATTTAGCAATCTTGAATTCTGATATTAAGCGAAAGGTAATAGCCGCAGATTATTATGAAAAATTCTTTGCAACAACCCAAGACTCAAACAAAAAAAAGGCGATTCTTTATGAATTGGGTAGATTCTATGAGAAAATCATAGGTGACCTTGACAAAGCTAAATCTTATTATGAACAGTGGTTGCAGATCAATCCTTCCGGCTCTGAGGAAAAAGTCGCCATTGCCCAGTACGGAATATCTCTTGCGCATAAGCGTGATAAGCGAATGGAACGAGAAGAGGCTAGTCTTATGCTCGCATATGAGCAGCAAAAATCTTTGGAAGAAAAAATATCCCAAGCAAAAGACTCTATCACCAAACTCGAACGAGATATCTTAAAATACAAAAAAGATCTCTTGCTCACAACAAAAGATGATTCTCTCACACAATTCCGAATTTTAAATATACAACTAGATGATTTGAATATTGAATTAGACCAATTGAATTCCAAGTCAAAGACTGTACCTCGAAGTAGAGTATTATTACGGTTAGCTGAAATTCAAGAATCGAAACGAGATTTTGAAGCAGCGAAAACATTTTATAGAGAATTAGTTGAATCAGGGAACGAGGTTGAGGCGAATTTTTCTCTCAAGAGTTTACAAAGAGTTGAAAAGACCCAATCTGATGGAATCATTCGACCTCATGATAAGCTCTACTGAGATAATTCTGAATTTAGTCTGGTATCCAATGCATAAGATTATAATTAAAAAATTATAAATTCAAGAATTAAACTGTGCGGGATGTATTTTCAAATTAATGTGGGATTCAATCCTACGTTAATTTTATGCATATGTCCACTTCCTGAGTAAGTATTCAAAGGGACCAAGAGTAAAATACTTCTTCCAAACGAAGCTAAACAATAGATTGAAACTATAGATAGGCAAAATCAAAAATGCAACCCACTCTGGGGAGAGCTTTGAAAAGTAACCAAGTCCCCATCCATGGAATATCCAATTGCATATGATGGATTGCATAAGATAATTCGACAGAGACATACTTCCCGCTCTAGAAAGTAGGGTAACAAATAGATTCTGCTTGATAGATCCAAGGAAAAAGAGACGAATCCATACTAGAATGTAAAGAATCATTAGACTAATTCCTGCTATCGATAGTAGGCTTGAAAAAAATACTTCAAAGAGAATGGAATCCTGGTTTAATGAACTTATCGCATAACATACATTTGAAATGATTGCTATTATAATCAGGTATCTTTTCTTTCCTTGAAAGTATGCCCAAATCTTCTCAGGTTGGGAAAGAAGTTGTTTCTTTCCTGCCATTAAGCCAACCAAAAACATAAGAATAGCGGAAGGCCAATTGTAAAAAATTAAGAAAGGAAAAGAAAAGTAGTATTCTTTTATTTTTTGTAAAGTTAGTTCATAAAAAGTTCCGAAATGATTCGCAATGGATTCTTTCGTTAGACTCTCATAGTCTAGTCCATAGGATTCACCAGGAAGATACGAGAGCAATCCTATAATACCATAGCATAGAATTGATAAAATCCAAAAGAAACCCATCCATTTGAAAAGAGTCTTATCAGATAGATCCTTCATTTGGTATAAAATAAAACCTAAGAGGGAATAGCTTATAAGAATGTCACCAGAAAATAAGAAGTGAGCGTGGATGATTCCTAAGATAAAAAGTCCAATCAATCTTCGATAGAATACTCTTTTTGCTTCATAACCTTTTTGGGCGGAGCTATATAGCAAAATAGTGAATCCATATCCAAATACGAAGGAGAATAAAATGAAAAACTTACCAGTAAAGAAAAAATTAAGCAGAAAGCGCGTAACTTCTGAATTCGTTGAATGAAAGGGACTAAAACCATAAGGAGGTTCAGCAAAATAGGGCAGATTCACTGCTAGAATTCCTAATAAAGAAAATCCTCTTAAGAAATCTAAGAGAGCTAGTCTTGCAGCGGAAGTTTGAGAAGACGATTGTTGATGGGAAGTTTGGATTTGACTCATGGTTTGACCTTTTGCGATTTAATCTTAGAAAGAATTTGTTTTGCTGCACTGTAGCCAGATCGAATTCCACCTTCCATGTATCCAGGAAATTCGGCAGAGATTTCTGATCCAGCAAATAGTAAATTTGTATTGTAGTTTCTTAGAATCTCCGCAGCGTTGGGCTTGCCACCATATTTCACAAATGAATTGTAACCGCCTCCGGACCAAGGATGATTGACCCAAATTCCTTCGTGGTATTCGATAGGTGTCAACCAACTTTCGCCAAAGGCTTGCTTGGTTAATTTATAAGCAAACTCTTTCCTTTGTTCTTGCCTTTTTTTAGAAAGACCAAGTGCTGTCTCAGCACCTATAAAAAGAACAAGCTTACCTTGCTTTTGATTTTTTAAGGAAGAATCTATTACAGTAACACCAGGGAAAGCATTACTCACAAAACTTCCACTCCATCCCTCTTTGCGCCAAAATGGTTCCTTAAAAACCAAAGTAATTTTAATCATATCACCTGTATCGAAACTACTCATCGCCTTTTGAATCGCTTGAGGCAATTTAGGTTCTATTGAAATCTTTTGAATGATAGGTGGAGGAACAGCTAGTATAATATAATTTGATTCTATGACCCCCTTTTTAGATGTTGAAATGTACTTAGCATTTTTCCATTGAATTCTTGTTATGGGATTGGAATGTATGGGTGCATGCTCAAGCTTTTGAATTAAACTTTCAATCAATCGACCTAGTCCATTCTCACAGTGTAGTTCGTCAGCATCTCTTTCTGAATTAAATCTTTTGTACAACTCATAGGTTCCCCGAGTACTTACAAGATCTGGATTCTTACCCATGAGTTCTCTAAACATATTTTTCAGAAGAATTCTTTTCTCTTTCTCATCAGTCATGGCATCGATTGCCTCAGACAAGGAAAAGTCTTGGTTTGTAGCTTTAGAATCTAATTTTGTTAAAAATTTTTCTTCATCGATCCATTCATAGACATTAGAATCTTCACTCCAGACTTCTTTACCAGTGGAATTCAAAGAGAAATTTTTTCCTTCTCCATAAACAGGACTATTTTCGAGGTAGTTCTTCTCGAGTAGATTTATGATTTCCTTCATGTCTTGGTTGAAAAGTTGTGCACCAAGCTCAGCAGAAACTGATTTCTCATTCAAAACAGATTTCATCCTTCCTCCAAAGTAGTTTTGGGCCTCTATTAATTGAGCCGAAATCCCATATTCCTGTAATTTCATAGCTGCGGAAATTCCACTTATTCCTCCACCAATGACCAAGACCGTGGGGGAGAAATTAGCCTCTTTTTGGTAAAAAGGTTTTGATTTTAAAGAAGAACACTTCTCTAGGGCTAGTGCTAATAAGGGGAGGGCAGAATATTTAAAAAACGTGGATCTATTCATTTCTTTCATAATTTACATCTTAATTATGGACTGTTTTTGTCAATTCATTTCACATACAGGTAGTATGTATGTGAAATTTATTTATTAAAGAAAATTTTGCTTGAGTAATAAAAATTCCAATTATAAAATGATAATTCTAGATGGGTAAACTTAAAAAAGATTTAGGAAAGCAAGAGCAAGGCGAAATAACTCGAAAGAATATTATTCATATTTCTAGGAAACTGTTTGGTAAGAAAGGTTATAATGGAACTTCTACTGAGGATATTTTGTTAGAGTTAGGCTTAACCCGAGGTGCCTTATACCATCATTTTGCAAGTAAGCGTGATATATTCTATGCAGTTTGTGTAGAGATAAATAAAGAATATTCTATCAATTTGGAAAAAATAGACTGGTTCAAATTAAAAAAGCAATGGCATAAGTTTTTAGATTTAGCAAACGATAGAGAATTTATTCAAATCTGGTTATTAGATAGTTATAGCGTACTTTCTTGGGAAGAAATTTTAGAATTAGATGATCTATTTATAATCCAACCTTTGACAGATATTTTAAAAGAATCAATAGCTAAGGATCATATTCGAGTACTTCATATCGAAGAAACAGCGCAGATCATTTTAGGTATGATTAACCAAGCCTTGCTTGTATTGAGTAAATCTGGAATTAAGGAAAAATCAACTAAGAAAAAGAATTTTAAATTAATTATAGATAATTACTTAGAGACACTCGAAGAAATGAGTTAACTATCGACTATAGCGAATTATATCATCTTCGATATCAATAGAAAGATCAGACTCTAGCGTATCGGCATAATATCCTTCTTCAGGAAGCACTTTGAATTCGATCTCATCGAATACTTCACCCTCATACGCAATTTTCAATAAATAATCTCCAATCGCAAGACCACGGTAGTAATCTCGTATAACAGGATTTCCTTCTTCTATCGTTTTTCTTCTGAGATCGACTTCTAGGAAATCTATAGATTTTTTATTTAAAGAAAAATAAAATTCATCATTGGGACTGACTCTTGAATCAAAAACATAAACAAAGTGTATGGTTTCTTGGGGGGTAAAAAATAAATCCTCTCTTGTCATTTGGAAATCAGTTTGAATCCCAAATTCTCTATCCAGCTCAGTCATACCTTCATCATAAGTCGTCATCCATCCTATTGATCCTGAAGGACTACCGCAAGAGTAGAAAAATACAATTAGTAAGAGGGTAATAGAATCCCTAAGAAATCTCATAGGATAAGTATCGTCGGTATTTTCAATTACCTAAATCATTCAATTATGAGAAGGTCTGGAAAATTATTTCAATCTTCGATAACTCTTCCACGATCTGTTGCATCTTTTTCCTTGGGATAGGTATTACTACTCGAACCACCTTGCATTCCAGAGGGATCCACACGATAGACTTTAAATCGTGAATCTTTCATTGCTTGTGATCCGATAGTAAATGCACGAAAAATTCGAAAAATCCAACGAAAAAGTAGAAAAAATAGAACAGAAAACAAAATAATACGAATCATACTTCATTAGACTATTTTTCAATGGCAAAAAATTCTACTAAAAATTACTTGCAAAATTCCCCAGTATTCCTTAAATTATAAATTCAGGAATTCCATTCCTGAATCTCACATATCAATTCACTGACCCAGTTCGCTGGGTTTTTCTTTTCTTAGATAATTAACTCAGTTTCGTTAATTGATTTTCTTTTAACAAAAACCAATAGAGAAATTATTAATATCAATCCGACACTGATAAGCCATAAATTGTATTCTTTTTTCCTGAAAATATTCCCCTCGCCTGGAATTGGATTTTTTTTATTTGTAGTTGGTAGGTTGTATTTTTTTGCAAGAGATTCTATTTGAATGAAATGTATAACAGGGATATCATTTTTAAGAAAGCGAAGCATAACAGAATCAATATTTTCTGTATCAAGAGGAACTGATTTTATGAGTCCTGGTTTAAATGTTTTTTTGCCAATGCTAGTTCCTACAGATAAAGAGCCTCCACCAACATTAATATAAGCCTTGATAGTTGTCTTGGCATTTGTATTATAAATTTCTACTCTTTTATCAATGCCATCTTTAAAGTTTTTGAAATCATAAATTTGAATTTTATTTCTCGTTATAGATTTTAATAATAAATCTTTACTTCTTTCTGACATTCCTAGGGCTTTATCCTCCACACCACCTAAAGTTGCATATTTAGATTTAATATTTAGTATCCCATCTTTAAACAATAGGTCTTCCATATCTAGCCATAAGAAGTCGTGATGATTTGCTCCCCATTGAGAAGAGGCTGAAGAAGTGATAACAATAGGTTGTAATTTTAAAGTTTGTATAGCTGAATATACTGCGATATTGATTGCTGGAAATGAACCAGAAAGTGCAACTGCTACTGTATCCCCTTGTTTTAATTTAGCTTTCTTGAGTAGATGTATTGCAACAGCTGAAAAATTAGGATTAATTGATGTTTGTTTAGAAGAAAGATAACCAACATTACTCGTAACTTCCGAGATACTAAGCCCAATAAGACCAGTTTGATTTGGATCAAAAGTAGAATTTGCCATATGATTCTTAAGGATACTTTCTTTCTTGATTCGCTTATAAGCTTTTTCTGTAAGTTTAGATGCTAATAATTTTTCTTTAAAATAGGGTTGTTCTCTTGTTACTTGGAATTCTTCAACAGCTAAATAAAGAAGTATAGATAGAACTGCTACTAATACAATAGGAGCTCGTTCTCGAAGTGGTGTTTTCCAATAAACTTTTATCATATTGAATTAATATCTTCTCCAAGGATGAGGATGAGTATAAATCGAACAACTATAGATATGATACAGAGTGTTGCCAAAGTTTCGATGATTCCCTGTCTATCATACCATATTGCAATAAGTCCAGGAATTATATAGCCAATCACTTGAAGTTCATCAAGTCTGATGGAAATTTGATTTATAAAAACACCGAGAACGAAGCTTATTAAAATAGTTAGCACAGATCTTCTACGACCATATAAAATTAAAAAATACGATAATAATCTAATTAAAAAATAAGTTAGTAATGAGATAAAAATTGTTAACGCAAGATCGCCAGGTCTGTGTAAATGGAGTGCAAAATATCCAGGAACAATCATTCCACCTGCTACCAGCCCAAAGAATTCTACGAATATTAAACTTACGAAGAGTCCAAGTCCAATGGATAGAATAATTGTATTCAATTTGTTAAGTTTCCTTGCTGTCTATTTTTGAAAAAGTCAATAATTTCTAAACCAATACCAGCTATATTACCGATACCAACTATTAAACAATCTTCTTGGATCTCACTTAGGATAGATTCTGCGATTAGAGAAGCAGTCGGATCTTCAAAAATTGAAATTTCCACCTTTTCTAAAAGTTCCTTGGAGCATTCACGAATAAATAAATTACTGCCTAAGCCTAGCAGAAAAATCGAATCCACATCCTGCCAGTTATTAACTTCTTGTGCTAATTGTTTTGAACGATCCGAACGATCTTCTCTTAGATTAACGATTAAAATAATTTTTTTTACACTTTGGACAATTTCTTTGCTCAGTTCGAATATTCTCCTTGTAGATGTGGGATCATTCGATGCAAATCCATTGGCAAGAAATAACTTTCTTCCAAAATATTCTATTTCAAAAACTTTAAAAGCACCTGGGTCTGGCTCAGTTTGTAATATTCCTAATTCAGATTTCTTATTTTCGAAACCTAAAACTCTAAGTAGACACCAAGTTATTGCTAAATTATCAATATGTTCTATGTATTTGCTTATCTTCCTTTGTAATTGAGTTGCAACTGTTATATCTTTTTCTTCTATATATAATAGTTCGGTAGATCTATCAGATGTAGATTTTTGAAAGATAGTTTTGAATTGATTGTCTCCTAAAATACATATTCCGTTAAACGGAGTAGAGCTTGCGAGGCATTTGGCAACATCATTAATTCCTGGTCCCATTATTTCCATATGGTCTTCTCGGATATTGGTAATTAATGTATGAGTTGCTTTGATTAATTTTGATTCTGATATCCATTGTAGGTGAGGTTGTAGTGCCATACATTCGATTACAATTGCATCTGCATTGTATTTTGCGGCCAATTTTACAATGTCTCTTTGTTCTATAATATTAGGTCTTGATTTTCGGATGATAGAAATTTCGTTTCCATTGGGTAGTATGATACGTGGTAGAGTTCCTGTAGTTTTTGCAAGAACTGTAATTCCATTGGCTCTAAACGCAGAAGCAATCAATCTAGTGACACTTGATTTACCTCTTGTTCCATTGATGTGAATGCGAATAGGAATATGATTCAGTCTTGAATTATGATTCCAGTTTTCAATAGATCCTAGAATGACTAGTATGAATATTATAAGAAGTAGTGCTGCGAGTATTAGTTGCATGGAATTTTATTCAGTATTTGATCTTTTACTGTAATCTTAATTTATACCAAAATATGATTTAAAGTTTCCACAATACAGTCCGTGAGCTTACTATCTAATAATGTTCGTCCATTCTTAGAAAAGAATGCTTGGTTGATTTCTAATTCAATTCCCAGATAAGAATTTTTACGAACCCTTCTTATAGCAGTGGGGAGGCTGTCGGCTTTTCCATGGTAGGGATAATTTGATCTTACCTTGTATTTTGGAAATAAATTATTTATACTCTTTTTCCATTGCTCACAGAAATCTTTTTCCAGAAGATGTGCTGGATCGAAAAGTATTCCTATATCGGCATTGCGTTCTTCTCCATTCCAGATAGGCGTGAAACTATGGATTGCAATATGTATAACAGGTTTATTCTTAGTTCCCTTCATCTCATCTAAGGTCTTCTCGAATGAATCTCTATAAGGAAAATAATATTCATCTAATAAGGCTAATTTTTCAGAAGGAGGTAGTGTTTTAGTAAATTCAGAGTATAGATTCTTATGACCTATACTTCGATTCAAATCAACTAGCAATCGAGAAACTTCTGCTTTAAAAACTATAGGACCAAAATGTTTTTCTAAACCTTCAATGAGAATTGCTGAGCCTAAGTCCCAGCCTTTATGTGTTCTTAGCAAATCCATTTTACCATGGAAGATATCTTTATACTCTTTCGGTATTAAGTTTGTATAATGTTCAGAAGAAAAAATTAGATTATTTTTAAGGAATGTATATTTCATTATTTTGTAAGTTTGAACACAGTGTAAGGTAAGTAGCTTTTAGTTTTTTAAAATGCTCTTCGTTATTTTTTCCATCGAAGGCTATGGAATTTAGCATAGTACTTTCATTTATTTCTAAGCTAGCTAGAATCCTTTCGGAAAGGTTGCCATGATTTTTTAGGACAGCGAGCATTTTCCCCTCAGCTTGCTGAATAGATGGAATATTAGTGAATACATCCAATACTGAAATACTGTCTTGATTCGAGCCAAGTAGTTTAAGTAATTTGGAATTTAAAATTACAGTTTTGGTTCCATGAATGATACTTGAATCGAGAAGTATTTTTAGTTCGGAGGTTGGGATAGAATTCATATCTTCCACTATGTAATTTTCAATGAGATGCTTTAAAAATAAGACAAAGATATTTACTAAAGATAGATCAGCTTTCGGGCATTCTTGGATATCCATAAGTCGAATTTCTATTGCCGATCTATCGAAGCGTGCTATTGCACCTCTTGAATTCAGCCATTCATCTTGAAGAATTTGATTTGGATCGTATTGTTCAATCGCCTTATACATTGGTTCTAAGATAATCTTGCGGTATTCTTTTTCGCTATCGATTACTTCTGGAATAATACTTCCAGAAATTTCAGGGATTATCTTTTGGTTATTGGCATAGAAATTTAACCTAGTATCTAGATAATTTGATCTATGTGCCTCAAGAATAGGGGAGCTTGCTGCTAGAGCTGGAATCATGGGAAGTAAGATTCGAATCGCAGCATGAAGGGATCGAAACTCATATTCATTCGCATAACCTAAATTTATGTGTACACTTTGTAAATTAGACCAGCCATGACCTTTGCAATTGAATATAGTATCATATGCATTATAAATTTCTTGGTTTTCATGCGGCCAGATTACGAAATCTTTACTGGGATTCATCCAAGGATGCATTGCTGTAGGCATAAGCATAAGATTTTCTTTTTCTAAGAAAGTATTAATCTTAATAACGTCCTCATGGAAAATATTTCCAATTCCATCAAGATTTTCAACTGGTCCATTTGTTTTAATTTCGATTAGATGAGAAGCAAGTTCATTAGACCAAGCAGTTTGATCAAAAGTAATTTCATTTTGAATATTAGATACTTCATCTAGCAGTAGTAAGGCAGCTGAGGGAGAAACAGAGAGAGTATCCCTATCAACAATCATATATTCTGCTTCGATTCCATAAGCATGAAAGAGACTTAATTTATTTGGATTCATTTTTTCTTTTCTTTAATTCTGTTCCAAAATACATCTATGATTCTTTCATAGAGTTCATCTTTTAGAATCTGATCTTCTGTATCGGAATCTATACTAGGATTATCATTTATTTCAATAATATAAAATTCTTTGCCGACTTGTTTTAAGTCGACACCATAAAATCCATCGCCAATAAGATTGCATCCTTTAATAGCTGTCTTAATTAAATCTGTTGGAGCATCTTCTATACGTATACTTTCAGAATCTCCATAATTAATTTCAGCCTTAGAATTATGATCATAGATTTGCCAATGGTTTTTTGCCATATAGTATTTGCTAACGTATAAAGGTTTCCTATCTATCACTCCGACTCGCCAATCAAATTCAGTCGGCGTAAACTCTTGGGCAATGATAAGATCAGAAAATTCCAACATAGCCTTTGCTTTGTATAAAAATTCTGTAGGATCTGATACTTTTAATACTCCAAGTGAAAATGCGCCGTCTGGTTGTTTTAGTATGATGGGATAAGCAATAGAAAGAGACACCTCATCTAAATTTTCCTTATGTAGCACTATGGTCTTTGGTGATGGAATGGAATGAGAATTTAGTAATTCAGCAAGATACACTTTGTTCGTACATTTTATGATAGATTCAGGGTCATCAATAACTATTAAGCCCTCAGCTTTGGCTCTTTGGGAAAATCGATACGTATGGTGGTTTACTGAGGTGGTTTCACGGATAAAGAGTGCATCGTATTGGGGAATTTTTGCATAATCATCTTTCGTAATCAGATGAACATCGAATCCTTTTTTATCGGCAGCAGAAACGAACTTTTGTATTGCTTTCTCATCGGATGGCGAATGGATATCTATAGGATTTGTAAGTATTGCAAGTGTAAATGCCTTCTTGGAAATTTTGGTTTGGTTAGAGGAAAAGTTTCTAGATGTGAAGTATAACCTTGCAAATTCTTCTACATAAGGCTTGTGATCTTCTGGTATTTCACTCGCAGGGATGGTGGTTATATTTTGTATATGCCATTTCTTATCACGTGAATCGTATATGAAAAAAGCTCTAAGCAGGGGAGCCCGAAACATATTGAAGAGTTGATTGGAAAGTTTGTCATTTTTCTTGGCAAGATTTTTCCCAAAGTAAATAGAGAGGGTGTATTTCTTGGAAGTTTCTTTTTTCAGGCTTTTTTGGATTAATTCATCTAAGTCATGTTCTATGACTCGAATGACAGCTTGAGATTTCATATCTTGTAAGGTTGAAATCCCAGGCATAACCATATGACCTCTAGCCATAGCAAGAAGTGAGACGTAGTAGCCTTCACTTTGGTATTTATAAGATTTACTTAGGTTGTAGATTTTAATGTCTTTGTTATCAAAGTATTTTTTATTAGTAAGGTAGTCTCTAGGTGAAATAGTTTCTATGCCAGGTATAGAAAAATTCCATTTCTTAGGTTGGTTGATAATGATTAGTGATGCCATTTGTTATAATTACGGTTCGATAATGAGAAGGTTTGCATCATAGGTTAGTATACCAAGTAAAATAGATGTGATCAATCTTGCGAAATCTACAGAATAGATTTGCGATTTATTGTAGGGGTTACTTTTATAAGGATCTGCAATGAGAACTTTTTTATCAACTTTAGAATAACCACTTAAGACTACAAAATGTCCGCTAGGCTCTCCACGGACATCATCAAAGGCTGCGGAATCTCCATACTCTCTTGCAAGATCATATAGATAAGTTGCAGATAATCCTGTTAGGATAGGAATATTTTTACTCAGATATTTGCGGATCAAGGAAGAGGAAAGCGGAACTTGTTCAATTTGTCCACCTAATTTGAGGAATTCAATGTAACCCTCAGAGGCAATTCTGAGTTTTTCGTTTCCCTTCTTAAAATCTATCTGCTGTTTCAATTTATCAGCAATATTTGTATTTTTATCATGAAACCAAGAAGGGTCAAATACCTGCAAATTATAAGTATAGATTTTTACTTTGAGTCCTTGCTGTAGCGCATGTACAGCCAAAAGGACAGCTAAAGTTCCACCTTCTTTTAGTTTTGTTACTTCTTTGATTGTTTGATCTAAAGAATTTTTAAGTCCATAATATCGATAGACAGCGTGGAGAGATGTAGGTCCACAAGTTGTATCATCGGGTTGTGCTTCAATATCAATTTCTAGTCTAGTTTCCAATGCCTAATACTCCATCGACTTTTACAGACTTAAGAGTTTTAAGTATATTTTGGTTAATATTTATTATACTAAGCTTGAGTGAATTTTCTTCTGTTATATATCTATGAATATTCACAAGTCTTCCTATTGCGCTGGAGGACATTTTATGAACATAGATTAAATCTAAGACTATTAAATTGGGTTTATATTCGTCCAGGATAGAATCAAATTCGATAAGAATACCATCATTATAAGCAAGGTCTTTTTCATTGATAGAGATAGTAGTAGTTCCTTCAGAATGGGAAATGAAATCTCTTAGCATTTGTATTAGTCTGGTAATCCCTAGTTTTCCCTTCAAGAATAATTAAAATTTTTTATGAAAATGTAATAATAATGAAATCCTATACCTTGTTAACTGTGGTATATTATATAACATTATGGCAAATTATCTATGAGTATTCGATTTAAAATATTTCTAATTCTGGGAATCAGCCAAATTCTATTATTATTCGCTCTGACATTGACTTTTGGAATTCTGATTGCAAATGTCAAAAATGAACCCCAAAACCAAAGAGCAATTGAACTTGCTCGTAACTTTCAGCGTGAACTTGGCCACAAAGATGAAAAACTAAAATTACTTATTTCAGAACTAAAATCAAATCCTAAAACGTACTCGATTTTGCAGAAAGGAATGGCAAATCGAAGCATTTTAGTCAAGAATTTGGATTTCCTAAGAGAGATCATGGAACGTTATGAATTGAGTATATTTGAACTAGGTGATAAGAATGGAAAAGTTCATTTCCGCGTACATCGACCTTCGGATTTTGGAGATGATAAATCCAATCAACCGCTTATCCAAGAAGCACTACTTTCGAAGATGAATGCTAGTTTAGAAACCGGACACAGTGGTCTCGGATTTCGTGTTGCTGCACCCTTGGATAATTTAGGAACTATTTTAATAGGTCAGGTTGTTGATTCAGAGTTTTTAGAATCTATCTCTGGCAAACAATCTGTACATCTTTCTGTCTTCGAGAAGGATACTCATTTGATTTCTAGTAGTAATCTGTTGTCTGATTTCTGGAAAAATTACAATCCAGCTTCTACGAATTCAAATTTTCGATTAACATGGAATAAGATACCTTATTATTTCGTTTATGAAAAATTACCAAACTCTCATATTTCTAGTTTAGATCTTAACTTTAGAGTACTTATTGATGAAAGAGATTTGGATATCGCTTCGCAAAAAGTGTGGTTTTCATTTGGCTTAGTGGCTGTCTTAATTTTCTCAGCTATTTTTATCGCCTCCTTTTTATTCTCTCGCGATATAGTTGATGCTGTGAAGAAATTGAACATCGCAATGAAAAATATTGATCTTTCTAAAGAGGATGATTTGCCTCTCAATCGAAGAGATGAAATTGGACAGATGGGATCAGTGTTCCAAGAAATGAAGAAAGATTTATTCCAACACCAGAACAGACTAGAGCATTTAGTCGCTCAAAAAACAACAGAATTACAACATTCTCTAGCAGAGATCCAAACTATAAAAGAACAACAAGATGGAGATTACTTTTTAACCTCTCTCCTGATAAAGCCATTAACTGGAGTTAAGGCAAATTCTAAAAATATAGATATAGAAACTTTAGTAAGGCAAAAGAAAAATTTTAGTTTTCGGAACAAGGCATCCGAAATTGGTGGGGATCTTTGTGTCGTTCAAGAAATTCAATTAAAGAATAAGAATTATGTTGTATTCTTAAATGCTGATGCAATGGGTAAATCTATCCAAGGAGCAGGTGGAGCCTTGGTGATGGGTACTGTTTTCAAATCAGTAATTACGCGAACCCAACAAATACTTTCCATGCAAGACCGTCATCCTGAACGATGGCTTAAGGATTGTTTTCTAGAATTGCAGGATGTTTTTGTTTCTTTTGATGGAACCATGCTTCTTTCTGCAGTAATAGGCTTAATTGATGATGAAACGGGAACACTATATTTCATTAATGCAGAGCACCCTTGGGTTGTTTTATATAGAGATGATAGAGCAAGCTTTATAGAGAATAATGATTTTCTTCTTAGAAAAATAGGATTTCTCGATTCAGATGTTTCTATGAATGAATTTTTCATTCATGTATTTCCGATGAATCCAGGAGATCAAATTTTTGTTGGATCGGATGGACGAGATGACATCTTGATGGGAGAAGACAAGCAAGGACAAAGGATCATCAATGAAGATGAAACAGAATTTCTCAAGAGTGTAGAAGTTGGTAATGGAAATCTTGAACGGATCGAAGAGAACATTCTTTCTAAGGGAGAATTAACAGATGACTTTAGCTTGATAAGAATAGAATACAATCCTATCAATCTAACAACAGAAGACTATTTGGTTAATTCTTATTCTGAATTTATCAAAGAAGGAATCGCATATTTCCGAGATGGCAATTTAGAAAATTCTATCTTATCTTTCGAGAAAGCCTTACAAGAGAAGGATGATCATCCTTATATTCTTCGTGAGCTATCTAAGCTCTATATCAAGACAAAACAATTGGATAAGGCAATTCCATTATCAGAACGTTATACAAATTTAAGACCTTTTGATACTGATTTCTTATATTATATTGCCTTAGCTTATAAACAAAGTAAGAGTTACGATTTTTCCATTGATTATTCAGAGCGATTGAGGTTGCGAGATCCAAACAATATCAGGAATTTGATACTTTTGACAGAATCGTACATGCATATCGGAAATTTTACCAAGGCGGATCAGCTTCTAAATCATATTCAAAAGCTTGATCCTGAAAATTCTAAAGCAGAACGATTGATTCATTTTCTTGAGGAAAAAAGTATTACAGCCGTATGATGGTAAAATATTGTTATTGAAGGGCTTCTTCTAAGGATGGAAAAACATCTACAACTTCTGATATTTTGGAAATACGAAATACTTGTTGTACGCTTCGGGAAACGTTAGCAATTCTTAGTTTATTTTTCCCTAGCTTCTTTAATTTCTCATTAATTAGAATTAATAGACCAAAACCAGAAGAATCTACAAACCCTACGTTTGATAGGTCCAGGATGATAAAATTATGATTATTCTTAACTGCTTCCAGCATTCTCTCTTTTAGAATGCCAGCATTCAACATATCTAGATTGCCATCTAGATGAAGAAGTAGGTTGTCATTTTGTAATTCTTCAGTATAATCCATTGAGTTAATTCTAGGATTATTATATAAGGATAACCAATACAACAATTTTTTTTTAATTTATAAATTTATCCCAAGATTGTGACAAACTCATAGCTCGTAGAATTGACCAAATCAAAGGAGAACCATTTTCAGAATTTGTCATAATAACAACACCATAACCTTTCGATTTATGGAAGATAGCTATCGATTTATGACCTAGACTATGTCCCCCGTGGTAGAAATACCAATCCTTGCCGGTGCGGTTAAGGAATAAGCCTTTGCCGATCCATGAGTGAATTGAGAGATTAGCCGCAGGAACAACAGGTGTCATCATATTTAAGGCAATTGATTTAGGTAATAGAGCATCATTATGACCGGAAATAGATTTTTGTAATGCAATAAAGAAACTGGCAAGATCTCGCGGAGTTGTCCACATTCCACCAGCTGCAAGTTCAGGTGGAGCATAAAATCTAACAGGAACTAATTTTCCCTCTTTATCATGGCCCAGAGCACGATTGCTGCTACGGATCTTCGGATCTTGGACAAGAGTAGAATTTTTCATTCCTAAGAAATTAAAAACATATTTGTCTACCAGCTTGGGATATCTAATCCCCGACTTTTTTGTCATGTATTCTTGCAAAATGGAATAGGCACCGCCTGAATATCTGGATTTTTTGCCAGGAGAATAGTAACTATAAAGTTTGGAACCTTTTCCAGAGTTGAGTTCTGATAATCGGGATACTTTTCGATTTTCTTCAGTGCTCCAGTTTTCTCTTTCCGTAAGTCCTGAAATGTGAGATAAAATATTATTTGCTGTTAAACTTTCAGTCGAGTCCCAAGAACTAAGATCTACTTTTCCATCCTTGGCATAGCTATTTAATTTTTCATTCCCAGTTAATGATAATTCTTGGGCAAACCTAAGGTAGGTTAAGGCTGTAATAGTTTTGGTAAGTGAACCAGCTCTGAACAAAGTGTTCGCATCAACTGGACTGGATTTTTCTAATTCCTTTACACCGTAATTCTGTGCCCAGACGATTTTAAAATCTCGCACCAAGGCAATTCCAACAGCAGGAACATTCTTTTGTTTGAGTGCTTCATTGATGCCTATGTATTTTTTTTCATTGAAGGATTTTTGAAATGTAACTTTACGATTTTCATAGATAGATTCTGTAATTAAAGATTTCCAATTCAGTAATTCACCCTTAGTTTTGTACTGCTTGGAAATCAAAATAATAGTTATTTTTTCATTGGGAATCTTAAAGTATAGATAGGAAAAGTTTTTCTGAGAGGATGATTGCCAAAATGTATTGCCGTCGCTATAAGTTCCAAGACCATAATTGAATTTATTCTCGGCGTAAGAATCTTTTAAGACTGTTGGTTGGGAAATAAGATTTTTATTTCCAGAGGAAAGGATTTTGCCATCTTCCCAAGCCTGGTCCCAAAGAATTAGATTTTCTATTGTAAGCTTTAACTCATTGTTTTTTGTGAAAAAGGAATTATCCATCTCAAGTGGTTCAAAGAATTCCTTTTGATAAAACTCATCTAAACTTTGATCACTAAGAGTTTCGATCAATACTCCCAGCCAATGTAGATTCTCATTGGACCATATCCAATACTCACCATAACCTAAATCAGATCCCAAGCAAGATGTATGATTCATCAAAGATTTTACAGAGATCGAGTGGATAGGAAATTGGGGGAGGTAATCCCGCACAGGATTGTCGATATTGATTTTGCCCTGATCTGCAATACGAAGAATTCCTACGCTTAAGAAGAGATGCTTTAGATTTCCAGCTGAAATTCTTCTATTGAAATTACGCTTCTCTTCTAGGATTGCTGATCCATTTTTGATTAAGACGTACCCTCCATGGAAATCATTCTGAATGAGAAGTTTGCTAAGATTTTTCTTAAAGAGATTTGAATAGCTAGGTTCCGGTGGGCTACAGGTGGAAACAGTACAAATTATTCCAATCGCAAATGCTAAGACTTTCATTTCTTTTCTTGTCAAATCCTATAATAGATCATTTTCTGAAATAACGTGTTGAAAGAAATCCAAATTCGCGAAGCCATACAAAATCTCCAAGCAAGCCAAGTTCCTTTTCGGGAGGACCTGAACCTTGCGAGCCTTTCCTCTTTCAAGATTGGAGGCATTTCTCCCTTGGTTGTAGAACCAGGAGAGGATGAGCAAATCTATTCATGCCTTAGTATTTTGCAAAAATTAGATCTTCCTTATAAAATTCTAGGAGGTGGATCCAATCTTTTAATATCTGACCACCCTGATGACTTTGTTGTATTCCGATTATCAGGATCTTATAAAACTTATGAAATGAAAGAACCTGGTGTCTTTCGTATTGGAGCAGCAACTAACACAACCCCTACGTTTCGTCAAATTTCTCAAAAAGGCTATAAGGGAGTTGAGTTTCTAAGCACCATCCCAGGTTGGACGGGGGGAGCTGTCATGCAAAATGCTGGCTGCTACGGAGGCGAACTTCTAGATTTTACATCCAAAATTGAGTTTATTCGAAATGGGGAAATCCACTCCAAGAAGCCATCTGAAATAGAATACGGCTACCGATTCACAGAGTTTCTGAAAAATAAAGATAGCATAATTCTAAGACTTGAAATGAAGTTAGACGAAGGTGTATTAGATGAGATAGAAGAGTCGCTTAAAGACAAAAGGAACAAAAGAAACTCATCCCAACCTGAGAATAAAAAAAGCGCTGGTTCCATGTTCAAGAACCCCAGACTAAAAGATGAGCAGGGCAATCCTATCAAAGCCTGGCAATTGATTGACAGAGTAGGTTTAAGAGGCCGCATCCAAGGTGGAGCACAGATTTCACCTGAACATTGCAATTTCATTGTGAATCTAGGAACTGCTACAGCAATGGATGTCCATTACCTTGCATCTTTGGTTCAAGAAAAAGTTCACAAAGAAACAGGAATTACCTTGAACCGAGAAGTGGAATACTTCGGAAGCATTCCTTAAGTTAATACTTTGATTATGATTTTAAAGTTTAAGCTTCCAACAAGGATGGATAGAAATCTTCCGGTGTTTCATAACCCAATAAATCAATTACGGTTGCTGCAATATTAGCGAGTCCAAATTTTTCGTTCTGCTTCGGAGTTCGAAGTTTGAATTTTTTCCCTTTATCATAGATGACAAAGTTTACTGGATTTAGCGTATGACTTGTCTTAGGTGTAGGAATGCCATCTTTTACAATTGCATTTCCTTTCTTGTCTAATTGAAACATCTCATCTGCATTCCCATGGTCGGCAGTAATCATAAGAACAATATCTTTTTCATTACATATTTCAATCAATCTACCCACTTCTTTATCTAAAGTCTCCAAGCTTTGGATGGTTGCCTTTAGGTTTCCTGTATGACCCACCATATCGCCGTTAGCATAATTCACTCTATAAAATTGGTTCTTATCTTCTTTGATTGCTTTGATTAATGCATCTGTAACTTCCACAGCTTTCATAGCAGGAGCCTGATCGAAAGGAATCACATCTGATTTAATCTCAACATAGGTTTCATAATTCTTGTCGAAGTATCCACTTTTGTTGCCATTCCAGAAGTAAGTTACATGTCCGTATTTCTGCGTTTCAGAAATTGCATACTGTCCAATCTTTTCATTGGCGAGATACTCTCCCATAGTTCTTTCTATGGCAGGTGGAGTAACAAGATACTTTGGTGGGATGAAAAGATCTCCATCATACTGCATCATTCCTGCAAATTCTATTTTAGGAGATCGGATTCTATCAAAAATAGAAAAATCCTCTTCTGTAAATGCCCTGGAAATTTCGATAGCTCTGTCTCCTCGAAAGTTAAAGAAAATGACAGAGTCATCGTCCTTGATGCTTCCAACAGGTTTACCCTCTTTTTCTATCACAAAACTGGGAAGATACTGATCTATTATAGCTGGATCTTCTTTACGAAAAGTCTCAATTGCTTCTTGTGTTGACTTGAACATTCGACCTTCACCAAGAACATGAACCTTCCATCCACGTTCTACCATAGACCAATCTGCCTCATAGCGATCCATGGTTATTGTCATTCTTCCACCGCCACTTGCGATTTCTGCATCAATTCCATCTGATCTAAGTTTGGTTAGTTTTTCTTCTAAGCGAAGAACATATTCTAGTGCAGACTTTTCAGGAACATCTCTGCCATCTAAGAGAATATGTATGCGAATTTTCTTGACTCCATCTTTAACTGCGTGTTCCAACATTTTTTCTAAATGATGGATATGAGCGTGTACATTTCCATCAGAGAGTAGACCCAGGAAATGTAAGGTGCTTTGCTTATTAAGAACATTTTGTATTAAATTAGTCCATGTTTTTCCGCCAAAGATTTCACCAGATTCTATAGAATTGCTAACTAGCTTGGCTCCCTGGTCGTAGATTCTACCACAACCAAGTACATTGTGTCCAACTTCGGAATTACCCATATCCTCATCGGATGGCATTCCTACTGCCTTGCCATGCGCTTGTAGAGAAACGGTAGGAAACTCAGACCAAAGACGGTTCAAATTTGGTAGCTTTGCTCCTTGGATTGCGTTGCCTTGTTCTACGGTAGTAGGTGCAGAACCTACTCCGTCAAGTACTACGAGTAAAACTATTTGTGGATTGCTATTTTGTTTTTTATGTAAGGAGAGCATATCATCCTATTTTAGGATCTTACTAAATTATTTCAATTCAATTAAGTCAACAGGAGTCAAAGCCAAAGGTATTGCAGTTAGTGTTAATTGACGAACAGAGCCATTCGTATCATAGATCATAATTCCAGGATTTCTAAAATCAGAAATACCAATTGCAAGCAGACTTTCCTGTGTAAGCAATATTCCTGAAAAATTTGTTCCTACTGAATTCGGAACTTCTAAGAGAGTTGAAATATTTTGTCCAGTGGAAGGATTGAATGAAATTACTTTTTTATTAAAACTTTTATCCAAGACAGATGCGAAGCCTAATTCACTATTTTTAATTTGAAATCCAAGTATATCTCCCCCTGCTGTGGTTTCAGAGAGAAGAAAACCAGAACGAAAGGAATTACTGCTTGGATTGAATGCTTCAATTCCTCCATCTAATTCAGAAATAAATCCTAATCGATTCGGAGTTGTAAAGATAATATGAGGCTCTCCAAAGATATCTATCACTTGAGGTTTGGAAAATGGATTGGCAGATTGAAATTCAAAGGTATTTGAGATGGTATCATCATTGGTGTTTATCTCAAGTAAAAATGACTTTCCCGAGGGTGGTAGAAAGCCAAGAGGACTATTCCTATCAAGTCTTTGTAAGGTGATAAATACTCGATCTCCGTATTTTACCATCCATGACATCTCAGGCTTACCATCTATAGTTCCTCCAGCAGATGTTGACTCAGAGTAAATACTTAAATCAATCTCTCCGAGAGTCTGACCAGTGTAAGGTTGAATTATTAAAATTGATGTGCTATTGTAACGACTTACATACGCCTTTCTATTATTAACAAAGACTATGTCTTGTGGATTGGTTCCCTGACCAACCGAATATTCAGTTTCAGTTGTATTGGCTAAGTTTGGATTGAGAATCTGGATAGTATCTTTGTTTAGTCGATTGATTATAAAAACTTTTCCATCGAAAAATCTAGCTACAGCATCAGAATGAATAGGAGTATTTCCTGGAAGAGTATAACCAGCATTTGGGTCTATTACATTGTATCTGCCTCCTCCACCGAAGTCAGTAGTGATCACACCGATATTCCTTGGTGAGCCTTGGAATAACAACAAAGATTCCAGACCAGGTCTTTTTATCTCGTTGCAGGCATTTACTAGGAATAAGAATAGTAATATTTTTTTCAAAGTTAAAACCTCATGCTTAAGTTTAGATACCAAGTTCGGCCTGGGAGAGGGTATCCAATCAAATCTGAAAATCGCTTATCTGTAATATTTCTTACATCTAAACTTATTTTCCAATCTTCACCAGTCTCCTTTTTTAAGAAAGTATAAGTAATAAATGCACCATATATATCCCTTGCAGGGAGATAGTTCACAAACTCATTGGTTCTATCTCGAAATACTGCACCAATATAAGTTAAATCAGCTCCCAGATCAAAATCGTACATATTGTACTGCAACGAAGTGTAAACTTCATTTACAGGTCTAAGCGGTAGATACTTTCCTCTGAGCGCAGGGGATTCAGAATCATTTTTGGCAATTTGGTAAGTGTAATTTACTTTAGCCTTCCAATCTTTCCAATCTAGAGATTGGGATACTTCCCAGCCTTGGATTTTTGCTCTGTCAACATTTTCTGCGCGAAGACTAAACTGAGAGTTAGGAATAAAAAGTATCATATCCTCAATATCTTTTCTAAACCAAGTAAGTTCTGATTTTGATTGTATTTTGAAAAATTTGGAAATAAAAAATATTCCCATTTCTTTATTAAGGGATGTCTCAGGTCTAAGATTACTATTGCCTAGTATCTGACCTCTTTCACCAAATAATTCTAAAAAGGAGGCAACTCTTGATGCACGGTTAGCATTTCCTTTTACTCCAAATTTGGAATCACCAGCCTGGTAAACATTCCAAAGCATTCCTAATCTTGGATTGAAAAGCTTTGTTGTTTTATTCGTATAACTTCCATTATCTTCATAGATATCTTGGTAATCATCATAAGAAAAACTAGGAATAATAAAAAAGCGATCTTTATAGATATGAATTTCATCTTCCATTTGAAAGTTACCATGCTTTCGATTGCGAATGGGTTCTGATTCTAATTTTATATGATCTGTATTTCTTCTATCTCTTCTGAAATCTTCCTTCTCGGCATTCATGGAAAATTTGATAATTTGATAGTAGTCCAACAAATAGAGAGTAGGTGATAATTGAAGACCTTTTGTATCAGAATTGGCATTTGCATTGGTTCTGCCTGAACTAAATTCTGATCTTGGATCATAGAAGTTGTCTTCAAAGCTTGTAAAATATACCCTAGTTTCTAATTGAAGTTGTTCAAAAATAAATTCTTTCGTATCAGTGCTCAGACCTGCTGTGTATTTCGTATATTTTCTTTGTGTTTTCTCAGTCTGATTGTTGCCAGGTCCTGGGACACCTAATCTCCTGTGATTCACATCAGTAAAAAGTTTTATATCCGTTCCCTTCCAATCCCAAAAGAAGGAACCCGAGCCTTGAGCACGTTCAAACCATGCATTCTTTCTTCGATCAACAGTATCATCCAGCGTGTTTAAAAGAGTCGTTCCTTTATCGTTAAGGAAAGAATAATTTTGATCAGATTTTTCCGCTAAGGCAAAAACTGAATAACCAACATCTTTTTCTTGGTTCGTATTAGAATGGCTTACACTAAGCTTACCTGTATTAAATGAACCACCACCAATATTGACTCGGGTAGATTGTTTCTTGGGTTTTGAGGTGCGAAGATTCAATGCGCCACCAATCGATGAACCAGTTAAACCAAATGGCACTCCTGATTTATAAACTTCAATCGCCTCAATATTGTCGAAAGGTAAATCAGCAAGGTTCACTTCTCCACTTTGGGCATTTGTAAATGGAATTCCATCTATATAAAACCTTGATTGATTTGGGTTAGTCCCTCGGATTGAAAGTGTTGAATAGGATCCAAGACCTCCAAAAGATCTCACTCTCAGTCCTGCTTCTTTTTCAAGAATTTCGGGAAGGGAAGTATAACGATTTTTGGAAGCTTCTAAATCAATTTCTACATTGGAACCAGAAATAAATTTTTGATTAGTTTGAGTCCCTTGGTTTTTTTTTCCTTCGATAACTACTATTTTTTCCGCTTGGACTTCTTGATTTTCCTGAGCATAGATTGAGATATTTAAAAGGATGATAAGAAAATAGAATAAAAACATTCTTAGCGATTGCTAATAGATTTTGCAATTACACCATCAATATCTGCTGATTGACGAAAGACTCCTAAGGGAGCTACAAATCCTTGTGATTGCGACGATCTCAATCGAATGTAGACAAAACCATTGGTTCGGATTGCATCTCTTTGACCGGTTGTACAATCAGAACCAAAATGAGTGCTATCAAGATCGAATCCATCTCCACCAGCAGTACCCATATAATAGGAAGAACCTACAGTTTGTTTTACGGGGTTTGAAAATAATTCAGATGCAGAAATAGGATTAGAGTCCATATTATAAAGGACAGGGGTAAGACCTGCAAAATTTCGCCAGTCCTCTCTATTCTGTGTAGCTGTGCCACCACCCGCAAAACTTGGAGTAAATCCACAATAGTTGACATTGTCCTCGCTTACATCAACCACAACAGATTCCACAAAATACGTATTAGCTCCTTGGTTGCGAAATGCATTTTCAAAAACGATAAAATCTACACCAGTAGCATTATTTACTCGTTTAGATTTCCAAGCGAGTACCAAACTTGCTCCTGCCCCTGTTGCTTCTAACTCATATATATCCATCCCACCAGCAAATTCTCCATTTCCACATATTCCATTAATTGCTTTAGTCGGATCACCAAATTCACGTGAGCTGGCTCCAGGGGCAGATATTACCTCATCGGCAATGAATACATCAGATGGAAGTGAGCTTGGTGGACAATTTGTACTGCTACTTGAGTTAGCTGCAACTGAAGCTAAGGCAAGTAGTAAAGCATCGTTGTTATCTTTTGATTTAGCGTCTTTACTTATTGCATTGCAATTTGAAATTACAATAAGCGTTAAAAGAATTAAGATTTTTTGAAAAGAATCCATGGTACCCCTATGTTTTAAAAACTTCGGGGCCCCCTCGACAGAATGGTAATCCTGTGAGTGTGTTCAGAGTCTAATCCTCGAGACAAACAGAACGGGGAAGATCGGGCTTTCAAAATAACTCTCAAACAGAATCATTTAAATTCTGTCGTTTAAGTCTTCTGTTACCGTTGCGGGTCAGCACAGGAATCTCACCTGTTTCCTCCCTGAAGAGTGATTCAATTTTTTTGTACATAGTATTGGAGTCAATGGCTTTTTCCCACTTTAATTTGTTCATTAATCTAAAGGATTTGATTGATTAGGGAAAAAAAGGATGAATCTCTAGTTTGTTCTAAGATTCTGTCCTTATGAAAAAATATGACGTTTTTGGTGTTGGAAATGCACTAGTTGATATAATTGTCCTCTTAGATGATGCTTTCCTGAATGAAAATAAATTACAAAAAGGTGTAATGACTCTTATTGATGAAACGAGTCAAGGAAGTTTACTATCTAGTCTTCATGATTATAAAAAGAATTTAAGATCGGGTGGCTCAGCTGCGAACACTATGATCGCCTTATCGAACTCAGGTGGAACAGGTTGTTATACAGGTAAAGTAAGTCATGATACTTATGGAGAGTTCTACAAGAAGGATATAGAAGAAGCAGGAATAGTGTTCGAGACAAAACCTGATACTGATGGACATACGGGAACCTGTTTAATTTTAACAACTCCTGATGCAGAAAGAACTATGCTTACTTCATTGGGTATATCTACTACATTGAAACCTACAGATATAGATACCGAAAAGTTAAAAGTTTCTAAGTATTCTTATATTGAAGGCTACCTCTGGGATGGAGACTCTACGAAGAAAGCTAGTGAATTAACTATGAAACTATCCAAAGAAAATGGAGTCAAAGTTGCATTTACATATTCAGATCCATTTTGTGTGAATCGAACAAGAGAAGAATTTATTCAGTTAACAAAGGATTATGTTGATGTAGTTTTTTGTAACCTAGAAGAAGCATATGCATTAACTGGTAAAGATTCACCAGAGTCTGCTTTAATTGAACTGGCCAAACTTTCACCTATGTGTTTCATGACAGCTGGTAAAGAAGGAGCCTATGTCCTGCAAGATGGAAAATCTACACTAGTTCCAGGCTTTCCTGTAAAACCTATAGACACTACAGGTGCAGGTGATTCATTTGCAGCTGGTGTTTTGTATGGTCTAACTCAAGGTTACACGCCAGAGAAAGCGGCTCGTTGGGGTAATTATGTTGCTTCAAGAGTCGTGCAAGAAATAGGTCCAAGATTAACGGTTAAGTTAATGGGTCGCCAGGATGAGATTTTAAGTTAAAAATTAAAGATAGTAATTTAAAAAATCCGTCCTTTAGATTAAAAATATTTCTAAAGGATGGATTAAAACTAAGATAATTTATTTCTCCTTAAATCAATTTTGCTATTTGCATTTGTTCAATATGATCTTTCAGGGTCATTGCGATATCATGATAAGTAAGACCTAGACCTAAGCTTTTAGTGTGATCCATAAAATATGTCTGACCTAAATTCCTTTCTAAGAATTTCCAAGTCAAACCAAGCAATGGACCCAATCCATACATAAGAAAATTTGGAAGTTCTGAATTCGCTGTCGGATAAGTCTTCCCAAAAGATTTGGAAATGAGTTGAGAAAGTTCAAGCATAGATTTAGTCTCGCAAGAAGTTAAGTATCTTCCAGCAGCTTGCGAATTTTGAAAGGCTAGTAAATGGGCTTTGGCAACATCTCTAACGTCAACGATACCAAAATACAATTTAGGTACTCCAAATCTAAGTTCTCCACTGATAAGTCTTCGCACGAATTGAACACTTGTTCCGTCCATTCTATTTGATAAAGAGGGACCTAATATAAAGGATGGATTAATTGTAACTAAGTTCCAACGATCTTGGTCATTTTGAATCTTCCAAGCTTCATTTTCAGCAAGAAGTTTGCTATAAGAATACGGCTGGTGGTCCAATGAACTTGTGTTATTCCAAAATGTTTCATCCAGTGTTCGATTTTTGGATTGCTCGGCATCTGCTCCATCACCTGTAATTGCAGCAACACTGGAAGTAAGCACTACTTTCTTAACAGTATTAGTACTGTTTACAGTTTCGAGAACATTTCTAGTTCCCTTTAAGGCAGGATCGATAAGTTCCTTCTGAGCATCTTTAATACCTGTTACGACAAATGGAGAAGCAGTGTGAATGACAGTTCCGCAGCCTTTCATTGCCTTCTGGAAACTTCCATTCTCTAGCAAATCGGCTTCAAATAGTTCAAGTTTATTAGGAAATGACTTTTGAAACTCTAATAAGTGACCAATTTTATCTTCAGATTTTACGCTGCGAACAGTTCCGTGAACCTTATACCCTTCTTCCAATAAGTATTTAACAATCCAGGAAGCAACATAACCTGATGCGCCAGTAACTAAAATAGGTAAGGAATTTTCTTTTGAGTTCATGCTTTCCTATTCCATAAAAAAACCTTAAAATGTAAAAGATAATTTTTCCTTTAAATTTTAAGAAATAATTTCTTATTTAATTTATAAATCACTCTATTGATAAATTCTAAATTTAGAGCTTGACAATTTTAAAGTAAATTCCGAACTTGAAGTTATGAACATAAAGACCTCTGATATACAAAAGCGAACAGAGATAGAGTTCCACGCAGATAGCAATAGTTTCTCTAAATCTATGCCTTCCCGAAGTTTCATGCCAAATTTCGGATCATCATTTCCTTTCTCATCTATACAAGATTCTTCTTCTATTCTCCTCATTCTCTCTCTCCTGCTCCTCAGTCTGTAATTCAATCAATTTTGTAATCCTCTTAGTGAAATCTAAGATAAACTACGGAAAATTATATCATTTTTAAGGAAAATACTATGAACTCAAGAAATTCTACATCCAAAAATCATCAAACAGTAGTTAATAATAACATAATTAATGTTAACTCAAATAACAATCTATTGAAAAAATACATCCCTATGCCAAAGTTTTATTTTCCGCAAAGAACTTGGCCTGAGAATTTTTTAGATAAACCACCCATCTGGTGTAGTGTAGATTTAAGGGATGGAAATCAGGCCTTAGTTCAACCGATGAATATAGATGAGAAAATGGAATTTTTTCAATACTTAGTTAAAGTAGGATTCAAAGAAATTGAAGTTGGATATCCTTCTGCCTCAGATACGGAGTTTCAATTCGTAAGAAAATTAATAGAAGAAAACTATATACCTGATGATGTCACAATACAGGTATTAACACAATCTAGAGAGGATTTGATACGTAAGACTTTTGCATCATTGGAAGGTGTGAAAAATGGAATCGTTCATTTTTATAATTCTACTTCGGAAGTCCAAAGACGAATAGTGTTTAATAAGTCAAAGGAAGAAATCATTCAATTGGCAGTCGAAGCTTCCGATTTAATTTTAGAGTTAAAGAAGCAGATGGAAAAAAATTCTGAGACCAAAATCAGAATTCAATATTCCCCAGAGTCATTTTCAACCACAGAACCAGAGTTTGCTTTGGAAATATGTGAACGAGTGATTCAGGTCTTTCAGCCAACAAAGGAAGATCCAATTTGTATCAATCTTCCAGCTACTGTTGAGGTATACACACCCAATGTCTATGCAGATATTGTAGAATGGTTTGGAAGCAATTTGAAGAATAGACAAGCCGTAACATTAAGTTTGCATACTCATAATGATAGAGGAACAGGGGTTGCAGCCTCGGAGTTAGGCTTGTTAGCTGGTGCAGATCGAATTGAAGGAACACTTTTAGGAAATGGAGAGAGAACGGGTAATGCAGACCTTGTAAACTTAGCCTTGAATTATTATACACAAGGAATCGATCCTGGATTGGATTTTTCTAATATACAAGAAACAATTCGTATCTTTGAAAAATGCAATAAAATTAAAGTTCCTGAAAGGCACCCTTATGCAGGCGAATTGGTATTCACTGCCTTCTCTGGATCACACCAAGATGCGATTCACAAAGGATTTTTGAATCGATCAATGAATTCTAAATCTAATAACTCAAAAGAGAATTCTAGCAACATTGGAACTAAGGAATCAAACGAAACAAAATGGGAGGTTCCTTATTTGCCGATTGATCCTAAAGATTTAGGTAGAGACTATACGGCCGTTGTTCGAATCAATTCTCAATCTGGCAAGGGTGGAGTAAGTTTTATCTTAGAAAAAGATTTTGGGATTAAAATGAATCCTGAAGAAAAAAAGCAATTCGGAATCCTTGTCAAAGAATACAGTGATCAGTTTGGTAGAGAAATTAATTCCTGGGAATTAAAGAAGTTATGGGAAAAATATATTTCTAAAACTACTGAATTCAGTCAAAGATAAATTCAAGCTTTACGATCCAAAGGTGATTTCAAGAAAATTTTTAAAAAAAAGAGAATCCTAAAATGAACTAGGATTCTCTTTGCTTTTAAGATATGATGTTCTTCTTATCTTTAAGTTTTATTTCTAATGAGTCGCCATTGCATCAATGATAGAATTCAAAGTAGCAGAGGGGCGCATAGCAGCCGATACTTTCTTTGGATCTACATGGTAGTAGCCACCTAAATCAACAGACTTACCTTGGGCAGCAATCAATTCTTGGTTGATAGTTTCTTCTTTAGATTCTAACTCTTTCGAAATTTTGCTAAATTTATCCTGGAGTTCCGAATCCTTAGATTGAGCAGCAAGAGCTTGAGCCCAATAGAGTGCAAGATAGAAGTGACTTCCTCGGTTATCTATCTGACCTACTTTTCGAGCAGGTGATTTATCATTGTCTAGAAATTTCCCAATCGCTGAATCCAATGTATCTGCTAGAACTTGTGCTTTCACATTACTAAAATTAGTTGCCAAATGCTCTAAGGAAGCAGCTAGAGCTGAAAATTCACCAAGTGAATCCCAACGCAAATACCCTTCTGATTGAAACTGCTGAACATGCTTAGGAGCTGATCCACCAGCACCTGTTTCAAAAAGTCCACCACCATTCATCAAAGGAACGATAGATAACATTTTTGCACTAGTTCCGATTTCAAGTATTGGAAAAAGATCTGTTAGATAATCTCTTAGTACGTTTCCTGTAACCGAGATTGTATCTTTACTTGAACGGATTCTTTCTAAAGAAAGTTTCATCGCCTTTTCAGGTGGAAGAATTTGTATATCAAGACCTTTTGTATCGAAATCTTTCAGGTAAAGATTCACTTTCTTAATAATTTCTGCATCATGAGCACGATTAGAATCTAGCCAAAAAATTGCAGGTGAATTTGTTGCCTTAGCTCTGTTATATGCTAACTTTACCCAATCTTTTACAGGAAGGTCTTTTGTCTGGCAAGCACGGAAGATATCATCTTTTTCTACTTTTTGTTCTAGTAGAGTATTGCCTGATGAATCAGTGATAACAATCTTTCCGCTTCCAGTTGCGATAAATGTTTTATCATGAGATCCGTATTCTTCTGCTTTTTGAGCCATTAAACCAACATTAGGAACCGTTCCCATAGTTGTCGGATCGAATGCGCCATTTTTTTGGCAATCTTCAATTACGACTTGGTAGATTCCCGCATAGCAACGATCAGGAATAACTGCTTTTGTATCAGCAAGTTTACCTTCTGTATCATACATACGACCACCATCCCGAATTACAACAGGCATAGATGCATCTATGATGATATCATTGGGAACATGAAGATTGGTAATTCCTTTGTCAGAATTTACCATAGCGATCTTTGGACGATTTTTATATATGCTTTGAATGTCAGATTCAATCTCTGCCTTTTTTGCTTCAGGAAGTTTTTGAATTTTATTATAAACATCGCCGAGACCATTATTAGGGTTAACACCAATTTCTTGGAAGGTTGCTTGGTGCTTTTCGAATATCTCAGGGAAAAAAGTTGTTACTGCATGTCCAAAGATAACAGGGTCTGACATCTTCATCATAGTTGCTTTCAAGTGAAGTGAAAATAAAACATCTTTAGACTTTGCATCTGTTATTTGTTCTTGGAAGAATTTGCGAAGAGCAGAAACACTCATCACAGAGCTATCGAGGATTTCACCTTTGATTAATTTTAGATTATCTTTTAGGACAGTGCGAGTACCATCATCAGATATAAACTCTATTTTAGTTGTAGTATCACTATTGAGGGTGATAGATTTTTCAGTCCCATAGAAATCACCTGCAGTCATATGAGATACATGAGACTTAGAATCTTTACTCCAAGGCTTCATAGGAACTGTCTTAGGATTTTTCTTTGCGTAGTTCTTAACGGAAAGTGGCGCTCTACGGTCTGAGTTTCCTTCTCTTAGAACAGGGTTTACTGCTGATCCAAGAACTTTCGCATAGCGGTTCTTAGTTTCTTTTTCTGCATCCGTTTTGGGATCTTCTGGATAATCTGGAATTTTAAATCCTTGTCCTTGTAACTCTGCTATAGCTGCTTTAAGTTGGGGAATAGATGCAGATATATTAGGAAGTTTTATAATATTAGCTTCAGGTTTTAGGGTAAGCTCACCTAACTCAGATAAGTAGTCGCCGATTTTTTGATCTGATGAAAGTTGATCTGGAAAATTTGCAAGTATTCTTCCTGCGAGAGAGATGTCCTTGGTCTCGACTTCAATTCCACAACCTTGTGTATAAGCGCGAATGATAGGCAGTAACGAGAAGGTTGCTAGTGCGGGAGCCTCATCGATTGCTGTGTAAATAATTTTTGAATTTTTTTGTGTCATACCTTTTTCCTAGTTCTTCTAATTTGTTATATTCTTTTCATCAGTCAAATGGTTTTTCATTTGCTTTATTTATCTAATTTAGCTTTGGAATTGTTTTAAAAATCTTAAATTCCCCGAATGTAAGTAACGTATATCGTGAATTCCATATCTCATCATTACTAATCGGTCTAGTCCAAGTCCGAATGCAAATCCTGTCCATTCTTTCGGATCCAATCCACCTGATTCAAGGACATTGGGATGAACCAATCCACAGGGGAGAAGTTCCAGCCATCCACTGTGCTTACAGACAGAACAACCTTTTCCACCACAGACTAAACATTGGATATCAAGTTCAAAGCCTGGTTCTACGAAAGGAAAGTAACCTGGTCTTAATCTAGTTTTTACTTTTTTCTGGAAAATTTCAGAAAGAAGTGTCTCCATAGTATAGATAAGATTTGCAATAGAAATATCTTTACCAACAACCATTCCTTCCACTTGGTAGAAGGTTGTCTCATGGGAGGCATCTACCTCTTCATAGCGAAAGACTCTTCCGGGAGCAATGATTCTAAAAGGAGGTTTTAAGTTACGAAGTGCACGCACTTGGATTGCTGAAGTATGTGTGCGAAGTAGCTTCCCATCTGTAGTATAAAATGTATCTTGAGTATCACGAGCTGGGTGATCGGCCTTAAAATTCAATGCTTCAAAATTATTATAATCTGTCTCAACTTCAGGACCATCCATTATAGAAAACCCCATAGAAGTGAAAATTGCTTCTATTTCATATTGAATCTGTGTTAATGGATGAAGGGTTCCATTTAGCGATGGTTCTTGGATGGGACGAAGTGTATCAAAGAATTCATTCTTTAAAGTATTTTCATAAAAGTAATCTTTAATCTTAATTCGTTGGCTGGCTACAAGATTATCTATTTTTTCTTGGGTTTCATTTGCGAGCTTGCCTAAAGTCTTTCTTTCATCAACTGTAAGCGATCCCATCGTTTTAAGAATTTGGGTTAGCTTACCTTTCTTTCCTACATAGAGATTCTTCTTTGTATCGAGTTCTTCTTCGGAGTTTAATTTAGAAAGTTCTAATACTGCTTCATCGTATATTGATTCTATTTCTTGTATAAGTGACATTATTTCTCCACACGGTTCTGAGCTATTTCAATTAAGTCTTTGTATATTCCACCAAACGCTCCATTAGACATGGCAAGTATGGCTACCTTTTCATGCTTAAGTGCTGGAAGCATTTTCTTTAATTTGGCAACTAGGTCTTTTGGATTCTTGCAGTAGACCCCAAGGGCTCTTGAGCTTTGGAGAGTTTTTGTACAAATTTTCTTAACATCCAATTTAGATTCTTTATCAACTTTCTTGGCATTGAATACTTCGGTGATAAAAACTAAAGAAGAACCTTCGAAACATTTGGCAAAATCCTTTTGAAAAACATTTCTATGTGAGGTGGCAGATCTTGGCTCGAATAAACTTATAACCTTATAACCTCTGTAGTATTCATTCACAGCTTTAACAGTCTCAGCAATAGCAACAGGGTGGTGTGCAAAATCTTCTATCACGACAGTATAGCTATCTTCATACCGAACATCCTGTCTGCGCTTCACACCTGGAAAAGATATGAGAGCGGAAAGTATTTTGTCTGATTGATTAGGTGCAACTAATTTTGCAATTCGAACTGCCACTTCTGCATTTCGGTAATTATGCATTCCCATTAAATTTGGGCGAATCGCAAGTTTCGATTCATTCCATTGAAGACTTAATTTTTTATAAGAAAGAGATGAAGATTTAAGATTTAGTTCATAAGGAACTACGGGAGCAAATTTAAAAGGTTTTGTTAAATCGGCAAGCTCCTTAGATTTTTGCCAATACAATATTGTTCCTTTGCTTGGTACTAATCTAAGCAGCCTTCGGAATTGCACTCTGATTGCTTCCATATCTGCAAAAATATCAGCATGATCATAGTCCAAAGCAGTCAGAACTAAATAGTATGGTTTGTAGTGTAAAAATTTTGATCCCTTATCGAAAAATGCAGAATCATATTCATCACCTTCAATAACAAACCAATCACCCTTTCCTACTTCAAATCCAGGATGTTCATCTTTACGGATGCCTCCAACAAACAAGCCAGGCTCCATTCCTATTTCTTTCAAAAGATGATGGATCATGAATGTTGTTGTTGTCTTGCCATGAGTTCCAGCAACTACAATTACTTTCTTATCTTTCAGAAAGAACTGATTCAATGCCTGTGACATGGACATATAAGGTGTCCCAGAATTTAGCACTTGTTCTACTTCGGGATTGCCCCTTGATATTGCATTTCCAATAATGATAAGATCTTGGTCTTTTACATTATCTTGGTGGTATCCTTTCTTGGGCGAAAGTCCCCAAGCGGATAGTTGATCCGACATAGGAGGATATAAATTTTCATCTGATCCTGTTACTTCATGTCCGATTTCTTGGAGCATTCTGGCAAGATTGCCCATCGCTATTCCGCCGATTCCAACCAAAAATATTTTCATTGGAAGATAGTCCTATAGATGTTATAAGTAAATGTGAATAAAAGTCCTATTATTGAAAAAAATATAGCAACTTGCAGTAGATAAGAAAGAAAATCTTCAGATGTCCAGTTGGAAATATTTTGCAGAGCTTGGTAGCTTAAGTTCAAGGAATACACAAATGATAATAGCATAATACCTATGTTAAATGGAGTCGGAAGAAAGAAGAATATTCCAGAAGCAGTAAATGGAATGAACCCAATCATAAGGACCCAAGGAACTGGTGGATTCCAATTGGCAGTTCGATCCCATCTTTTGTAATAAACACGAAAAATATCTGCAAAACGAATTGCAGATATTGCAACTAGGAAAAAGATCCAAATTTGCAATGATCCCGAGGTAATATCTGATAGAGAAAATGCACTTCTATGCAAGAAAAAATGATAGATTGCCTTGGCAAAATTAGAAAAAATTTTACTGATTGGAGCAAGGGTAGAAAGAAAAATATGCAACTTCCATATTTCCCTGCTTCCCATATCTTCTCTATTGAGAAAAGATTCAAAGGCATAGTGAGGTCGAAAAAAAATATCTTCTAAAAGATTTAACCAAGGATTGGTGGAAACAGTGGTTTCTATTGAATTGTTTTTATTGGTTTGTTCCACTTCTCCGCTTTCCCTATTTTCTTAGCTGATTCCCGAATTTTATTTATGACTTCCACTGATGTATAAGCTGGGAATTCATCTAATATCCCTATGATTTTTCTTTGGACAGGTATGTAATCTTTTTCTTGGATATTTGTTTGTGGGAATAGTAAAATTTTTATTTTCCGACCCTCTGAGTTCACCACTTCAATAGATTCTTGGCTTGGTGCCTTGGTTAATTCCTCAATTATTTGAATTCCATCTTCTTCATCTTCATCAGGGTATAGATCATATTTAAGCGCTTTGAGCAATCCGTCCAATTCATCACCTAAATTAGGTGCGATTACAAGGCGAATTCCAGAATTTCTTCTCCATGAGTTCTTTGAATTACCATCTGAATTTTTTTCTGGAGAATTTTCAATTTCAATGGTTTGTTCCTTAAAATTAAGTCGAATTTTTAGGATGGAACCAGTTCCTATATTAATAAGTTGTTTTTCCCGAAAAGAATTGAGGTCTGCCTCGAATCTTTTGAATGTATAGGAATTAGAGGAGAAAATAGAGTTCTCTAATAAAAAGGCAGTTACAGATTTACTAGAAATTTCTTTGCCTATAACAAGTTCATTAGGTTCCGATTTTTCTATGAGTATTAATTTGGGGGAGGATTCCTTTTGAATATGAAACTCTTTTAAATAAGATTCATTTGCCTCAACAGCTGATTTGATTTTGAGAACAGAGAGTTCAGTAAATACATTTTTAGCATTATAACCTGCCTCATAAATAAGTTCTTTTCCCGATTTGGTCTTATTGCTAATTGCAAAAATGGGAGATGAGTTTATTCCACCTTCATCGATTTTCTTTATAGAGAAAATCGAATTTATATACTTAGTAGAATTTTCTGAGTTCCAATTTTCGCTTGCAGGCTGAAATAGTATTTCCGTTAGGTTCTTTTTCCAATAGACCTCTTCTGTTAGATTTTCTTTCTTTTCTTCTGTTAATAAAAAAACTAGAAATAAAAAACAGATTCCAACTATAGTATAGATTAATTTTCTATTCATAATCTTGCTTCTTTCTTCTCGAAATTACATAATATGATCCAATCGAAATGATAAGTCCTGGATAAAGGAAGATTCCTATAAACCATACCATGATCTTTTGATTCTCGGTAAGATTCACAGTTTTGATTTCTTCTTTCTTGAGTGGAATTTCTTGGATCATTTTTTCTTGGAACATCCAACTAATTGAAGAGGTTGCCAAGTTCCGGTTCATGTTGTAAGAAATAAATTGATCAGTGAGCCAGGATGTTCCTGTGTAAAATACAACTCTACCTTCTTTATCAGCGGACAGATTGTCCTTAGATTCTTGGTTTTTATTTTCTTCTGTTTCTATATTAGGCTGATTTTGTTTATTCAAATTTTTATTGTCAAGAGTCTGAAAAACTACTGCTAAGTTAAAAGATTGCTTGGTAGAATTACCGATTTTACCAGAGCTATTGGAATCTTCGAATGTTTCTGATCCGGATTCTAAGAGAAATTTAGATGTAAATGAAAATGGATTATTACCATCTGAAAAAGTTTCTAAAGAACCAGCGAACGGAAAGACTATACCAATTTCTTTCTTTGATACAAAGTCAGCTATAGGATGAGATTTAAAGTCTTTGGCTACTAGAAAACCTGGTTTACTTTCTTGTTGGCTGAGAAAAGTGTTCTTATAACGAACTCCAGCTTTTGATAGGAGCCATGAAAAGTCTTCTTTGCTTTGAGGTTCAGCTGAAATAAATAATTTCCCATTTCGTTTGATTACATAATCGAGAATTTCTTTCTGTGCAACATCACTAAAAGCAGTACTCGGACCTATGATGAGAACTAAATCAGCATCTTCGGGAATAGGTTTCGGCCAACCTTCAGAATGTCCCAGTTCTTTAATTTGAAAATTTAAAAATTGAATTGCATTGGCAAACTGAGAAACTCTTTCATTCTTGAGATTGCTAAATGCAAGTCCAAATCTTTCACCATTTGCAGTGGTAAAATACGCTTTTCTTTTCGGAGTAGAGACGTTTAAAATAGCGGATGTGATTTTTCTTTCCAAATCTTCCAAATCAGAAACTTCTTTAATAGTTAATTTCTCTTCGTTGTAAATGGAACTCTCTCCTGGAAGATTTTCTCTTCTCGAACGTATCAAGATATTTCCATTGGAAACTTGGCCAAAATCTGCGAGTTGATCTAACTCGACATCGGCGTTAATAAATCGTGATTTGATACGAGGACTGGATGCTTGGTATTGGTCTAAGAATATTTCCAGGTCAGGACGAACTCTTGATAAAGATAAGGAAGAGCCTGGGCCATCAGCTTCTAGTGGACGAGGATAGAAAGCAACGATCTCTATATCTTTTCCTAACTGGCTGATGATAGTTTTGGACACAGATGAAAGTGAGAATTTACCTTTTGCACTTAAATCAAAATTATAATTCCGCATAACGGATATATAATTAACACCGATTAAAAAAGGAAGAAGCATTAAGAATCCAAATAAGCTGTCTAGCAAAAGTCCTTTCTTCTTGTCAGAGAGTTGTGACTGAGCCTCTAGAGAGATTCTACCTATTTGGACAACAATGGTAAAAATAAGAAAAGCAATACCAGCAATCACTGTGATCGTTAGAAGGAATTCCCGAATTTGTGGAAGATAACTTGCCTCAGTTGCCATACCTGGTTTGGAAGGAATATCAAGCCAAGAACGAATTAAATAGGTAAGTAAGCTTATAAGTCCTATACAGGTTGCGATAATAGAATTAGAATTCTTTCTAAAATTACCCTTAGAGATTTGAAATAAAGGATCGGCAAGAAGAAAGATGAGAGATAGCAACAGAAACAAATACCGAAACAGTGGATTTACAAAAAATCCATCAAACAAAAAGTAGGCGAAAAGCCCAGATAAACTTAAAAAAGGAAGATATCTTTCGATTTTATTCTGAATCATTATCCTCTCCACCTTCTAGATTCCAATGCTTTGACTGTTAAATATAAAAATAGAAGTATGCCACTTAGAAAAAATACAATCCCACTAAGAGGTAGAACTCCCTTTGCAAAATTAATATAATGAGAAAAAATATGTAAATGATAAAGAACTTTCCTAGTGCTTGATTGGAATAAGTGCGAAAAGTAACCTAGCACCCATAAGGTTAATATAATCAGTACTGAGATCAGAAGAGAAATCATTTGATTCTTTCCAATACTGGAACCAAACATACCAACAGTATAAGTAAATACTCCTAAAAGAAATACACCTATAGATCCCGAAAGTACTAAATAGAAGGGTGATTGCCAGTAAGAGTATAAGATTAATGGAAACAAACCATTGATAAAAACTGTTATAATAAATGCGATCAGACTTCCAAAAGCAAACTTTCCAACAACAATTTCAGCGTCGGTGATGGGGCTTGTGAAAAGTAGTTCCAAAGTTCCTTTATTTTTTTCCTCGACAATTGATCCCATAGATATAATCACCATAGCAATAATGATTGTGCTCATAAAAGATACAAAAGTTACGATAGTTGCATCTTCATAATTTGTTCTTCCATTGAAGTTAAGAATCATGATGAAAAGTGCATTTAAAAAAGCCGTTCCACCTAAGACAAGAGGGGCGAGGAAGGTACCGAAGAATACTTTAACTTCCTTGAGGAATATCCATTTGACATTTAGAAAATTCATTGATTTCTCCTAGAACCGATTCATAAAGATTTCTTCTAATGAAATCTCTTGTTTCTTTAGGTATTCTAATGTTAGATTTTGTGAAGCGAGACTTGAGAAAATCTTCTTCTTAAAATCTTTTTCATTCATAACATTAATTAGAAAAGTACAACCATTTCTGTCTTCTTCCTGAAATTCGATCTTACTCTCTGAGTCTAAATTTGATTTTAAGTAAGACTCGATATCCTCTTTGGATTTACCACTAAGAGTTATCTCTAGTCCAGAGAGTTTTTCCATTTCATCTTCCAACTCAAGCAGTGAGTAAGTCTTCTTCAATCGACCATCTTGGATAAATAAAAATTTATCACAGGTCTTATAGATTTCTGCAAGTATATGCGAAGAAATGAGGACAGTATGTTCTCCAGCTAGATCCTTAATAAGATTTCTTATTTCTATAATTTGCTTAGGATCAAGTCCTGAAATTGGTTCATCCATAATGATTACGTCAGGGTTCCCAACAAGAGCTTGTGCGATACCAACTCTCTTTCTAAATCCTAAGGAAAGTTGCCCAATGACATGGTCTTGGACTTCAGTGATTCCAGTCTTGGAAAGAACTCGTTCAATTTCTTGCTGAAAAATTTCTTGAGGAACCGCTTTGATCCTAGCAACGAATATGAGATAATCTCGAACATTCATCTCTTCATAGAGAGGAGGGGATTCTGGTAGATAGCCAATTTTTTTCTTAGCTTCTAGGGGTTCGTCAAAAATACTTTTGCCATTGATCTTCGCATCTCCAGCAGTAGGAATGAGATAACCTGTAAGTATGCGAATGGTTGTTGTCTTACCGGCTCCATTCAATCCTAGCAAACCTACAACTTCACCTTTTTCTAATGTGAAATTGAGATTTTGTATGGCTCTTTTCTCACCGTAAGACTTAGATAAATTGCTAACTTGAATCATATTGCCTCTACGCTTCTAGGTTTGTTTCTTAGAGGCTGGTGTCAAGGACAAAATCTTATCATAGACTAAACTATAAAATGCGGGAAAAACCAAAAGAGTTAGCAGAGCATTTGTAATCAAGCCTCCTATCAACACCGTAGCAAGTGGTCTCTGTACTTCAGCTCCTGGGTTGGTTGATAGTGCCATAGGAATAAAACCAAGTATGGCTACCATTCCTGTCATAAGTACTGGACGAACTCTTAGTAAAGCGGCATGTTCAATCGCTTTCATAGGAGTCATATTTTTCTTTTCTAACTGCTTAGAAAATGTAACAAGAACTAAACCATTGAGAACAGCTACTCCGAAAAGTGCTATAAAACCAATTCCAGCTGAAATACTAAATGGCAAAGATCTCATAAATAAGGCTAGGATTCCGCCAGCTATCGCAAATGGTATATTGATAAATAGCAATAAGGCTGATGTCATATCCTGAATCGCTAACCATAAAAGAAAAAGAATCATTGCAAAAGTTATAGGAACCACCCAAAGTAAAGTGTTTCTTGCTGAAAGATAATTTTTAAAAGTTCCATCCAATTCAAATCTATAACCAGGTGGAAGGATCTTATCATTGGAAAGTATTTTTTCCACATCAGATACTACCGACATCACATCCCTATCTCTTACATTGAATTCAACAAGCAGTCTTCGCTCTTGCCACTCATGTGAAATCTGAGCCGGACCATCTTCTTTTCTGATCTCAGCAATATCACCTAAGGGAATATAGCCTTGGTTTCTACTGGGAATCAATATAGGTTGCCAAGATTCAAGGGATTCGTTAGGAGGATTTTGTAATTTAAGTGCTATGTTGAATCTTTTTGCTCCGTCAATTAATTGGCTGGTGTTAAGACCCGATGATATCATTTGCAAGAGTTGACCAATCTGCTTTGCATCCACTCCATACCTTGCCATCTTTTCACGATTCGGAATTACCTTGATGAAGGAAATTCCACCTAACTGTTCTATGCGAATATCTTTGACACCTGGAATATTTTTGAATCGATCGGCAGTTTCCTCTCCTAGTTTTCTAAGAGTTAAGATATCCTCGCCAAAAATTTTCACTCCAATATCTGATCTTATTCCTGCAACCATTTCATTGGTTCGCATTTCAATAGGTTGAGAAATTCCAAAGGAGATTTCAGGAATCTCTCTTTCTATAGTCTCAGCTATTTGACTTAAAAATTCACTTCTTGATCTCTCCCAGGTAGATCTATCGTTTAACTGAATAAATACATCTGACTTTTCTATTCCCATTGGCTCCAAAGATAAGTTAGGTGATCCTGTTTTGGAAACTACCGATTTGATCTCAGGAAATTCAGTTGTGAGTAGAATACGTTCAATTTTTAAAGTGGATCGTATCGATTCTTCTAGGCTAGCAGAAGGTAGACGATTTATTTCTAAAAGAGTAGATCCTTCGTCGAGAGTTGGAATAAATTCAGCTCCCAGAAATGGAAATAGTATAATTGTAAATAGGAAAAATCCTACAGCAGCACTCACAATACGCATTCTATGCTTTAAAGAAAATCTAAGCATGGGATTGTATTTGGCCTGAATCCATTCAAATAGTTTAGTTTCTTCCTTGTGCCCTTCAGGGATTTTAAGAAAAATATCAGCAAGAACTGGAACTATTGTTAAGGTAAAAATGAATGCTCCACTTATTGCATAAATTACCGTTAAAGCCATAGGAATAAATAATTTCCCTTCTGTTCCAGAGAGTGCTAGTATTGGTATATAAACTATACCTATGATTATTTCACCAAATATAGTTGCCTTACGTACTTCTATGGTGGCATCTAAAATAGTTTCTCTCTTCTCTTCTTTGCTAAGTTCTCTTTTTAGTTCATTCTTTCTGATGCTTAGTCTTCTTGTAGCATTTTCTACTACAATCACGGCTCCATCTACAAGTAGACCAAAGTCTATTGCTCCCATAGACATTAGGTTAGCTGGAGCTTCGCGGACAATCATAATTAAGATTGCGAATAGCATACAGAGGGGAATGATAACAGCTATGATGAGACCTGATCTGAGATTTCCCAGCAATAGAAATAAAATGATTACAACAAATATTGCCCCTTCACCAAGATTTTTCATAACCGTATAGATTGTACTCCAAACCATTTTTGAACGGTCATAAAAAATATTGAATTCCATTCCATCTTCTAGAGTAGGTTCTATAAACTTTAACTTTTCTTTCACGGCTTCGCTGACGTCTAAGGAATTCTCTCCTATCAGCATTAAGGCCATGCCACCGACTACTTCCCTGTTGCCATTTTGTGTAGCTGCCCCTTTTCTAAGTTCATAGCTTTCTGTTATAGTAGCTACGTTTTTCAAGTATATAGGATTCCCATCTTTAGTATTTTTAATATAAATGGATTGGAAGTCTTCTTTGGTCTTTAGTAGACTTTGTACACCTATAATTGTATGCTCATGCTTATGTTCAATATAGCCTCCACCCTCAGAAATGTTATTAGAATCTACTGCGTTCATAATGTCTTCAGTATTTACTGCTAAAGATTGCATGGACTTAAGATTTATATTGATTGCATATTGTTTCGTCTCACCTCCAAAAATATTTACTTCTACAACACCAGGGACTGTTTTAAGAAGTGGACTAATATACCATTGCAGAGTGGTTGTAAGTTCTTTACTCGTATGCTTTTCCGATGTTAAAGTAAATTGAATCACTTCTCCTAAAGCGGTTGAAAGTGGGCCAATTTGAGGAGTGCCATATTTCGTAGGAATTTGCTTTTGTATTTCAAGCATTCTTTCGCTTACTAATTGCCTTGCAACCATCAGGTCGAGATCATCATTGAAAACTATAGTAACTAAAGATAATCCATACCTTGAAATGGATCGAATTTCTTTTATATCAGGAATTCCTGAAACTCCCCACTCAACAGGATAGGTTACATATTGTTCCATTTCCAAGGATGATAAAGTGGGAGCCGAAGTTACAATTTGAACTTGAATATTGGTTACATCTGGTATTGCGTCTAATTTAAGTTTGTGAATATTTGCAATTCCATATAATATGAAAAAGAATGTTAAAATTAGAACAATGATTCGGTTATTTAATGACCATTCAACAATATAGTTTAGTAATTTCATTATTCTTCTCCGAATGTATGCTTAAGATACAATGCTTTGAGTGAATAGGCTCCATTGCTGACAATCTTGTCTCCATTCTTTAAGCCTTCTTCAATTGCGACTAATTGCCCTTGGGTTCCTCCTAATTTAATTTCTCTCCATTCATAATTAAGATCGTTGAGTTGGATGAAGACTCCATCTTTTCCATTGATTGTTAATACGCATGAATCTGGGATGAGTATTTTATCTTGCAAAACGCTTCCGACATTTAATAGAGCCTTTCCAAAAAGACCAATTTTCAATTCTTGTTTAGGATTACTTAAAGTTATACGAGCTGGGATAGAGCGTGTTTCTTTTTCTAGGGTTGAGCCTATATAACTTAATTTGCCTGTAAATTTTTGGTCTGGATATGCATTTAACTCTACATTTACTTCTTGTCCGAGTTTAAGATATTTAAGGTCATCTTCAAATGCCCTAGCTGCAAACCACACAGTATTTAAATTAGCAATTGTCACGAAAACAGTATTCTCCGCTACTATATTCCCAGGTGTTACATGGCGAGTGATAAGTGTTCCGCTTATATTTGACCTGAGATAAATTTTCGTGTTTTGTTGCAGATTTGAACTCGAAGATGAGTCATTGGATTTAGGAATGGGGATTTCATTCATTATTAAATTTTCTTTATCTGCCTTAACTTCCATTTCCCAGGTCAGACTTTCTGCTTCGGCATTGCGTGCTTCTTGGTCGGCAGCTAATTTTATCTTGACGAGTTCTTTGATTCTTTCTGTATTTTTCTGAGTTGCCTCTAACTTTGCTAAGGAGGTCAAGTATTTAGATTTTAATCTTGCTACTTCCGTGGAATCCATCACTACAATGACTTCTCCTTTTCGAACAAAATCTCCTTCTTTTTTACGAATCTCTAGAACTTTTCCTTTCAGTCTAGTGCCGATGGTTTGCGTAGTATCTGGATCTGCTGTGATCTCACCTGTTAATTCTACGGACGAATTGAACGCTTCGCTACTCGCATCAGCTATTTGAATTGGTATCTTATATCTTGAATCTTCAGTTATTTGAAAAATATTTCCATTTTCATTTTCTTTCAATGGATTCTCATTCAAGCTCATACTATTAAGTGTTTTGGAAGATTGAGTATTTTTTTGATAAAAGTAATATAAAACGAAAGAAACGCAAAGTATTGTGGAAAAAATAAGAATTTTGATTTTATTATTCATTGTTAGAATCCTTTAGGAAAAATTCATTTAAATCCATACCGCCTGCACGAAGATACTCGTTGCAAGCGATAGCATAATTAGCTTTAGTCTGAAAGTAGTTAGATTTTAAATCGACTAAGGATTTCTGAGAGAGCAGTGCATCTTTAACTGAGATTTTACCGGTTGCTATAGCATTCTTTAGAATCAGTAAATTTTCATTGGTTCTTTCCAATATATTAGGTGGAAAATTTTGCCAAGCCCTCTTCCAAGAATCTACACCATTCCATGCCTTAGTTGCTTCAAATCGGACAGTATGTCCTCCTATTTCCCTATTTTCTTCAGAAATTCTAGAATTAGCTTTTGCTTCTTGAATCTCTCCACTATTATCACGCCAGATCTGTAGAGGGATGGATACTTTACCACCAACTACTTTTTCATTAAAGCCATCATTTTGAACATATCCTGAAATAGTAAGATTAGGAATTCTTTCTCTTTGAAGAAGCTTGATCTTACTTTTCGAATATTTAATTTCTAACTCTAAGACTTCCAAGTCAGGTCGTCTTTTTTCCGCTAATTCAATATATTTTTCTAAATCTTCTTTAGGTATTTGAAGAATTTTTCTTTCTTCGAATACATTGAGTTCTTCTTGGAAACGAACTCCCATCATAATTACTAAATCAGTCTTGGAATCCTGCCATCGTCTTCTTGCTTGTTCTTCGAAAGAATTCATTTTAATCGATTCTGAGAGAGCTATCTCGGAGTCCATTTCGGCTCCTATGCCATTTTTAAATCTTAAATTTGCAATTTTAGCGATCTCCTTTGAAAGAGAATTCAATTCTTGAGTAAGTTTGTATTCTTCCCAGGAAGCTTGGTATAATAATACAGAATGTACGGTTTGTGCGATAGTAGATCTTTCTATTGCTTGGACATTTTTAACTTTCGTTTTGATATCCGCTTGAGCCAATTCTAGTTTAATTTCTCTTTGCCCACCGATGTAGATTTCTTGAGAAAGCATTAGCTCTCCATTGATTGCCTGTGGTATTGAATTATTTAAGGAGAAATTCTCTCCTCTTGTTCCTCTTCTTAGAGCACTCGTAGTAGAAAAGTTTGGATTGGAAGGAAAAGCATAGCCTGCGATTTTTCTTCTACCAAGACTTGCCTCTAAATTACCTTGCGCAATTCTGTATTCAGGACTATGATCCAGAACACATTGTATGATGTTTTTTAATTTTTGATTTCCAACACAATTTTTATTAGAGTGTAAATCTTCAGCTCTAATAGAATAATTAATAAATAAATATAATAAAATTAATATAAAATAATACATTTTGTCCTCCTAAGATTATATAAAATTAATTATATGCAATCGGTGGAGGAATATGACAAAACAAGCAGAAGTAGAGATATGATTTCTTATAGATATGACTTTTTAGAGAAAAATATTTAGTAGTCGCAGTTAAATCTAAAGTTGAGATTTGAATAATTGCATTAGTGAAAATAATTATAATTAAAAATGGAAATAAAAAGAAAAATGAAATATCAAATACCAATCCAGCATCCCAATCACCTAAATCAGAGGTAATTCCATAGGGAGATATATGTTCGAATAGTGACTGAGCTTCTGATTCATCAGGCTGGCTAGTTGTAGAATGATCTGATTCATAGTAACTATGAATCAATGTTACTTCTTTTTGATTAGGATGTGTTGAGTGGTGAAGATGGATGCCAAAAAGTGGAGAGATAAAAATCAACCCAAACCATATTACTAGAAAACTAGAAGGGATTAGATAATATTGCCTCACTATTCCAGAAAGGTTCCTTACCTTTTTATACGCAAGAAGTTTCTTAGTGTTTTTTTGAGTTATAATTTATGCAAATTGATATTGAGTATCATTATATAAAAAAAATTTAAAATCTTAGATGCAATCTTTCGTATCAAAGGATTGATTCAAAAAATTATTTAGTTAAATCTTTCTTAAAAATTTCAAAACTGTTGTATGTGTCTATTGGAGAGAGGGTATCTGATTTTTGTTTAGGAGCTTGGAAGCTTGGATTTCCTGTCTTTGATTTAGTAGTAGAAAATGAGGAATTAGATTGGAAGCCATAATAAAAACTATGGACGAGTTCGACTAATGAAAGTTCTGATTTAGACCGGATAACTCTAATATCTACTAAATAGGACTGGTTATTTTCTAATATTTCAAAAACCCATTCCCGTTCATTCGTTACTCTGTCAGTACGAATTAATTTAGTAGGTTCATTGATTTCATTAGCTAGAAAAACTTTAACTTCCATTTCTTGGATGGATCCATCGGTTGCAATTCCAATTACAATTGAAGTAGGTTCTTCGATGGGAGAGCTTTTTAATTGGAATTGTATTTCATTGGATCTTCCAACAACCCCATAAAATTTTTTCTTATCTACTTGGTCATAGATTTCTAAACTTTCAATAATGCTTTTCACATTCTTTATACTTTCTCTAAGTATTGAAGATTTCTCTTGAGCTAATAAATTATTTCCAAATAAAATACAAAAAGAAGTTATAAAAAGAATTGTGTTTCGCTTTATGAATGTTTGCATTTATTTTGCTAATTTTTCCTTAGTTGTAGGGCAAGATTGAAATCGCTCAAACATCTTATTAATTTCAATTTTTTCTTTTTTATCAATCGTGTATTGTTTCTTATTCGTATTATAATCTACTTTCTCTCGCATAGCATTTAAAACAGGAGAGCAATATGTCTGGAAATGTTTATAGGATTGTATTCGAGTCATACTATTTGGTTCTTTAATTAGAAAATAATAATATATATCCTTTTTCTCTCTAGTGGAGAGATTTATTGTAACATAATCCTCTCTACATACTTGTATTAAATCCTTAGAAAGTTCAGAATTAAAACAACTTGAATTTGTGCCGATAAATTCATCTAAATCTTTCATACTCATAGCATAGATACCTTTAGAATCTTGCTTTGAGCTACTTTGAGTTGTAGGTTTTTGATTTTTATCTTCAACTTCTATGTAATTTTTAATAGTCTTTTTAGGATGAAACGGATTCTGTAGAGAAAGATCATATTTTCCAGGCAGAGTATTCTCTGTATCAACTGTTAATTCAATTTTATTTTTCGATTCTATTTTCTTATCAACAATTTTTATTTTGGATTTATTTTGAGAGGATTCAATGCTAGTTTCAGTAGCATCATTAAAATTATCACCTTCGATTTCTAATTTTTGATCAGGCTTCTGCTCTATAGATTTTTTCTTAGGAATATTTTCTGCCAAAGACTCATCTTTAACAATTGGTGGAAGAGATATTTCAATCTTTAAGTCTTGCCAATTTGTCCAGACTATAGATTTTCCAAAAGGAGACAAAGCAGATGTGCGGATCTTATATTTCCCCTCAGGAATTTTATCGATGGAGAGAAAGTTTGTTTCGGTTTTTTTATCAATAATTAATTTATCTTTTGAATCTTTCACTTGGATTTGATATCCTGATGCATATTGCGATTCCTTCCAGGAAACAATTTTGTTCTTTGCATTTTGTGAATAAATTGTATTGCCAAATAATAGAACTACGATTGTTATAAATAGTTTTTGTTTCATTACTTTTTACCTTCACGGAAAAGAACAGAGGGTGAAATAAATTCTATATCGCTTGGTTTTAAATTTCTAAGCTTAGTTAATGCAATAATAAATTTACCTGATTCTTTTCTTATTTGTTTGGTTCCAGAAAGAACTGTTACTTCCCAGGAAAATTTTCCTTCATCTAAAATTGTTAAATCTTTAAGTTTGTAATTGGATTCTTTAGTCTTTATTTGGTGGATAGGTTTCTTCTTCCCATTTTCATCCTGGTAAATGGATAGAATATAAACAAATCCGCTAGAATCTTTATTCCATGAGAAACTTAAAGATTTTTCACCAGAGAGATCGACTACGGTATCTACTGGATATTTAAGTAATTTTTGTGAAATTTCGTTTTTCTTTACTGTTGAGTCTTCCAATTCCGAAGAAGATTCTTCTTTTTTATCAACAAGATCGGATGCATTGTCTACTAAAGTAAATTTTCCATTAGAAGAATATTTACTTTCCTTGCCAGATGCTGAAAATCCTTTTACTCGCCAATAATACTCACCTTTAGTTAAATTAAGTTTAGGTTGTATAAAATTTCTTAATGAAACTTTTTTCATTAGAATATTATTGAAGGAATTTTCTTTAGAAATCGATACTTCGTATTTAACTAACTCGCTTGAAGAACTCCAAATGAGAATGCCTTGTTCTTTGAATGCAGAAACGAGAAATCTTTCATTAATAGGTCTTTCAATTTTCGGTTCAGTAAAGTTACTTCCCTTTTTAATTGTAAAATACCTAGAGGAGCTTGTTCTTTCAGGTAGATCAGTCGAATATGGAATCGCCTTTACTCTCCAATAAATTTTCCCTACGTTAAGGTTATCCATAGAAAAGGAATTGCTTCTAGTAATTTGTCTGGCTAACAGAGAATCAAAATTAGGTGATTCTGAAATTTCAAGTATATATTCTTTAGTAAACTGATCTCTATTCCACTGAAAATTTACAAGTGGTAATTTTTCTACATAAGTTAGTTCTGTTTGGTTTTCTGGAAACTTTAAACTCAACTCTTCTTCTTTGAACACATGGAATCTATATGGAATACTTTTCCCTTTGTCAGATACCAATCTCCAATAGTAAGAACCTAAAGGTAAACTTTCAGTAAAGCTTGATTTTGGATATTCACTAGATTTGAAAATTGAAGTAAAATTAGGATTTTTAGAGATTTCAAATTTTAATTTTGAATATTGAACATTTGCCTTCCATTTAAAATCCACGGTTTTTGTGTCGCTATTACTTTGTATTATACTGTTATTTGGTGGTGAAATTAAGTCGAAAGGAATATTACTAATTGCTAAATTATTGCCAGTTAGATCAGCTTGTTTTCCCGAAGCTACATTAGTTTGCTTGCCACCAGATGTTATAAGAGCGTTACCTTTTTCAACTTGAACATTGAAATTTCCATTTTCACCTTTCTGAATGTTTAATTCGCCATCCTTTATTTCGATGGTTTTATTATTGCTTTGGATCTTCAGATCACCAGCACTTCCATCTTTTTTCTTGATTTGAATACTTCCTTGATCAAAAGAAATAGTTGGATCTTCGCCTGTTATATCTAAAAAAAACATACTATTCTCATCTAGATTAATCTCTGTTCCATCGTTTAATCGAATGATAGCATCAGACAAAGATTCAGAGCGTATAGTGTCTTTATTTGTAATTGGACTATTGGTATCTAAACTCTCCCAAACTATATGATCATCTAACTTTCGCTGAACGGTATTTTTCTTAAACTCAACAGTTCCAATGATTTTTCTGTTTCCAATATCAATTTTTTTGTTGAGATCAAAGAAAAATAAAGTAACAAATAATATTGCATTTAGTATTAAGAAAGCTAGAATTTTATTTTCTCTACTATTTAAAAATTTCATAGGTTACTTCTTACTTGGTTTTTCGTATCCAATTTTCTTTCTAAGTTCATCAAGATTCTTAGGACATTTTGGATCTTTTAGATAACCTAAGACAGCATAGACACGTTGTGGTTTCGATTTTCCTTTGACGGGAATAGTATCTAAATCTTGGAACTTAAATAATTTCTTGGTTTCAACTTGAACATCTTCGGAGACAGCTATATCTATTCCAAAGTTTTTAGTTAAGCCCTCCATTCTAGATGCTAAGTTAACAGCATCACCAATAACAGTATATTCCATCTTTTCGTCAGAACCAATCTGTCCAGATACAACAGGTCCATGATTTACACCAATTCCGATTCTAAGTGCAGGCTTTTTGGCGGTTCCTCTGCCTTTGTTGAATTCTATGAGTGCATCTCTCATTTCAAGAGCAGCTTTTACTGCATGCTCAGAATTATTATCAACAGACTTCAGAGCTCCCCAGGTAGCCATGATTGCGTCTCCAATAAACTTATCCACATAACCCTTGTTCCTTTTTACACAAGAAACCATAGCAGTCATATATTGATTTAAGAAATCAACCACTTCTTCCGGTTTTAATTTCTCAGAAATAGAAGTGAAGCTACGGATATCAGAAAAAAGTATTGCGCAATCCTTTCGATCTCCTCCCACTTTAAGGAGTCCTTTCATGGATAATTCAGCAATTTCATCATTAACGAATTTACCAAAGGAGACTTTGAGTTTCTCTCTTTCTTCTAGACCCTGACTCATCGACTGGAATGAATTGGTAAGGATTCCAATTTCATCTCTAGTTTCTGGAACTAAATCAAGGTGGTATTGACCTGCTTCAATTTTCTTGGAGGCTTGAACCAATCCAAAAATAGGACCTGAAATTCGTTTTGCAAAAAAGAATACAATAATAATGGCTATGTTAAGAGCAGCTATCATCAAATAAATATTTCTTCTTTGAATATTATATACTTCTTCGAATGCCTTGTCTTCCGAGACAGCAGAAATAATTCCAACACCACCAAGTCCTAGCTTCTTAAAAGATCCTAAATGCCAATCATTGCTTTTGTCTTGGTATCGGTATTGTCCATTGTCTAGTGGACTAGTCTTCATTTTCTGGACTATAGGTGTGTTCACCATATCTGCTCCAGCTAGTACGAGCTTTAAATCTGGATGTGCAAGTACCTTGCCATCATCACTGACCATGAATGATTCTGTAATACCAGATGTTTGAAATGGGTCTAAGAACTTTTCAAGACGAAGTATAGCAACAATAGCAAGGTTTTGTTTATCTTTGAAATAAGGAAATGCAATCGCAATTATAGGCGATTGAAATCCAACGCTTGTATTTAATAGTACTGTAGTATTAGAAAAGCTTCCTTTGAGTTTATCTTTATTGGTTGATATAATTTCATCTAACTTAGAAGAGCTGATTCCTAATTCTTCTATAGATTTCGTGTTTACTAATCGTTCTTTGGAGGAAAATGATTTATCGTATAAACCTACAAAAATCACGTTTGGATCTTCTGTAAACAGAATAGACCTAATAGAAGATTCATCTTTAGTTTGAACTAAACTAGCGATTGTTACTTGTAGAGATCGATTTAAGGAAAGTATCTCTGCTCTTACATTCAACGCGATTACTTCAGTTAATTTTGCGTTATTTTCTTTTACTCGAATTTCATTATCTCTTTTAAAGAAGTAGGTTGCAATAAAAATGATGGATGCAAGTGATAGTATCAAAATGGAAGATATAATTACCATTAACTTGACACGAATTGTAAAACGGGATGGTTGAAAATTATTCTGATCCATTATCTCTCCTCAAGGACATGAAAGTGCAATTGGCAATGTGGCTCTTCTATCTACATCGGATACTTCAAATGTAGTCTCTCTTACAATCGTGTCAGGGTATCCATCGACTCTCTCTGTATCGCCAATACAAAGAAGCTTATATTTACCATTATTTAAATATTTTATAAAAGCATCAGCACGTGCAGGTGTTGCGGCAAGAGGAAGTTGCCTTTTAGTTTCGACCTCATCAGAATGAAAGACTGCAAAATAATAATTTAAGTTGCCTGTTCCTCCAGTGATTCGTAAGCTAGCAGCCGTTTCTGGATAAATAATCCTGGACCTGAGAATTATATTACCTCCCATATCTGCCTCTCCCGTATGAGTATTTAGGGCATCAGAAAAACTTACTAAGGTTTCACGAATATTTCCAGTTCTAATAAAGGAATGAACCATAAAATTTTCTTTCATGTTCATTCGAATTTCTAAGATATATGGATCAAATCCGCTTCTAATTTCCATGTCTCTTTGTCCGCCTTGTACAGAATAGAGAAGGGGAAACATTTTAGGAACAATATCTTGCTTTTGGATATCAGATGTTCCAGGAGTATAATTATTTCTAGGGACAATATTAATTCCAGGGACTCTTCGGTTATCAAAACGTGTTGCATCAAGTAGGATACCACCGTTTCTAACCCCCCAACCAGTAACAAGAGATCGAAAATATACACCGGTGTAGAAATACTGAGAACCAAAAGTAGCATCTACGGGTAAACCTCTTAGAACGCATTCATTAGAATAGTCAGGATCAGAGCAGGAATAGGTTTCCGAAGTTGGGTCATTTGATGGATATACAGCTCCAGCCCCATTGAAGAACTGTTCCGATTTGAAAATCCCTCTTTCTTTCTGGCATGTATCTTCTTCCAAAGAGTAAGGCGAATTACAATAGACTTGTCTTTGAGTTGCTATATTATCCCAGAATTTTAATGAGTCCGCTGGATCTCTAATTTGTGTTAGCTCATTGATTCCTTTTTGGAATTTAGAAGAAATACGAACCTCACCAAAATCAATATAAATGGGGAGAGTAGATGCAGATGGTAGATTAGGTAATTCGAAATCTGGATCTCCTTCGGCACCTGTGTTATCTTGGTAGAGTTGGCCAGAGCCATTATTATAATCGCTGAAGCTTATTGGACTATCAGAGGAATAGGTTCCCTTCATTAGAAGAAGCATTCTACTATTAAATAAGGTACTTAAGACTGGAAGTGAAGTTTCCCTTCCTAGATCACTTCTCTTGCAACCTATAAGAAGTAGGAGTCCTAAAAGGAATGTGACAATTGAACATATTCTGTTTTTACTCAATTCTAAGCTCACTACCCCATTCTTTCGTATACTAATGAAATTGTAAAGGGAAAAGCTTAGATTAGTAAACTAACCATAAGTCCAAAATGGAAAAAATCTGCATTTCTCAATTGGAAATTGGCTGGATTCGAAAGTCTTGTATCATCAAAAGGTGACTGTAAAGGAAAGTCATAAATACTTGGAGTATCAAGATTCGTCTCCATGATTTTGTTATAATCCAAACGAATTCCAATCCTTACTTTTCTACCTGCAATAAAACTAGCTTCAAATCCACCATAAATCAGATCATTCCACCTTGCAGTATTCGAAGGTCTTGCAACTACATAAGCCTGTCCACCACCACCTTTTATGAAAAACTTAACAGGAAGATCAAAAGGAAGCTGGTAGGCAAGTGCCGCATAAACAGGTACAGTCGTAAGTGCTCTCTCTGTTTGAGATTGGTAGACAGAATAGCTGGTTCCAAATTCCGTATAAAGAAAGTAGGGCCAAGGTAGTCTTGCAAAAGCACCAAAACCAAGACTTGTATCTAATAATTGTTGAGTGGGAGTCCCTGGAAAAGGATTTGTAGCCCCTATCCATGCACCAATCTCTGGTTTTCGTCTATCATCCTCATTCTCAATCGAAAAGATAGGTGTGGATACGAGCAGGCAAATTAGAATAAGATGAAAAATTGCTAAATTATAATTCAAAATAAAGTTCAATTTTTTTTGCATTGTATCCATATTAAAATGCACTTCCCTCAGGAAATCGGATATCACGATGTAGAGCAGATTTATACATTTCTTCTATTTCAGGAAAGGAATTATAATGAGCTTTATAGAAATACAATCCATGCGCAGGTAGAGTCTTTCCTGCAGCAGTTCTATCAAGCGAATCAATAATTTGCCCTAGATCTCTACCTTGAATTTTGCCAGTTCCTATGTCTACTAAAGTTCCAGTTAGAATTCGAATCATATTATGAAGAAAACTATCAGCCTTGAAGCGAAATTGAATTAGATAATTTTGTATTGGATCAATTTCTATTCCTGCGTATAAAAATGTCCTTTTAGAAGGCTTGTCTTTGATCGAATATTGTTTAGCTAAACTTTTATAATCTTTCTCACCTTGTAAATGTTTTAACTGAGAATAAACTAAATCCCAATCAATTGTTTCCTTTACCCAAACAGCTCTATCCTTCAAAAGTGGATGATCATCTTTTGAATAAATAATTTTGAAAATATATTCTCTGGCTGTGCAAGAAAATCTTGCATGAAAAGCATCAGGGACATGTCGCATTGCAAGAACAGTGACACCATCTCCAGAAAGCGCATTGACAGAGTATTTAAAAAGATCTATGTCTTTGATTTTGGTAGAAGAATAGAAATTGCAAACCATACCCGAAGCATGAACACCTGTATCTGTTCGCCCCGCCACATGGAATCGTAGATCATGTTGGGGTTTTAAAAGAATGCGAATCGCACCTTCTAAAGCATCTTGCACTGTAGAAGCATTGATTTGCTTTTGTATACCATGGAATTTCATACCATCGTATTCGATTAGTAAGGCGTAATTAGACACTATAAATGCTATAAGAGAAGAAAAAGCTTATTTCTCTCCGCCCATTTCTTCAATTAAGACACCGTATTCATCGTACAATTCGCGAGCCATTTCTATGATGGCTGAGGGTTTGTTCTTGGAGGATTTACCAGAACCATACAATCTTGCAAGCATTCGTTTAGCACGAATTAGAAGGTTGAGTTGGTCTTCTTTTTTGTCCGCTAGTTGGTCAAGAAATTTCCTAGTTAAATAAGCATTTAAATAAACAACTCCATCAAATCCCCAGTTGTTGTCCGTATCTGGACCTAACATACCTTGTATGGAATCAACAGGTTCTTGGCCATTTTGCATAAATTCTAAGGTCTGGCTGTAATAGATTGCCGCTTTTTTATATAGAAAATCTCTCACTTTGTCAAAATTCATAGTGGGATATTCTGCATGCAAATCTTCAAAATACCAAGCGGATCTAACTGCACATATTGCCTTCTTGGGTGTTGGTGCAATTCCCATTCCCCGCTTTTGGTAGCATTCAATCGCTAGTAGATAGGATGCAGCTCCCAGAACAATATTTCTATCTTGGTTGAAATCAACAGGACCTAGGATTTTTTCTAAAAAAGCTCTTCTTTGGTCGGAACTCATTTTTAGTTCTTGCACTTCATTTCCCTGTAAGGATTCCCAATCTTTTGTAAATGAAGTATAAAGGCATCTAGGGCAGACGGATAAAATATAGTCATTTGGCCCAACTCTACCAAATTTTCTATTCTTTTCGTAGAGTCTGCGTAATTCTTGGGTCATCTTGCCCGCAATTAGCCTTCCACCACCTTGGAACATCTGCTCTTTTTGGTGAACTTCATCACAAATTGGGCAAACTGAGTTCTCTTTGGCTCTGAAGGAAATTTTTTTATTTTGGCTTGCTTGGGTTGCTGGCATGATAGAATTCTCTAAGGAAACTGTAATTTCTGGAAGGAAACTGTCAATTCATTCCAAAAGAAAACCGATACTTTCTATAGGGAAATCCCCAATTGTTGGAATATGGTAGAATCATGAAAAAAATAATCCTCTTTGTAAGCATCTTAATTTGGATTCCAATATCTGAAGTTGCAAGCCAATCTGTGTCCTACAAGGCTTATAATAAAAGAATAGAGCTAATCACATATTTGCGAGAGCTCGAGCCTATGGTAAAAAATTATCCAGGTAATGATACTGAAGGTAATGTAGTATTGACCATGTATGCCGAAGAAGGCAAAGAAGGTCATCGTATTAAAAGATACGAAGATATTAAACGAATTTACCAAGAGGCCTTGCAATATTATTTTGAAACAAACTATGTTGCATCTTACAGAAGATTTCTCGAAGCTCAAATTGCTATAGAAAAACTTACAGAAGAGCTTTCTCAATTGTATGTTATTCGAAGTGAAGAGATGATGAAAGTTGCTATGGAAAGAAAAAATCCTAACGACCCATTGGATAAAACAGTTGTCGATATCTCTATAGAATACGGAAGAAATAGTAGAAATTTAAAAGAAATGAAAACCAACCGTGAAGCTCCTTACCTGCGAAGGATGTATGAGCCTAAAGAATTTCATTACGTTGTGAATAAATACGGAATTGAGAAGAACGTAGAGATGGGTTATAAATTTCTTGGTATGGCAAAAAATGCTCGTATCGAAGCACTTGCCGTTGAGAAGCATTTAGAAAAACACCAAACTCTAAACCCAGAAAAAAGAAAATACCGAATTGATAAATACTTTGGTGCTATCAACCTCTGCCGAGATTCCAAAGCGAATGCGGCTAATATTTTCAAATTGAAATATCCTTTCGACAATTACTTTCTTCAAAAGAGTGATGCTAAGCAAGAAAGTTGGCAAGACCTAGATGATAATGTTGTAGAAGGCGAAGTTGTGAAATTAGAAGGTGTAACTTATGATTTTACAAAGAATCCTTATATTAAACACGACAAACGCTTGCAAGCTAGCTTTGATGAAAGAATCCCTGCAGACTTCCGTGTTGATTACGCTGATTCAAAATCTCGTGTTTATGAAAAAGATACAGACTCACAATTATTCTTAAGATACGATAAACCACGTAGAGATGAGTTAGGTATACCTAAACGTTCTGAGGTTAAAAAAGACGAACCTCCAGCAGCTCAATAAAAAAGAATAAAAGCAAATTTTAAATCCTATTCAACAAGATTGCCAGCTTTATCAGCTGGTTTTTTTTTATTTTATTAGGTTGCATATTGATTTAGAATCTTCATTTTCAAATAAATCAGGATTGATAATAAAAATTTTATTTTTTTAGCTATATTTTTAATTAAAAACAAGTTTATAGAATCTCATAGGAATCCATTCTTGGAAATTATGAATAACACATATCAGGATACTAACCCTCCCGAACGCACATGGGAAGCCCAATCCTTTCGTTATAAAGTATTTATAGCTAACACTTATCTCAAGACCTTGCCTCTTATGCTAACGACAGCCTTTCCTAAATTAGTTAAAGGTGTTTATTATAATGTTAAAGGAGATAAAGAGAATCGCATTATTTCTTTTCTAGCAGGTAGTAAGATTTGGGGTGATTCTGTACGCAAGAATACTAAATCCAAATTACTTGCGGCAAATGAGATTCAAATCCCAAGTCGTGGACATTTGGTTTTTTCCAATCATGTGAATGAAATGGATTTTCCTTTTGATTGTTATTTTATAAAAAAACCTTATCTTGCGAATCAAGTTATAAAGAAAACACTCTTTGCTTATTGGTGGATGAAATCTATGGGTTCTGAAGTTTTTGATAACAGAAACACAATGTCTATTTCTATATCAGTGAGAAATCTAATCAAAGGAAGTAAAGACAACTCTTATATAGTCTATCCTGAGGGCAGAAATACTTATAGTGAAGTTATCCAACCCTTGAAAAAGGGGATGCTGAAGTTAGCCTTTGATCATAAACTTCCTATCGCTATTGTGCTTAAGTCAGGTTTAACATCTTTTCAAAAAAAACTCAAAGGCAACACGATAGCATACAAATACTTCGGAGTAGTTCAGCCTTCTGAATTTGAAAACTGGGAAAAATTACGTGAACATATCCAGAAGATTATGGTAGATGGAAAACTTGAATTGGATGAATGGGTGAAGAATCAGTAAAAGATTTTAAAATTTATTCAAATAACCCGATTCTAGAACTGCAGGGCAAAGTGTACCATTTGATTTAGTATCAATTATAAGAACATTTTGAATTCCAGTAGCATATGGAAGTGCATAAATCTTTCCATTGGGCGCAAGGACACCACCATTCCATTTTCCTGCAACAGCGCCTAAGCCATTGATACTAGTAATCTCAGCTGTATTTGTTGCTGGATCGATAATGAGTACAGAATCACTATCTCTAGGGATTCCATATATCTTTCCATCTGTGCCTAGAACTCCACCTTGCCATTTACTTGCTCCTGCAATTCCTGTTATTGTGGTAGTGTTAGCAGTATTTTTTTCTGGATCAATGATGAGAACATTAGAACTACTGTAAGGGATTCCATAGATTTTTCCATTAGGAGCGAGTACACCTCCTACCCATTTGTTTAATCCAGCTAACCCAGTAATACTTGTGGTATCAGCAGTATTTTTTTCTGGATCAATGATTAGTACACTTGTAAAATCTTGTGGAATACCGTAAATCTTTCCATTAGGTGCTAAAACTCCCCCTGCCCAATCCGTTCCACCTGTAACTAATCCTGTAATAGATGATATATCCGCTGTATTTGTGTCTGGGTCTATAATAAGGACAGAGGTATTATTTCGAGGGATTCCATAGATTTTCCCATTGGGAGCCAGAACCCCACCATTCCATTTATTGGATCCAACAAGTCCTGTTATGGACATTGTATCAGCAGTATTAGTAACAGGATCAATAATTAGAACTTCAGGATTGCTAAATGGAATCCCATAGATTTTTCCGTTGGGAGCAAGTACACCTCCTTGCCACTTACCAGAGGCAGTAGTTAGCCCAGTGATTGCTGCTGTATTTGCTGTATTTGCAATTGGATCAATAATAATTACATTATCTGATCCATATGGAATACCATAGATTTTGCCATTAGGAGCGAGTACGCCTCCTGAGTATTTGAAGTTACCAGTGATTCCTGTAATGGAAGAGATATCTGCAGAAGGTGTTCCAGAAACACCTTTGTTTGCTTGTAAGGTCAATTCTCCTAGAAGTTTTTGAGAATATTCGGGTTGCAGGATGGTGCTTTTATCAAGATCACAAATATTTACCTCTGGACTTGGAATTCTTACACCACAGTGAGCTGAAGTGTCGCCAATCAAAGTCTTAACGATCATTGTGTTCAGAAAGGAAGGTGACTCTAAGTCACAGGCATTATCAAGTTTAGAAGGAATGCATGCAAATATAAAGAATTGTAATAGGATTAAATATCTCATTTTAACAACCAGAAGATAGAATTGCATCTTTTAGATAAAACGTCAAACTAAATCTTAGAAAAAATTAATCATAAAGTTGTAAATAAATTATTATTTTTAACAGTAAAATTAGATTATTAGTTTATTAGTAAATAAAAAAGTGTTCTTTTCATATAAAAATATATAAAATCTACATTTAAAGTATAAAAATTCCTCAGTCGATCATACAAATTTTTCGATTAACTAAGAATTATATGTAACATATTTCTATGCAAGATTTGGGAAGCTATTGATTGGGTGGGATATGATTATAAAAGTAAAGTTAAAACTTATTCAAATAACCTGACTCTAGGATTGCAGGGCAAATAGTTCCATTCGCTTTGGGATCAATTACCAAGACAGAGTTTAAAGTTGTTGAAAATGGGATTCCATAGATTTTTCCATTGGGGGCAAGTGTTCCACCATTCCATTGATTTACTCCCACTGGTACTGTTAAGGTCGTAACATCGGCAGTGTTAGTAATTGTATCAATAATTAAAACTTTATCACTACTAGCGGAAATTCCATAGATTTTTCCATTCGGACCGAGTACTCCACCTATCCATTTTGTCGACCCGGCAAGCCCTGAAATAGTAGCTGTATCAACAGTGCTAGTCACTGGATCAATAATCAGAACGCTTGCTGTATCATTGGGAATTCCATAGATTTTTCCATTGGGCGCAAGAACCCCTGAAGACCATCTAAATGATCCACTAAGGCCAGTTATAGTTGTTGTGTCAGCAGTATTCATGAGAGGATCAATAATTAAAACAGGATCGCTTAAATTATAAGGAATTCCATAGATTTTTCCATTAGGAGCTAGTACTCCACGTGACCATTTATTTGTGGAAGCCGATAGTCCCACAATAGTAGTTGTATCTGCAGTATTCGTAATTGGATCAATGATTAGAATAGATGTACTATTGCTAGGGATTCCATAGATTTTACCATTGGGCGCAAGTAATCCACCACTCCATTTATTTCCAGCACCGAGTCCTGTAATAGATGTTGTATCAGCAGTATTAGTTGTAGGATCGATTATTAGAACTCGAGTGTCTGTAAAAGGGATTCCGTAGATTTTCCCATTGGGTGCAAGGACACCTCCAGACCATTTATTTCCAGCACCAAGTCCTGTAATAGATGTAGTTTCTGCAGTATTCATGACAGGATCGATAATGAGAACACTAGTCGCCTGGTAGGGTTTCCGTAGATTTTCCCATTAGGCGCGAGTACCCCGCCATTCCATCTAAATGAACCAATAGGAACTGTTATGGATGAGGAGTCTACGGAGGGGCTTGCAAAAGAACCTTTATTTGCTTGAAGACTCAATTCCTCTAAAATTTTTTGCGAATATTCTGGCTGAAGAATAGAGCTTCTGTCAAGACTACAAATATTTACTTCTCGACTTGGAATTCTTACACCACAGTGAGCTGAAGTGTCGCCAATCAAAGTCTTAACGATCATTGTGTTCAGAAAGGAAGGTGACTCTAAGTCACAGGCATTATCAAGTTTAGATGGAGAGCAGGCCCACAAGGAGAATAATAAAAAGAATGAATATTTCATAATGATATTTTTAATATTTAAACTATATATTTGTTATTCTGAATATTTTTTTAAAATTAGTCAATTAAATAATGAATTTTGAAAACTAAAACATTAAATATACTACAATCACAACTTATTTAACGTCCCGATTCTAGGATTGGTTTGCAAAGTGCCTATTAGATTTAGGGTCTATTTCCAAGACCGAATCCCAATATCGAGTAGTGCTTTAGATTTTTCCATTTTCTCCTCTCATTAGGCTTAAGATAGGAAATCTATTTTCTAAAGAATCAAAAAGAAATTTCCAATTTATATTTTCCATATTAATTGATAGGTTGAAATTGTATATATGCAAAGTAATATGAAGAAATTCATTATTTTATATATTCTATTTTTTTACACGTGCTTTTTGTCCGCAAAAGAAGTGCCTATTTTTACTTCTAGAATTATAGATGAGGCACAGATTCTCAATAATGAGACAAGACAAGCGATTGAAGATCTTTCTGTTGATTTGGAAAATCGCACTTCAGCTCAATTAATTTTATATACAACTCCGAGCTTAGAAGGAGAAATTCTTGAGCAGTATGCTTTACGAGTTGCTGAAACAAATGGTATAGGACAAGCCAAGAAGGATAATGGAATTCTGGTTCTTATTGTAACCGAAGACCGTAAGATGCGGATTGAAGTTGGATATGGATTGGAAGAAACGCTCACGGATATTTATTGCAATCGCATCATTCGAAATATCTTTATTCCCAATTTTAAGTTAGGTGATTATGATAATGGCATTCTTGATGGAATGAATGCCATACAACAAATATTAGATGGTGATGCAGATAAAAATCCCAATCTTTCTTCTGAAGAAATCATTTCAGAAGTTTCCATAGAATCAAAAGCATCACAGTTTGAAAGGTGGAATAGAGTAGGTGAGCAGTCCTTTCTTCAGTCTCTTATATTATTAGGAATATTGCTAATCTATTTTCTAATCTCAAAATTATTGATCAAACCATTTCCTTGGCTAGGTAAAAAATCATTTCAATTTATACTAGTATTCTCATCATTATGCCTCGGATTATACTTTGCACCAAGAGGTTTTATTCTTATTCCATTTTTTGTTTATATAGTATTATTTTTTTATTGTTTAATATATCTTCCAGAAAATAAGAAACCAATTCTTAATAAAATTTCCAAAAAGTTTTTCCCTTACTTATTAATTATTATAGCTCATTTGATTCTTTTCTTAGGTTTTAGTTTATTAGATAATGATTTAATTATGGAAGACTACTTATGGATCGTTTTAAGTTTATTCATCTTTACTTTAGTATTTAGGCTTTCTCTAGATAGTCATATTCAAAATACTTATGCATTGATATTTGAAAAATTAGGATTCGAAGATAGAAGTTTCTCTGCTACGAAAAAATATTTTTTTTCTTTCATACTATTTTGTTCATTTATTATTTTAATCTTAAGTGGATTTCCAATAGTTTCCACCTTGTATCTCTATATTTTAATTGGGCTAGCATTTTACATAGGTTTCTGGGTTAAAACAAGTAGATATCTATATTATTTTGCTTTAATATATTCTGTATTTATAATTTCATTTTTTGCTTTTTTTTATAGAATTTTCAATGTTACTCCAGAAAGGCTAGATAATTCTATATCCTCGATCAACGATGCAATTACCTACTATTCATTCTTTCATGTTTACGCTTCAACAATGATTGTGATTCGATTTATATAATCAAAAAACCAACTTAGTCGATTCCTTAAGTTTTGTTTACTTGCCTTACTCTGGACTATAATTCCTTATCTTTATACATTTCTTTCCAATGGGGAATGGCCTAGTCTCATATTATTTCCACTTAATCTAGCAAGTGTATACTTTTTTAGATTCTTAAAGTTCATTGCTAATTCGGATTCTGGAGGATATTCATCGGGAAGCGGAGGGAGTTCTTATTCAAGTAGTTCCTCTTATAGTTCTTCTAGCTCAAGTAGCAGCAGTGGAAGTTCTTACAGCGGAGGCGGAGGAAGCTTTGGAGGTGGTGGCTCTAGTGGAAGTTGGTAGGATCTCAAAAAGTATCAGCTTGAAGATTTAATTAATTAATTCTTTAATTCTATCATTGTTTTTGGCCTTAGTCTTGGCTCTTTGGCGAAATTTTTCTCGAATTGAATCATAGGAAGCCCAATCGATAACTCGAATAGAGTAGGTATCGACTCCAAGGATTTTCTCAATAGATCTTTGGTAGGTTTCTTTGGCTTCTTGGATATTACGATCGTTGCCATAAAGCAAATCTTCTTTGATATGTTCATTTAATCCTTCAATTAAATGAATAAGTATACCAGCTGTTATGTTCTCATCGAGGATTTGGAATTCTCCTGATTTCTTTCCTTCCGATAAACAAATTGTTAATAAAGGTAGAATTTGCTTTTGGATTTTCTTCTTGAAGTTGATTTGAAGGGAAAGATTTGATTCTTTGAACATAGATTCTAAAATCATAGCAAAAGATTCTATATTCTCCTGCTTCCATTCCATCATAAGTCGAAATAAATAATTTAGCTTGGAGGTAGAATTAATGGATTGTGTTTTCTCAAATTGTTGGTAAATATCTTGAAAGCAACTATCCGCAAATTTATCAGAAACAGACTCAAGAACAGCCTCTTTTGAAACAAAATAATGGTAGAAAGTTCCCTTAGCAATTTTTACATCTTTCAAAATATCATCGATAGATGTGAGAGAATATCCTTTAGTAAAGAAATGGTTCATCGCGGATTGAATGATCTTTTCACGATTGGAAGTTTGTTTTCTAGGAAGGGCGACTAGGTTGGTATTTTGATCTTCCATATATTCCCTATTAGACATTTTGTATTTATCTTGCGGAGAAAATAATTTTTGAATTGAAATATTTTCGAAAAACTTGGCTTGTAAAATCCCTAAAACTCATCAAATTGACAGTATGAGTAATGTAACTAAAGGCAAGGTAGTAGGATTTGCCTACCATCTAAGAAATTCCGAAGGCGAGACCCTTGACGAATCTTCCGATCCCATGGAATACCTTCACGGATACCAAAATATTATCCCTGGTCTCGAGAAGGAAATGGAAGGATTGAAAATTGGCGACAAGAAATCCGTAGTCGTGCCACCTGCTGAAGCGTATGGAGAATATGACGAGAAATTGGTATATGAAATTCCTCGATCTAATTTTCCTCCAGAAGAAGAGCTAGTTCCTGGATCTCAATTTCGTGCAGATTCTGAAAATGGCCCAATTGCACTTTTCGTTCAAGAAGTTGTTGGTGAAAATGTAGTAATGAATGGCAACCACCCTCTTGCTGGAGAGACTTTGAATTTTGATATTGAGATTCATACTATTCGAGAAGCGAGTAAAGAAGAAATGGAGCATGGTCATTCACATGGACCAGATGGTCACCATCATCACTAATAATTTTTTCTATTAGCAATTTATTTACAAGGACTAGCATTGATTTAATGGCTAGTCTTTGTATTAGAATTTATATAAATTTACTTTCAGCGTAGACTTTAAGATTTCTAATTTGTATTTTTTATGAATTCAAAAAACTCCAATACTATTCAACCAGTTAGTATTTTCGATCTTAGATCTTGGTTCTTAGATAACTTGGATCGTAAAACGGGAATTTGGGTGATCTTAGCAAAAAAAGACTCTGACATTGCTACTATATCAGTTGATGATTTGATCGATGAGTGCTTATGTTTTGGTTGGATAGATAGCCTACCAAATAAAATTGATTCACAATTTTATAAACTTTATATTTCACCGAGAAATCCCAAAAGTAAATGGTCTCTGGTTAATAAGAATAAAGTAAAAAAGCTTACTAAAGAAAAAAGAATTCATCCAAATGGATTAAAAATGATTCAATTGGCAAAAAAGTCAGGAACTTGGGATGCATTAAATGATGTCGAGAATCTAGTCATTCCCAAAGATTTGGAAAATGAATTTAAAAAATACCAAGAAGCTTACAAAAATTTTACGAATTTTCCTAAGTCCATTCGAAGAGGAATTCTAGAGTGGATACTCAATGCAAAAAAAGAAGAAACTCGATTGAAGAGAATCTCTGAAACCGCCGTATTAGCTCATAAGAATATTAGAGCGAATCAATATATTAAAAAATAAAAAATAATTATTTACTTAGAAAATAAATAAACGCAAAAGACTATCCTATCAATGAGAAGATCTACCTTTCCGGTAGATCTTTCTTCTAAATATTACTTTTTCTATTTTAACATTCATTTCAGTTAAGTACTTAGTTGAGCTTTATTTTTCATAAAAATTTTCTCATCCAATGAAAACTTTCCAGGGCCGATCAGTAGCATTGCCAAGAAAATAATTCCATCTTCCATCGCATGGGAGAATTGAATGAATCCTTCACCTTTACCAATATGAAACATCATAGCAGCTAACATTGTAAATGCGAGAGCCATGCATGCTGGACGAAAAAGAATCCCCAATATCAAGAGAATACCTCCTCCGAATTCGGCTAGACCTGCCATAAATCCCCAGAATGCAGGATAGGAGGTGATACCAATGAATCCCATAGCGCGACCTAACTCTTCCCATACCTCAGCTCCGCCAGCAAGTTTTGGAAATCCATGGATCACAAATGCAATCCCAATACCAACTCGCATTACAAGAATCCCTATCTCTCTAAATTGATTAAAATGTCTCAAGATTGTTTTCTTCCTCCCTGGTTTAGACATTACTAACTTAAAATCAGAGAGAAAAAAACGTGAAGGCTAAGAGTTCTTTGTTGGGATGTTTCTTAATTAAACTCCAACTAACTCTAGTTTGCCATGAGAATCACAGTGGCCGTTGTGTGGATGATGGAGATGTCCATCTACCAAATAATCAATATGATCTCCATGAGGAATTGCCTCATGACCACAACCTGGTCCATGAACGTGTGAGCTATCATGACTTGAGCAAGAGTGTCCTGAAGTACAAGAGTCTGGATTGGATGCTGAAATTTCGATTTTACATTCATCGTAATGTCCTTCATGACTGTGGTGCAAATGACCGTCGTGAAGATAGTCTACGTGATTATTGTGTTGGATGGCAGTGTGTCCGCAATTGGGACCATGCTCATGATTGTGATTTTCATGGGTGTGGTGGCTCATTGTTTATTTCCTTTCTTGTGAATGATCAATAGCATTGGCAAGCAGATTGTGGATATGTTCATCTACTAGAGAATAATAGAGATGTTTTCCATCCCGTCTTCGTTTCACTAAGCCTTCGCTTCGCAAAAGTCTAAGTCTCTGAGAAATAGTCGATGCACCTTCTCCAAAAGAATCTGCAATCTCAGTTACACAGGCCTCTCTCTCAGATAGACGAACAAGCAGGGAGAGTCTTGACTCATCCCCCAAAGCACGGAATAACCTTGCAGCCCTTTCCAAAGCCAAGGCAGAAAAAACCATAGGAAGAATTGGTTCGTTTTCGTGTTCATGGCCTTCGCAGGAAGCTATTTCGATCATAAATACATTTCATCATATGATGAAATGTATGGAAACTCATTTTTTATTTTCCTTACATAAAAATTATTCTTTTAATAATATTTTTTTTGAACTAAAAAAATACATCTGCAAAATGAAATCGATCTATTTGCTCTTCTTTTTTTTCTAAGTTACTATTCATTTTTTTCTTAAAAATCCGTTCTCTAAAATGGAAGGATTGATTGCAATGATTACAAAAACTCAAAATCCAACGGTGTTTAAAGTGAACGAGAAAGACTTGGATATTCTTTCAATGCCTATCTTTGAATCAGAATTGGATCTTTTATTAAATTCGACTGCAAATTCTGTCTATTTGGATTTTACAGAAGTTGAAGAAATATCTTCCGCGATACTTGGAAGTCTTTTGGCTAAAAAGATGAAACTAAAAAAAATGGGAACAGAGATTCATCTTTTGCATCTCTCGAATTCTTTGCAAAGAGTTCTGAAGATTTTAAATTTAAGCGAATACTTTCTTCCTGCATAGGCATATTGAAAGATGTAAATTATAGTTAGGTTGCAATGTCAAATCATTTATTCTTTATTCCACCTTCTCTAAGTTAGAAATGGTAATTTCCATTCTATACAATTCTTTTCCAAATGTATTCTTTGTTACAAATTGTATCTTTCGATTTTTGCCAATACCTTCCACTTCAATCAGTCCATAAGCTCGCTCCGTAACAAAGGAATCTTTGACCCTGTGTTGATTTGGTTCGGATTCTGTTGTAGTAGATAAACCTGCTGTGAGTGGAGAAATTGTCCATTCATAAATAGGATAAAGATTTCCTCTATCTAAACGGCTTAACTCAGAATGGTGTCTGTCTCCAGAAAGGAATATTACTCCTGCTATTTTCATCTTTTGGATAAAATCTAAAATTTCTTCTCTATCCTCTTCGTAGTTTGATAGGTTCTCATAGACTTTGGCTGAGTTGATGAACTGACCACCTAATACTATGAATTTGACTCTAGCCTTGCTATCACTCAAAGCGTTGAATAGCCATTCTTTTTGAACCTTTCCAAGAGCGGTTCTATCTTTTGAATAATAATTGGAATTTGCCGTACGAAATGTTCGATTGTCTAAAAGAAAAAATTCAATATCTGACCAAGAATAGGATCGATAGATTCCTTTGCTAGGGTAGCTTGGATTGGGCCAAAAATCTTTAAATATACTCTCTGTTATATTGCTAAGTCCGTAAGATGAACTCGCATCATTGGGACCAAAATCATGGTCATCCCATATGGCTAGATGAAACATGGAGCTAAGCATGGCTTGCATCTCCTTCTTCTGTCTTGTGTGGGAATAGCGGTGTAGAATTCCTGATTGAGAATCCCAGTCAGCTTCGCGCAAGTAGACATTATCGCCCATCCATACAAAGAATTCGGGTTGATCCTTGCGAATAGTTTCAAAAATATCAAATCCTTTGCCCCATTTCTGTCCAGGGCGATCGTAGTTCTCTTCATTTACATAATTGCAAGATCCAATCGCAAATTTTACATTAGGTGGATTGTTCCTCCATTGCCATAGAGGTTTTGTCTTGAATTCTAAAGGATAATTGAATTTTATTTCTTTGTTGTTAGCAAAAATTTTATATTCGTAGCGAGTCCCCGGTTCCAATAGCGATACTGGTATATTTACAATCCCAGTCCTTGTATCGATTGTATAACTATCTGTTAACTGGTATAGAATTTTATTACCAAAATTCGAATCATTCTGTATGTGAGTTTGATTCTTATTAGTCATAGTATTAGATTGTGTGGAGTTGGTTATTACAGCAGGTTGCGAGTTAGACTTGCTTGGTTTTTCTTTGTATTGAATTTGGATGGAAGATGTTGATTTCTCATGCGGGTTGAAGGTAGAAGTTGTTATTTGGTGAATGTTTGTATCCCACTGGAGCCAAATTTGAACCTCACGCATCCCAGTATAGGAAATCATAGGTCCTGCTAGTGGTTGGAAATCGGAAGTGCTTTCTTTTTTATTTTGCGCGACTAAAGGAAGGGTCATTCCAATAGTCAGGATTATGGGAAAATAGAAGAATTGATGATTACTAAATGATTGGAATCGTAAAAATATCTTTTGGATAAATAATCTAGGATAGAATAGATTATTTGTTAGTCGGTTCATTTTTTTTCTTTTTTATATTATTTAGTGCTGAATAATATACAGACTCCATAGCTTGTTTCATAGAAGAGATGTATTTTTTGTCACCTGACATTCTCCAGGTTATAAGTGCTCCTTCGTAAATAAAAATCCAATTTTTAGCAAGTATCTTACAGTCCATATTTTTTGGAATAATCTTCTTCACTTTCAGCTTTTCGAAGAATTCCGAAAATAACTTCTCCCATTGTTTAACTGCCTTTACAAATTCTGGGGAAAAATACGGATCATTTTTCGGAAATTGTGAGGAGATTATTGCTATTGGACATCCTTTATAAATAGAGTTCTTAGATTTGATTTGGATGTTTACTGCTTTTTCTAATCGATTCAAAAAATCTTCAGGATTTGCACTGGATCGAATTAAATCTCGAAACCAAATATAAATTTGAATGGAATAACGACGAATTACTTCTTTGCCTAAAATTTCTTTAGAAGGGAAGTGATCATAAAAGCTTGCCTTCGCACAATTGGATTCCTGGATTATTTGATTAATTCCTGTACCATTATAGCTTTGATTATAAAATAATTCAGATGCTTTGATTAAAATTCTACTTTTAGGCGATTTAATAGAGTTTCTTTTAACCTTTATAGAATTCATTCTATAATTATATCTCCAAAGTTGTTCCTGAGTCAAGAATAATACCAGACAATTTTGTCTGTTTTTTATTTTTTCCTGAAAAATTTTATTTACAATCAGACAGATCTGTCTGTATTGTTTATTTATGATTCAAGCTGATACAACAACTAACGAGAAAACGAATGTTCTATTCGATCCTGATGCAAGTCAAAACAATAACAAAAATCATTTGTCTGAAATTTTAGTATTATGGAGCCAATTGGATGCAAATGGACATGTTAATAATGGAACCTATCAATTTTATTTTGACGAAGCAAGAACCCAAGCCTTAGGCGATGAAGGATTTTCTATCTCAGCTATGCGTGCGTCAAGTATAGGCCCAGTAATTCAAAAGGCTGATTTACATTATATGAAACCTATGAGTCATCCTGAAGTAGCTATAATTGAAACTTCTTTTGGAGATTTGAAGGGATTTCGTGGTAAAGTGTTCCAAACTATTAGGAGAAAATCAGATTCAGAAAAAGTATGCGATGCTATTTTCGATGCACTTTTTTTTGATTTTAAAAAGAAGCGTCCATGGAAACTCCCAATTGAATTCATTCAAAAATATTCTTAAATCATTATTCAAATATCTTTGAGCATGGAATCAAATCTTTCAACAGAAGCAAATCCTTCATCTATAGCTTCTTTGGCTCGATGAAATTCCATGAGACCCATATAACCAAGTTTTGGTGTTAGAAGTACATCTGGTGGATCGCCAGCCATTCTACTTCTAGTGATACGAATCTGCATGATATTGATAGACTTTGAGATCACTTCTATCATGGAAGGTCTTTCATCCTTTTCCTTTTCGAGAGTATCTTTTAGGTCTTTTCCCCAGAAGCTAGAAGTGATTCTTTCCTTTGTTGCTGTCCAAAAAGATGGGTCTTTGGAATTTGAATGATTTTCATTATCTTCAGGAACAGTACTTTGCGTACTCTCTTCATTGGATTGTATCGATGGAGGATTTGTGTCAAGTAGGTCTGAATTTAAATCAACTGCGATAATATAGTCAGCACCCATGGCGCGGCATAGGGATACGGGGACTGGATTGACTAAGCCACCATCTACTAGCCATCTACCATCACGTAACACTGGTGTAAATATAGCTGGTAAGGAAATAGATGCTCTAGCTGCAGAAAGAAGTTTCCCTGATCTTAGCCATACTTCAAATCCTGTCTCTACATCAGTTGCAACAGCTCCAAATTTCTTTGGTAAGCTTGAAATTTCTGATTCACCGAATCTCTCTTTCATGTAGTCAAAAAGTTTTTTCCCTTTGAATAGACCACCACCACCTTTGAAATTGAAATCCATAAATCCAACTATATCTTTCCATTCTAGAGTTTTGACCCAGGCTTCCAAATCATCCAATTGATTGGATGCATAGGCGGCTGCGACTATGGAACCGACTGAGGTGCCACAAATTATTTCAGGATAGATTTCACGTTTTTCTAAGGCACGAATTACCCCAATATGTGACCATCCACGTGCTGATCCACTACCTAAAGCTAAACCTATTTTTCTTTTCTTCGCCATTAAAATCCTATCTCCTAGATGAAATTCTTCCAGATAGAACTAAGTTTGCAGAAGGGGATGATTTTTAAAGTATAAGATTTAAATTTCCTCATACGTAAAAAGGTTTGAATGAATCTTCCACAGTGAAATTTTTTAGTTTGAACGTATTGATCATAAGTGGAGAGTTTTTAATTAATGAAAAATTTTATAAACAAAACCGAGACAATCTATTCTAGCAAAGGAACTTACCTTGAGGCATTGAATCATGAACAAATCAATAGAAAAAATTTTATCCAGAAGATCGGTTTCCTTACTTTACTTTTATCAATACCAGAATTATCCGCGGAGGAAAGTGAAATGTTAAAAAACCAAAAAAGTTTTTCAGATTTAAATAAGGTAGCAGAATTTCTTAAAACCAATCGAGAACTGGTTTTGAAGTCAGATACAAATGGAGAATGGAAGCTTGGCAAAATTCTAAGTCACTGCGCTCAATCTATAGAATATTCCATGGTTGGTTTTCCAGACAATAAATCTAAATTATTTCAATGGACTTTGGGTAGTGTAGCATTTATGGTTTTTTCTGTGCGTGGCAGAATGTCCCATGGTTTAAGCGAACCGATTCCAGGAGCAGAGCCAATCAGTGATGAAACAAAGATTGAAGATGGGATTATTCGATTAACGAACGCTATAGATAGATTCCAATCCACAAAATCAAAAGATTTGAAACCCCATTTTGCCTATGGAAATTTAGACAAGGCTGATTATGATGCAGCTCATACTTTTCACATCAACAATCATTTCGAGGAATTAATCCAAATTTAATTTTGCATTAATAAAGAGATAATTCATTTGAATTCCTATAGATTCATTCCGATTGAATTTTAAAATTTTGAATTTAGACATTTGCTTCTATGAAGTAAAGGTTACTTAGATTTTATTTTCTTTCGATAATGAGATAAGTAACATCATCTTGGAATCCTTTGAATTCCGGGAAAGATTTAATGGATTGAATTGTTGACTGAATGATTTCTTTAGGACTGGAATTCGTCTTACAGATTTCTACAAGATTTTTCATAAAACGATTCTCTTCCTGTTCTATAGAGTATCCATTCATACTAGTCTCAAGCAATCCATCTGTATATAAAATAAGTTTATCTCCAGATTCAAAAGGGATAGTATGCTCTTCGTAAATTAACTGTGGCATAACGCCAATTAGTTTCCCTTTTGTATTCAATTCTATAAAATGATCCTCGTCCTTTTTCTTGAAGAAAGGAAATGGATGACCCGCATTGGAATAGGTGAGAGTGTTCTTTTCTGTGTCAATGCAGGCATAGAAAGCAGTTAAGAAATTGCCCGCCATACGATTGTAAAGAAAGGAATTTAGTCCAGAGAGTAGGACTCCTGGGGAAGTATAAACTAGATTTTCAAAAGTGCTGAGCATGGAATGAGCCATTAAAGCTAATAAAGATGCTGAAAGTCCATGTCCAGAGATATCAGCTAGAAAAATTCCAATTTTATTATTTTCTATTGGGTAGAATTGGTAAAAATCTCCACCTAATTGATCATAGGGTATGTATTCAGTCGCAATCGATAAGCCTTTGATTTCAGGATTTTTGGCTGGAAGGACTTCTCGCATAACACGGAAAGCTCTTTCTTTTTCCTTCTCGGATTCTTTGATTTTCTTAAATAAGAAATAGTTTTGGAAAGATATTGCTAATCTATAAGAAATTGCTTCAAGCATATGTAAATCATTGTGATTGAATGCATATCCGCTGTTCTTATTGTTAATGCTTATCACACCAAGCATTTCTTTATCAGAGATTAAGGGAACAGTAATAAGTGAGTTAGCTTCAAATTTGAAGCCTACATCTTTTTTGTATCTGAAATCCGTTTCCAAATTTTGTATCAATAATTTTTTTCTTTCTTTTGCAACCCAGCCTGCAATTCCTTCACCGACTTTAAGATTAAGATTGTCGAGTGCATTGTCAGGCACGCCGCGTGCTGCAAGAACAGTTAAATTCTCTAGATTATCATCCAAAAGATAGATCGTACCTGATTTTGCTTCGAGGTATTCAAGGATCTTGTCAAGAACCCAGTAGCCAAGCTTACGATGGTCTTTCTCTGAGGTGATCTTCTTCTCAAATTCATATAACAAAGATAATTCGAGAAGTCGCTTGTTTAGGCTATCTTGTTGTTGTGCATTGGTGATGGCAACTGCTGCATTTTCAGCAAGAGTTAACAGCAGATCTAGGTCAAATTTATTGAAAGTTCTACCACCAACTTTATTCATGACTTCAAGGGTTCCAATCATAGAGTCCTTGACGAACAGGGGAACGCAGATGATTGATTTAGTTCGAAATCCAGATTTTATATCCCAGGCTTTCTCAAACCTTTCATCATTGTAGGCATCTTCTAAAATAACTGATTTTCTTTCTTTCGCAACCCAGCCAGCAATCCCAGATCCAATTTCCAATCGGGCGTACTGTTGTATGGCTTCCCCTTTTTCCCCCATAGCAACTTCACAGTAGAGAAAATTATCTTCTTTCTCTAAAAGAAAAAGAGAACTAGCCTCTGCTTCCAGCAGGTCTTTCGCATAAAGCATGATAAGGGACATAAGTTGATAGATATCAAGGTGGGAGTTCAAAATGCCACTTACATGAGTGAGACTCATTAATTTACGTAAGTAACTCTTGGGAAGTGATTTGCGATTTTTGAGATCCTGAATGTCCACTTCAGATTATCATTCTACAACTTATTAATACTACAAGCAAAAAGCAAATTATTTGTAGCTAATCATTTTTTCAAATCCGTCGATGATTACATTGGAATCATATTTGAAAAATTATTTTTTCTTCAATTGGGGGCTTTATGGGTGATTGGCTAGAGGGCATTTGTAATTTATTTCAAAAAGAAATCGAGTTGTATGGAAATTTATTAACTTTGGAACTCGAAAAAAGAAAAGCGGTTAACTCAGCTGATGGCAGAGTCTTGCAAGAAATTACACAAAGATCCTATCATTTTATGGTGGAGGCTTCTGAGTTAGAAAGATTACGGATGAAGACCATAGAAGAAATTTATAAAACACAAAATCTAGAACCAAGTGTTGATACAATTACCCTAACTGATTTTCTAAATAAAGTAGATAGAGATTCCAATTTTCAATTGAAAGGTTATGCAACTGAGTTAAAAACAACAGTCCATAAGCTTAAAGATGCAATTATTATAAATGAAAAATTAATCCAAACTAGACAAGACTTACTTCAGAAAACTGTAGGTGAGATGAGAAAACTTGACAAAGAGCCTACTTATACTTCTGCAGATCATAAAAAGAAAACGAATTCTAAGGTGAGAGCCTTAGTCTTGAATACATCAGTATAGAGAGGTTTTATGGGATCAACATTTTCAGGAATAGAATTAGGAAAGCGTGGACTTTCCACTCACCAACAGGCATTACAAACTGCGGGACATAACATCTCAAATGCGGACAATAAACACTATGCAAGACAAAGAGTTAACATAAATGCATCTGAACCAATCTATGAAGCATCTCTAAATCGTGCACAGGTTGCAGGACAGATTGGCCAAGGTTCAGTTGTAAGTAGTATCGAGAGAATCAGAGATAATTTCATCGATGATAGAATCATTGATACTTCTAGTCAGAAAGAATATTGGGCCAAAAAAGAAGCCTACCTTGGACAAATGGAAGTCGTATTCAACGAGCCAACAGGAAATACACTCCGTACGCTCATGGATTCATTCTGGAATTCTTGGGAAGACCTTTCGAACTATCCAGAAGACAATGCTCATAGATCAGTCGTTCAGGAAAAAGCAGCAGGTCTTGGTTCGCGTATGGAAGATGTTCACCGCAAACTCAGCCAATTACAAAATCAAGCTAACCGTGAAGTCGAAGCTCTCGCCCATAAATTGAATGGAATTGCAGAGAGTATTCGGACATTAAACGAAAGAATTGGAAAGTCAGAAGCTCTGGGTGATCAACCGAACGATTTGTACGATAGAAGAGACGAACTTTTGCAAGAACTATCAGGCATGGTAGACATCAATATCGGCAGAAACGATGAAGACGAACTTATGGTATTCATTGGTCAGCAGATTCTTGTGCAAGGTCAGAAGAGAGAAAATATTCTCATCACAGGAAATCCTACTAAAGATGGCTTGTTTGATCTTCAATGGGAAAAGTCTGGAAAGGACATCTTACTTAGAACAGGAAGCTTGCAAGCTTTAATGGAAGTAAGAGACAATATCATCGTAGAAAAGATCTCTCAAGTAGATTCCCTTGCAATCAATACAATTGATGTAGTAAACCAAATTCACAGAGATGGATTCGGGCTCAATGGTTCAACCAATCTTAATTTCTTTGAGACTAGGGCATTATCCAATAATACCTTCGGGGAAGTTGATACGGACGGTGATGGTCAATTAGATCGCACAGCGATCTTTCGTGTATCAGGTAAGACTAGCCTTGATGCAGATAAACCAATTGGAATTTCTGGTGCTATCAAATTAATAAAACCAGGGGATAAAGAACAAGAAGTAATCATCCCTTATAGTATTGATGATACTATGAATGATGTGATTAAGCGTATCAATCGTTCAGAATCTGGGGTTGTTGCCTACATGAACCAAGACAGTCAGTTGACGCTTAAAGCAACAACTTCACCTGAGAATCCCAAAGAAAGCTTTCAAATTCGACACTTAGAAGATTCAGGTCAGCTTTTAGTAGGAATGACTGGAATCCTCTTTGCATCTGGTGCAGCAGGTTCTTTCGACTCGAGAAGATTAGGTGAGATTGGAAAATTTCAAACCAACTCTGAAGACATAGCACTCACTCCTCACTACCATCCTTCTTCTTTCTTTAAGATGAGTGCAGAAATTCAAAATAACCCAGCTAACATAGCAGCAGGTCGAGGTAAAGATGTAGGTGGAGTAGGTGATTATAATTCACCGTCGGGGCACAAAGACGGACGAAATGCACTTTTGATTGCTTCTGCACTTAGAGAAAAACCTGTGATGTTTGATTATTCAAAGACTACAGATGATTTTTACAATTCTTTGATCTCAAAATTAGGAACCGAAACCAGCGAAGCTAGACAGGAACTCACAACCCAAACAGACCTCATGGTGGAATTAGAAAACATGAGACAATCCGTAATGGGTGTGAACTTGGATGAAGAAATGGCAAATATGGTTCAATTCCAACACGCTTATAATGCAAGCGCAAGACTGATCCAAACCATGAGTGAACTACTTGATACCGTTATCAATAGATTAGGAGCTTAATTCTATGATTCGTATAACAAATATGATGCAGAATAATACTCTCATCCGCAACTTGAACCGTCAGCAGGTAAGTTTCGATGAGACTCAGAACCAATTGGCTACAGGACTCAAGATTCGTAGACCTTCTGATGATCCATCAGTAGCAACCAACCAAATGTTTTTCCGTTCAAGAATCAATGAACTCAATCAGTTTGAAGAAAATATTACAGACGGATACCAAAGGCTTAAGCATGTCGATGGCGTCTTGGACAATATGGGTGAGATTTTTCAAAGAGTTCGAGTGCTTGCCGTTCAGGCTGCGAATGGTATTTACCAGGGCGACAAGGGTTTTGAATTAGAAGTTGCTATTGGGAAAGAGATTGATCAGCATCTTCGTGCTATTGTAGATTTAGCCAATTCTAGAGATGCAACTGGACAACCTGTATTCGGTGGTTATGTAATTGAACGCCCACCTTTTGAACCTATCGAATCAAAGATCAAAGGATTAGAAGGCCTAGAACTTAAGAATCAGTTTATCGGTGTTCAATACCGAGGAGATATTGGTGAGCAAGTACGTGAAATAGAAAAAGGCGAATATGTTCCTGTTTCTATTCCAGGGAACAAAGTGTTCTGGGGAACTAATATGAGTCTGACATCTAAGGTAGATAACTCAGATTATACCGCTACCTCTGATCAAAAATTCAAAATTGATGGAGTTGAAATCCAAGTATCAGTTGGAGATACCATCGATGATGTTATCGATAAAATCAATAATTCACCTTTAGAAGTGAAGGCAAACAAACTCGCTCAAGACAACATTTCTCTTACCAGTACAGCCCCTCATCAAATCTGGGTAGAAGACATGGGCGATGGAACTGTCCTCAAGGATATTGGTTTGATCGATCCAACTGGTTCAGAGCCACCCAATAATTATTCTAAGTCGGCAACTGTAACAGGACTATCTGTTTTTGATGTATTGATTCAATTCAGAAATGATCTTCTTCAGAAGGATCAAGAAAGAATAGGTGGAAGAGATTTAGGAGATTTAGATCTAGCCTTAGAAAATATACTTAGATACCGTTCGGATGTTGGAGCTAAGATGAATCGGCTGGAACAACACGAACAACGTGTATCACAAGATAAATCTTATATGACAGAGCTACTTGCCAAAAATGAAGGAATAGATTTCCCTGAGACGATTATGAATTTGAAATGGCTAGAGACTATCCACCAGTATGCCTTGAATGTGGGATCAAAGGTAATTAAACCTACACTTATGGATTTCTTACGATAGAATAAATAGGAGTTAAGGGAAATTAGTTGAATCTTTATAAAAAAAGAATTAATTAAATATTGAATATATTATGAATGAAAAAGAAAAGGAAGCTGAATCTTGCTAGAATTACTCACTAAACCATTTGGAAAAATTGAAATATACCCAGAACAAATTTTAGAATTTGAAGATGGGCTTTTGGGATTTGAAACTTACAATAAGTTTGCATTGATAGAAGAAAATGAAGAATCTCCTTTTAAATGGTTACAAGCTGTCCAAGAGCAAGGTTTAGCTTTTATAGTAATTCAACCCTCTTTATTTATTGATGATTATAAGCCTCTTATACCTAGCGAAGAACTCTCAGAGATAGGCTTAGAGACTTATTCAGATGCATTAGTTTTTGTTATTGTAACGATTCCATTGGAAAACCCTAACGAGATGACAGCTAATTTACAAGGACCCATCTTAATCAATAAAAAGAATTCTAAAGCAAAACAATTTATTTCTAGAGATGAGAAACATCCTGTTCGATATAAAATGATCGAAGGACAAGCTTAGTCATGTTAGTTCTTGCTCGTAGAATCAATCAGTCTATAATGATTGGTGATGATATTGAAATTGTTATTGTGGATATCAAAGGTGACCAAGTTAAAATTGGGGTCCAAGCTCCCAAGAATGTTTCTGTGCATAGAACAGAAGTTTACCAAGAAATACAAGATGAGAATAAACAAGCAGCTAAGACGGACATACTACCCCAGCAATTGAAAGAATTGGGAACTAAGTTTCAGAAAAAAAAGAGCCCTTAATTATAAGGGCTGTCTGAAGGAAAATTTGTGATAAAGAGTATTATAGTTTTAGATTAAGGAAGTAGCAACCAAAGAATTGCAACCCCACCGAAGATGCCTTCTGCGAGATAAGATTTTTCTCCAGGTTCTTCTTCAGCATTTGCTGCTGTAGTAGTTTCAGTCTCTTTCTTTTCTTCTACTTCTTCCGGATTACCTTTGAATAATTTAGTGAAGAAACTAGGTTCTTCTTTCGGTTTGTCAGCTAGCCAAACTGTTTCTCCAGGAGTAATAGTTATGTCTCTAGTTCGAAACTTTTTATTCGTTTTATCCTCGAAATCAACGCTAACAACGCCTTTTTCAGTAGTTGTTTTTACGTTCTCGAATACAGTACCTGTCTTATTGATTTTAACAGAGTCAGAAAATATAGATATGTTGCTTGATATGCAAATAAGAACAGTGAGAGTAAATGATAATTTTTTCATAGTTGAGGAAAGCTTGAAAGCCATTCATTAGCTCACAAGTGCAATTTCTTTTAAATTGTTACAAATTGGTTAAAAATTTATACAAACTTTATTTTTTTGCTTGAATTGGAACGTACATTCCAGAATGGTTATAACAGAATGAACATTCCAATATTGTCCTAAACTCAATTTAAGGATTTGTATTAGAATAAAATTTAAGGAAAGAAATTAAGGAGCCACTCAATGGGAAAATTAACAAACAAAACAGCAGTAGTAACAGGCGGAAATTCAGGAATAGGTTTTTTCACTGCAAAAGATTTTATAAATGAGGGTGCAAAAGTTCTCATTACGGGTAGAAAATCGGAAGCAGTTAATGAAGCTATTAAGAAGCTGGGCAATCAAACTGAGGGAATTGTATCTGATCAATCTTCTCTAAAAGATATTGATAATTTAGTTATGAAGACAAAGGAAAAATTAGGAAGTGTGGACATATTGTTCATAAATGCAGGTGTTGCAGCCTTCGCTCCTTTGGAAGGTATAACGGAAGAGAGCTTTGATACGATCATGAATATTAACTTTAAAGGTGCATTATTTACTCTCCAGAAATTTTTACCTCTATTGAAAGATGGAAGCAATGTCATATTCCTATCCTCAGTGAATGCATATACAGGTATGCCAAATACTACAGTTTATGCCGCAAGTAAGGCGGCAATGAATTCACTTTCTAGGACTGCTGCGCAAGAACTTGCAGGAAGAAATATACGAGTGAATGCAGTTTGTCCAGGGCCAGTTGAGACACCTATCTTTGGTAAGATGGGACTTCCTGAAGAAGTTATGCAAGAGTTTGGGAAAAATATGCAAGCTCGAGTTCCTCTTAAAAGATTTGGGAAGGCAGATGAAATTGCTAAGTTAGTTACCTTTCTCGCCTCAGATGATGCCAAGTATATTACAGGTGCTGAATATGTGATTGATGGGGGAATTAATATTTTAAATTAATCGAATTAATTCTTAGATTCTAGCTAAGTTTTTCCTTGGTCAGAATCTAAGAAAAAAGTCTTGGAATAGATGCAACTCAAATGAAAAATGGAACTAGATTTAAGAGATTTTTAAATGAGCAGAACCAAAGAATTTGAACCCAATATTGTTTTAGATAAGGCCATGCATTTATTCTGGTATAGGGGTTATAATGCTACTTCTATGCAGGAATTAGTAAATCATTTAGGAATAAGTCGATCCTCTCTTTATGAAAGTTTTGGTGACAAGAAAGAGCTGTATGTTAATTGTTTGCGTAAATACCGAAATGAATATACAGAGCAAATGCTACAAAAATTACAGAATACGGAATCATTACCATTAACCTTAGAGAAAATTTTAAAATATATTATAGAAGATTCCTTGCATGCCAAGCAGCAACTGGGTTGTTTTATGATCAATGCTACTTTGGAATTTGGTGGAGAAGAAAAGGAAATTGCGAAAATAATTGAAGAAAATAATAACTCGATGTTATCTACATTAATAACTTCTATTCAAAATGCCCAATTAAAAAAGCAAATAAACACTCGGTATTCGGCTGAGGCACTTTCTCATTTTTTTATGAACGCAATCTCAGGCTTGAGGATACTTGGATCAACTTGTAAGGATGAAAAAACCTTAGAAGAATCTGCTAAAATTACTCTTGAAGTATTCAAATCCTGATAGTCTAATTAAGAGATCAATGTTAAAATCTCTATATCCTTTGGTGAATTTTATAGTATTACACTTAATTGGATAAATAGAAAATTAATACCAATTTTATTTGATAAAAATTCATCAAGAATAGAAAATAGGTTTGGTTATGAAAAACTACACAGTAGCTATTATTTTACTTTTAACATTTTTATTTCAAAACTGTCATAAATCTAAGAAAGATGATACTCTATTGAATCTGTTGATCTTAGGTTACCTTTTCAATGCAGCGAATGCTTGTAAATTGGAAGAAGGAGATGGAGATCCACTTTTTGCAGACCAATGGCATTGGAGTAATAATGGAAGCCTACCCAGTTCTCTTTCTGGAGAGGATGCGAAAGTACAATCTGTCTGGTCTCAGGGCATCAAAGGTTCGGGGATACGAATTGCGGTAGTTGATGATGGTGTTGATATCGGTCATGAAGATTTAAGAATTTCCAGTGTTCCTGGAATTGATATTAATTTCCAAGTTTCAGATGCTTCTCATTCATTTGCGAATAGCGGGCATGGAACTTCTGTATCTGGAGTAGCTTCTGCTCGAGATCAGAATGCGATGGGCGGCAGAGGGGGTGCTCCTTGTGCAGAGGTTATTGGAGTCAATCTCTTGGAAAAAAGTAGTTTCACAGGGGCTGATGAAGCTCAGTCACAGACTCATGCAAACACTGAATCCCATATATCAAACAATAGTTGGGGCCCACCCGATGATTTTGGTTTGCTTTGGGCAGCCAGTTCCTCTTGGAAATCAGCGGTCGAAAATAGTTTTAATACGGGTCGAAATGGTTTGGGGAAGGTCGTAACTTGGGCAGCTGGAAATGGCGGAGCCCCAGGTGGAGTTACAAGTTCATTAAAGACTGATAATGCAAATTATGATGGTTATGCGAATAATCCTCATGTCTTAGCTGTCTGTGCTGTGGGAACAAATGGGAAGAAGGCGGCCTATTCCGAAAGTGGAGCTAATCTTTGGGTATGTGGACACTCCCAAGGAAACAACACTACCACATATACGACTGCCATTACTACTACAGATGCTATGGGAAGATTTGGATTCAATACAGGATCACTAAGTACTGATTTATCTAATGCAAATTATACGAAAAATTTCAATGGAACCTCATCAGCAACTCCGCTTGTCTCGGGAGTTGTTGCTTTACTATTAAATAAATATCCCAATTTAACCGTACGAGACGTTCGTGAAATTCTTGCTAAATCTGCCCGAAAGAATGATCCAACGGATACAGACTGGTTGGTAAATGGAGCGGGATACAATATCAATCATAAATATGGATTTGGTACGGTGGATGCAGCCTCAGCTCTTTCAGTTGCATCATCATGGTCTAACATTTCTGGTAGCTGGAAAAAATTTGAAGTGTCTGTTGCGGGACCAGGGGCTAGTATTCTAGATAATAATCCTACAGGCGTTACTGCCAACATCATAGTGTCTGGATCAGGAATTTCTAAAATAGAATATGTAGAGTTTACCACTGGTACAGCTCATACTTACTTCCCAGATCTTACTATAGAACTGACATCACCTGCTGGCTCAGGTAGTACAAAAAGTATATTAGCGGAAAAGCATACTTGCTTCACTAATTTATCTACTCCTACAACATGTCCGACATTAGGAACTCGAATTTCCAATATGACAGGTTCTTCTACTTTTACCTTAGGCTCTTCTCGCCATCTTGGAGAATCTGCTGATGGAACCTGGGTAGTGAAATTCATTGATGGAGCCGCTGGAGACACAGGAACCATAGGTTCCATGAAACTCACCATCTATGGAAGGTAATAGGATTGAATAATTCCCTTAAAATGAAATCATTTAATTTAAGAGACAAGAGGACGGAACTTATGAAAGAAAATATTTCAATTAGATTTTATAAAATAAGATTATTAAGCCTAGTTTTTGTCTTTTGTGCTGTTCCTTATTCTGCCCAAGAGAAAGGAAGTAATCCAGGAAAGGATGGTAACAAAATACAAGCTGATTTTATCCTCGAAGGAAGAAATGGAAACCAGAATTATTTTGTTGATGAGACTTCTATAGCTGAGATTTATCCTAAATCTTCTTCGAAGCCCAAAAATGTAAAATCAGAAAAGAACTCAGCTGACAATTTGCAAAAGAGTTCTTCTTCTGAGCAACTTTCAGGATCTGTACGAATTGTCCGAAATCAAGATCAAAGTCTTATCAACTCGCTTAAGAATCGATCATCAGTTAGAAAAAATAGCAAAGGAGCAAAATTAAGTCCTGTCTTCCAGCATCTACCTGGCGGGATGAGTTTTGTATTGGCGGGTGGAATTGAAATTCTATTTCCCGAAACTGTGAATAGTTCAGAGATAGAATCTTGGCTGCTAAGCAAGGGACTCAGAGGGAAGGCTATCTTTCCCAATAGCAAGGTTTATATCATTGAGTCTGAGGAAGGTTTTTCTGCTTTAGATCTTGCCAATCTTATAGCAAAGGATCCCTTTCCTCTAGAGGTTGCGCCCTTAAAAACTCGTGAGATGAGTTTAAAATAATCTGAAATTATATAAAAAATTAGCCAGCATATGTTAGAACAATTATCCCAACCAGGTTTACTCGGAGCAATGATTACTCCTGCTGTATTGATTACAGCTTGTGCAAGCTTGATACTCTCGACAGCCAATAGATTGGGAAGAATTTTTGATCGAGTCAATCAATTGAAAATGGAAGTCGAGGCCATACTTGCAGGTAAATCTGGATTTATAGACGAGAGAAGATCTATGATTCGCAAGCAATTAATCGTTCAGAAAAAGCGTGCAAAATACATTCAACTAGCAATGAAATGTTTGTATTCAGCAACTTGTCTTTTTATTCTCTGTAGCCTTGCCTCTGCACTCAATGTATTTTTAAATGGTAGGCTTTACATGCTTCCAGAAGGATTGGCAATACTTGGAGTGATTGTATTATTTTTTGCCAGCTTCTTCTTATTCTACGAAACCAGGTACAATCTGTACTTTATTGAAGGCCAAATAGAGATAACAAGATTTTTGGAAAACAAGATCGGAAATGATTAAATATTACGGCGTATGATAAATCTATCATTGAATATTAGATTGCATACTCGCAGATTTAAGATACAATTTATAGAATAAGAAATAAGTTTTTAACTTATCTAGTAATGAATATTCTTACTTTATTATCTGCGGACTAATCGGAAGTAGCTTCCATTCCGACCATGTGATTCCATCGTTGGAGGTGCTGACAATTTTTCGAAGGTCATTGTAGCTTGTGTTTGGTGGATTAATCAATGATCTTACTGGTTCTTTTATACATATATACTTTCCATTGCTGATTACCATAGAGCCTGAATTGTATTGAGAATTTATTTCACAAATGCTTTCTTGGAATTCAGAACTTGGGAAGAATTTGTTTGGCTGATTGAATTCTCTTACATTATTTGTAGAAAGGTCTACCTCAAAATACTTAAAACTTTCATTCACATTTACATTAAAATAGGATTTTGTATCATCGTTGGTATAACCAATAAAATTGGCAGATGAGCTAGGCTGAATCGTCCCAGATGCAAGACTACCTGAGAATGTATAAATACTGCTTGCTTGAGAATTTGGAGAGTTGGAATTTACTGATACCCTATAATCTGTTGTTGATGCTTCAAATAAAAATTGTTTGAATTTAGTTCCAAAAACAACATAACTTGAGGCTCCTGCCAAAGGAGAAGAATGCTGAATGGTATTTGAAAAATCACTAAACCCAGAGTCAGTAGTATAATAAGTTTGGCTTGACTGATTCGAATTTAAGATAAAGTTATCGAAGAATATTGGATAGTTACTGGTAATTTCTATAGTATTATTTGCGTTAAGTGGTGTATTCGTGCTTCCTGATTGGAGAAAATTTGAATCCCGAAAGTATAGTGCCGTATTTACTCCATTAGAATCTGTTTCTTGGTAAATAAGTTGATTTAAGAAATAAAACATTCTTTCGGTGTTGATTTGATCAAACCCAGCATTTCGATTTGCAATTCTAAAATATGTAAGATTATTTCTATTAGAAGATGGAATCTTAACTAAATAAGCCTCTTCCACTCCTGAAACCAATTCCTTTTTGGCAGGGAAATAAATATCTTCACCGATAGTAAATGGAATTCCTAAACTTACATTTCCTCCAGTGGTTGAAGTTAATTCTGTAACCAAATCATAAAATTCTATAGTCTCCCAATTTTCCCCATCTATTGTTGAAATAAGTATTGGGTAAAATTTTAGGTTAGTCTGTGTTGATGAAATATAAATGTCACGATTAAATACGATTAGAAAATCATAATAGTACCTACCCCGAAAAAAACCTAAATTTCCACCTCCTCCTTCAAAGAAAATATATGGCTCATAATCTCGCTTTGTAATTCTTTCTACTCCAATTGTTTCCTCTTTAAAAGGAAGAGTAATATTTGATTGTATAACTTCAACTTGGGTTTGTTGAGAGGAAATAAGGTCAATCACAATAGAAGATAAATAATTATTGCTGCTATCATAATTATCAATTCGAAATCTACCTAATTCAGGAAAATAGATTTCTGAAATTGTATCTACATTCGAGGCAAAAGAACCTATATGAGCACCTTGTGGATTATCATTGATTGGGATGGGAAGCAATCCATCTCTATCAATTTTACTTACTCTATGAAATGTAGATTCACCAACATTATTTGGATCAATAAATTTATAATTCCACTTCCATTCATATCCACGGTTGTATTCGAGAATCTTGTTGAGTGTTAATAGGAAGCCTAAATCAGATTCAGGATCTAGGTCACTTTCTTTGAATAAGATACAACCAAACGAAAATTGCGAGAAAATTAATAAAATTACTAACTTTTTCATACCAGAGTCAAATATTAAATATTAGTTTATTGCGTCAAAAGAAAATCGAATCGTAAAAAGCAGAAAATTTGAAAATCATTATATATAATAATCAAATATTCAATAGTAATTATATTCTAATGATTGAAAATTTAAATGGAATTGAATTAAAAGTGTAATCTGAAGGAAATATTATAAACTAAAATCCAATACTGGCTCAGACCACTCTGTCCAATTGATTCCATCATTTGATACAGATAGAACTTTCCTGAAATCTTGAACTTCATTAACAGTAGGAACAGCATCTGCAACAGATGGGATTTTAAAACATATGTACAAATTATTGCCAATAGAAAGAGTTTGTTTTCCCAATTGTTGCAAATTGAGTCTACAAGGCCCCTCCACGGGAAAGCCTGGAATGGAACTAAAATCTGATTTCACAAAGAATTCAGAAAATGTTCCTGTGCTATGATCTGCTTTGTAGTATTTTCTGTTACTACTAGAAGCAAAATTAACATCAAAATAAGTATAGCTTTCATCAACACCATACCCTGTAAGTTTGGCAAGACTCGTTGCGGTACCCACTAGTGCATCACCTGTAAATGATAAAGGAATTGCACTAGATTGAATCGTTGTTGTGAGATTAGAAAATCGATAATTCGAAGCTGTTCCTTCAAATAGATAGACTCGGTTTGGACTGCCAGCTATTACTTGAAAAGTACTACCAAGGGAACTTGTGTGAGAATATGTTGAAGTATTATCATTAAATGATGAATCTAAAATGTCATAACCACCAGCACCATCTGAGCCTAACACGAAACTGTCAAATGTAATAGGATAATTTACATTAGTATATGGATTACCTGTTGGTAAAGAAACATTATTACTTCCAGCTTGAATGAAGTTTGAATCTCTTTGGATGACTGGAAGATTCCCACCTAAAGAATCTGTTTCTTCATAGATTACATGATTTTGAAAGTAACGAAATTTATTTAGTGTAACTAAATCATAACCTGCTAGTTTGTTAGTAAAACTGACTAATGTATAGTTTTTTCTATCATTGATAGGCATTGCAATAAAATATCGTTCAGTTTGTACATTAGAAACTGTTATAATAACAGGAGTGTAAAATGTCTCACCTACTGCAAAGGGTATCCCCATCTCAATTTTAGATGAATTGTTTCCTATTGAATCTAAAACCAATTCCTTGATTGGAATTGTCTCCCAAGTAATTCCATCCTCGGTTGATGTAATGAGGGGATATATCTTTCGACTAAGGGCTGTTGATTGAATAGAAATATCTTTATTAAATCCGATCTGAAGGGCAAAGTAATGTCTACCTTTGAAGTAGCCTAAGCTTGGATGTTCTTCGAAAACTTGGTAAGGATCTTGGGATCTTTTCTGGATTCTTTGAACACCAAGACTCTCTTGGGTAATGGAAGTTACTAATTTAGTTTCAACGATTGAAATGATGCCATCGCCAGGAGAAAGATGGTCAACAATAGTGGCTGCTAAATGTGTTTGATTAAATAAATATGAATCAATTCTGTAGCGACCCAATTCAGGAAAATAAATACGAGTTATTTTATCTGGGTTTTGGATAAATGTTCCAATAAATGTACCTTGTTCAATATCATTGATTGGCGTTGGTAAGGTATCATTTAATCCAATCTTACTTACACGGTGAAGTACTGGTGCAGTAGGACTCGCTGAATCAATAAATTTGTATTCCCATTTCCATTCGTATCTTTTATTCAGAAGAAATAAGCCATAGAGAAGAGAAAGATCTGATTCTGGATCTAATTCAGATTGCTTGAAAAGAATACAAGAACTGAACATTGATAGAGCAATAATTGTGGATATAAATTTCTTCATCTATATTCCAATTTGTTCATGTTTTCTTTCTTCGTCAAGGCTATTTCAAATCAATAATTTATATCCTGATTTAATAATATGGAAAATTCTAATTTAGTTATACACTTCATATTAGAATCTTTCATAAATTTATGTTTTTATAAAAAGTAAAAAGGAGGCGATTTCATTTTCTAATTTTTTTAAATTATCAGAATGTGTTCTAAGATTAATTCCGTAATAAAATGTAATTATAATATCGGTAAGAATTACGATATATTTTTTCGTTTTAGTTGCTTTTAAGTTACTTAGAATGGCTTGTCTGATTCGCTGTCCGAGATTGTCCCAAAAGCCGTTAGGAATTGAAAAAAGCGGAACCCGTCCATAATATAGTTTTGGACAACAAAATCATAAAGGGGTTCCACCAATGAAAAATCAAAACAAAACCACATCCAATAGTCAATCGAATATT
>Ga0210043_1000084_pt1 | contig 103681 bp, 100 predicted proteins | sample CryGeymet201501t_FD_183990 | JGI IMG/M metagenome (GOLD analysis project Ga0210043, IMG submission 183990) | Groundwater microbial communities from Crystal Geyser aquifers in Utah, USA - Crystal Geyser metaG 2015-01t (SPAdes) (version 2) | ecosystem: Environmental > Aquatic > Deep subsurface >...
GGGGTGCGAAAAGACAAATTTGTGCTACACTTGAAGGAGTCTGAATTCCGTTGGAATTACAGAAAACAAATGTACCAAGAAATCCTTAAAAGGCTGAGGAAAAATCCGCTTTAACTTTACTAGCCCCTCACGAATTAGATTGATAGATTGTTCCGGATTGCTGTTTTAACAGGTCGAGCAATATTATGTTTGGATGAAGAAACATCCTAGGTGCTCAGGTTTGAAATTGCTCAAAAACCCAGACGAGAACTATTCTTAAAGGTTTTGAATCATTTAAACATGCAGATCTGTGGTTGAATCCTTACTTTCTGAGAAGAAGAACAAAGAAATTCACTGATTGCAGTGGAAGATTCAGACGTCTAAATGGCATAACGTCACTGGAAATTGTTAAAAAACCAGGGATTGAATTACCAATGTTTTTCTAACAAAAACGCGCCCGTTTTGGAACGGTGTCCCTTGTGACCCTAATGCATCTTGTTTCGAACTATTTTTCCCTTGGATTTACAAAATAATGCTGGCATATTAATTGAACGCATGACAGTTTTAAATTAGTTTACTAAATATCAGGTATAACTTTGATATAATGAAGGAGATTATGAAGCTTAAAAAATCTCTTGAAGCTATTGCCCCAAAAAGTTTATTGGATTATTTCTTTGCAGTTATACTTATTTGGGGAATAGGCATATTTGCTTTTGATGCATTTCAAGAGATATTTGGTCTCGAAATTTCTGATTGGCTTTATTCTTTATATCTTCCTTTAACTTGGCTTATCCCAGAAGATGCGGGAATTGGAGCTGGTATATTTATTCAATTTTTTATATTTTTTGTCATTCTAGGTACTAATGTACTCGCATGGATTTTAAAAATTTTATTCAAGAAAGGTAACCCACTTTTCGTAACTACGGTAACAATAACTATATTAGTTTTAGTCGCCTTAGCTAGTTTTGTGGGGAATACCATAGAATCAGCTAGATATAAAAATGAGTCAATTCAAAGGAATGAACGAGCAAGGCTAATTGACTTAGCTGTAACTGAGTGTAAAAAGATCGAAGATCCAGATTACTACAAATTTGAGTGCAATATAATTGTGAGCAACGCACCTAACTCAAGCGATCCTCTTTTAACAGTATACTTAGAAGATAGTGGCGGAGACAAAGATCAAAGCGGAACCATTACGCTTACACCCAATTCTAAAGGTTCATATAGTGGTCAGATTAAAACTTATGCAAGCAACGATGTACTGCCAATATACATTTATGGCTTTACTTTTTACGACAACTTTGACAGATACGAAAGATTTGATTTAAAGATTGCAATAAATTTACCTAAATAGCAGCAATGAAAAATAAAATAATTAAAATTGTTCTTGATGAGCACTGGCAGAATGAAGATTTGAGTACAGATCAGCCCTGATTTTTCAGAGCCTTTTTACCACAAGATGCTTTTATAATTAAAGCATCAGTTTCTATGCAACCAGACCAAGGTATTGTAAGTGTTCGACTGAGAACCGCAGATAATTGCTTATATGATTGTGCAAAATAAAGTGGAAAGAAAAGATAGGAATCTTAAGAGCTAAAAAATTCAGCATATCCCTGTCAGGGTTTTACGGTGTCTAGTATTTCTTTACAGTTTAATTCTGGATTCTGAGTTTTGAAATTACAAAAAGGATCAGAAGATGTGGTTGTACAAAATTTTTCACAACTGTCAACTAACCTTTCAACTTCAACTTTATATTTACTCTCTTTATTTAGCGAATTTAGAGCATCATTTTTTGAACAACTAGTGGTGTAAAGAAATTTTGGGCGTTCCCGAATAGGATCGGCAGTACAAGTGTATGTATAACTACAACTACCAGTGATTTTGTTTTTAATAAATGAAACTCGGTAACTTGAATCTATGCAAGATAGGGAAGGAAATAGAACAAAAAATAAGTAAAAGAATATTACAAATATTAAGACTAGTATAGAAAAGATTATATTTTTAATAAATTTTTTCATTGGTGCAGCTTTATTTTGTTACTTTCCATACTATTGATTCTACCATTCCGAACTTGATAACGAACCTCTTTTTGCCAGTTTGAAAATGCTTATATCCCTATTGGTGACCCCATCCAGAATCGAACTGGAGTTACCAGGATGAGAACCTGGTGTCCTAACCGCTGGACGATGGGGCCTCTTGTGCCTGCAGATTATATGGTATAGTCAAGTGCCATGCAACTTATCAAACGAGTTACCAAGTTTATTCTCAAAGTTTGGGCAGCGACTACCATTGGTACGATCGTATTTTTTGTGATGACGATTGGATCTTTGGTCGCGATTGGTGCTCTGGCAGCTGTGGCTTCTGGCTCCAAGCTCGAAGAACAAAAAGTGGTGTATGGCGAAGAATTAGCCGAGCATAAGTTTGTCAGTATTCCGATAAATGGTGTGATTATGGGCGATCGCTCGAGTACGTCGGATTGGTTGGAATTGTTGTCTGAGTCTGGCGTGGTTTACGGCTACGAGGTCAAAGATCAATTGCGCAAGCTGGCTGAGGATGACGATGTTGCTGGGGTTATTTTGGAAATTAATTCTCCCGGTGGGACGATTTTTGGATCGCAGGCGATTGCCGATGGGGTCGAGTACTATCGACAAAAGACCAAGAAGCCGGTGGTGGCGTTTGTCAGTAATATGGCTGCATCGGGCGGATATTGGTCGGCTGTTAGTGCCGATTATATTGTGGCCGATGCCGGGACGATGGTCGGTAGCATTGGGGTGATTTTTGGTCCCATCAAATACTACGATGGGGTGCTCAGCGAAGATGGCGGGGCATTTGTTGGTGGGGTACAGACGACGGGTGGCATTGAGACTGAGTACATTACAGCGGGCAATTCAAAAGACTTGGGCAATCCATACAGGAGGTTGACGACAGAAGAGCGCGCGCATTTACAAAAAATGGTCGATGGTTCGTACGAGCAATTTGTTGGGTACGTAGCAGATCGCAGAAACTTGGAGCCGTCACAGATTAAGCAGAGCGTTGGCGCACTCGTTTACGACGAGCTGCAGGCCAAAGAAATTGGTTTGATCGATTGGAGAGGTAGCAAAGAATCTGCCTACGATTTACTTGCGAGCAAGGCAGAGGTGGCTCCAGACGACTACAAAATCATTCGTGAGCTGTCACCAAATGATGTACTGGGGAATCTGTTTGCCAAACTGGGATTTGTTTCTGGCCGAACGGTGAGCAGTCCGCTGTGTTCCCTGCAGAGTAGCGTCTTGGCATTTTACGGCACTACCACTGTCCAGTGTGGACAATAGTTCAAAAATATTCATATAATGGTGAGTAATGAGTTTATTGCGCACGCTCACCCATCTTTTTCATCCGCAGCGATCCAATAATCACCGCGCGAGAATTCTGCATCCGCATTCGTTATTTCAACTCTCTGGCCTAGCGGTTATATTTGTCTTTTTGTTGCAGGTGCTTGGTAAGAGCCAGACGCCAATGGGATTGGTATTGGGGTATGCGACGAATATCTCGGCCGAGGAGGTGGTGCAACTTACCAATGTAGAGCGAGAACGACAAGGCTTATCACCGTTAACCATCAACTCTACCCTGTCGCAGGCGGCGTTATCCAAAGCGCAGAATATGTTTACCGAGCAGTACTGGGCGCACGTTTCTCCTAGTGGTAATGAGCCTTGGGATTTTATTCGTAATTCTGGTTACGCCTATACTGTGGCGGGTGAAAATTTGGCTCGGGACTTTATGGAGACCAACGACATGATATCTGCTTGGATGGCATCGCCGACGCACCGAGCAAATATTGTGAGTGGTGAGTACGAAGAAACAGGCATTGCCGTAGTAAATGGGGAACTCAAAGGGACAGAGACCACCTTGGTTGTGCAGCTCTTTGGCAAACCAAAAGAAGAGGCAAAAGCAAATGGCGGACTGATTGGTCAAGCGCAGGCAGCAGTGGGGACTGGCATGTTGCCAGCAAATGAGAAGATGGCCAAGGCGACATTTACGAGTGAGCAGAGTGGTCTAAGTCCGCTTGATCTCACCAAAGCCGTGTTTATTTCACTCTTGGTTGTTTTGTTGGCAGCCTTGGTGTACGACAAGCTCATCATAAGCAAAAAGAAAGTTGTACGATCAGTCGGAAAAAACTTTGGCCACATCATGCTGTATTTGGTGGTGGCTGCGTTAATACTCTTCTTTAAGGGTGGAATAATAGGATAAGTATGAAAACAGAACTACAACTACATTTTCGATCATACATAGTCATCGGTTGTATTCTGTTGTTATTTACTGCGCTGTTTCTGAGGGCTTGGCCAAATAGAGATCTACAACGAATGCTGATAGGTTGTTTGATGCTCGCATACTTTATCTGGGGTCTAGTGACCCACACCAAGAGTAATGTGTTGACACTCCATCTGGTTTTTGAATATCTCGGTGTGTCTCTGTTAGCAGGAATTCTATTGGTCTTGGTGACGATCTAAGTTACCAGTGCTACACTATGTGCATATGAAAGGCATCATTCTTGCTGGAGGTTCAGGTACACGTCTACGACCGTTGACTTCGATCACGAGCAAACAGCTCCTTCCGATTTATAACAAGCCGATGATTTTCTTTCCGCTCCAGACGTTACTCAACGCTGGCATCAGAGATGTGCTCATTATCGTTGCGCCAAGTAATGCAGGTGACTTTCTTAAGTTACTTGGCAGTGGTAAAGAATTTGGTTGCAATTTTTCCTATGAAATCCAAGATAAACCAGAGGGTCTAGCACAGGCATTTTTAATCGGTGAAAATTTCTTGGGTGGTGACGCCGCCACACTCGTACTGGGAGATAATATTTTTGAAGATAACTTTAGTGAAGCTATTACTACTTTTAAGTCTGGTGGTCGTGTATTTGCCAAAGAAGTTCCTGACCCAGAGCGCTTCGGTGTTGTGACGTTTGACGAAAACAAGCGGGCTATTTCGATAGAGGAGAAGCCTGAGCATCCAAAGAGCAACTATGCTGTTACTGGTTTGTACATCTACGACAATACAGTGGTAGAAAAAGTGAAGACGCTACAACCTTCGTCTCGGGGCGAACTAGAAATTACCGATCTCAACAACGTATATCTGCGCGAAGGAACGCTCGATGTGGCCTTTGTGGCAGGCAAGTGGTTTGATACTGGGACATTTGAGTCATTGTACGAAGCCACTCAATTTGTGAGAGAGCGTGAACTTGCGAAAACGTAATTTATTCCTAGTTGTTTTTGGATGCATCGCAGTCGCACTGGCGGTTACCGGTAAGTCCGTTACAGCCCAAGGGACTTCGGCTGCTGGTGGTCTGTCTGCAGAGACGATATTTCTCAAGCGTTTTAGTAGTGAAGAATCCAAGAAACTGATTCGACTGTACCAGGATCAATACGAAGTGTATCGACAAACAGAGCGTGATTTTACTACTTTGCAGGCACAGTATTTACAGCTTGGTACGCTGGCATCACTCGAAAGCGCGGTAGTTTCCAGCCGAGCGATAATGCTCGTGCGCACAGACGTTTTGATTACCTATCATGAGTTGCTCGCCGCAACATTAGTCGAGTCAATTGGTGTTGAGCTTGAGTTGAAACAGGATACGCTTGGTCAGTTACAGCAATCGATTGAGGATCTCAAAAACATTCGGGTTGAGATTGCAGCTAGCAACGATCGCTTTGCTATCGGCGCAGTTAACAGTACATTTGAAGAAGAGTTAGTGCCACAGCTCTATTCTGTTGCCTACAAAACACTTTCGCAGCTCGTAGTCTCGGATTTACAAAATGTGTTCGACAAAACAAAGCAGGTATACGCAGAGCTTAAGACTGAGCTGACAGCAAAAGAAGTCACCAAACTACAGCTCGAAGAACGGGCACGGGCATACACAGAGGTTGATGCGGCGATAGCAGCAGTAGAAGTGCAGCTCGCAGCGATTACCGCAGAGGTAAAAACAGAAGAAAAATTTGATGAAAGGTTTTATCAGCAATTGGTTGATAAACTACAAAAAGTCTATGGTGGGTTGAGTCAAATAATGACGTATATAGAAGAGTTGGAGCGCACGAGCCATGAATAGACGAGATGACGGTGACCAATCACGCTTTGCGTTAGAAGAGCCGCTGTTTGAATCGAACAAGCCGATGGTGGAGGAAGTTCCAGTTCTTGAGTTGACCGAAGCGCAGCTGTCAGCCAAAAAGAAAAAGAAAGTGCTCAAACTAGCAGGGCTCGTGTTTGGTGTCGCAATTCTACTGCTTATAGCAATTTCCGCCTTGGCACCAAAGAAAAATGAGATTCCCAATGTTGGCACAGAACCAGAAAAAGCGCCGTTGGTAGAGAAGACTCAGCTGCAGTTGCGAATCGACGATCTTCGTACCGATTTGCGTCAAGCTGATCCAAACAAGCAACCATTATTATTTCCACCGCTCAACTATAAGTTAGGCATTACTACCAATGAGTAGCACCCTCTTTTTTCTTGCCATTGTTTTGATTTTAAGTTTGCTATTCTTGATGGCGATCAAGCGCGTGCGCGATGGCTCGTTTTATGGTGATACATTTTGGTTGCTGCCGCTGGGAGTCTACGTGTGGGGCGACGCACTTATTTTGCTCCCGTTTTGGATTTTGGTGAGTGCAGTCTGCTTATTATCCGGCGTTTCTGGTTTGGTACTGACACGACTGTATCTAATTTTCATCGCTGTGCGCTCTGCATACGAAGTAGTGTATTGGTTGCTCCATCAGGCTACGAAGGACACATACCGACCACCACTGATTCATAAATTTACGAGCTTGCCACCAAGAGAAGGTGCAATTTTATATCAACTCGCTCATATGTGCATGTTAGCTTTGACTATTTGGTTGCTTCTGCTGCTGTAGTAGTACGACGACGAGTAATACCCAAAAACTGAGCGAAAGCATAGAAAAGGTTGCTTGTGGCAAGACGATTTGTGACCATTGGTTGATGAGTTCTGCGAGTACGAGGATATGTAGAGTCAGTTTGGTGAGTTGCACAAATTTTTGTGGTTGGTGAAAGATTTTTAAAACAAAATATAAGAGTGTCGTTTCGAGCAGTAAGAAAATAGTACGAGAAATCATCAGGCTAATAAAAAATAAGAATGGCAAAACAGTTTGCACTGATGCCAATAATTCTTTGTCATTTTCTGCAGCCTGCTGGATAGCTACAACAAACGATTGGAACTCTGATGCGTTTTGATTTGAAAAAAACATTGTTTGAGCGAAGAAAAATAAGATATACGACACCAGAGCAAACCCAATTGCACTTTTTAGCGGCCGTTGTGGTAATTCACGAAAAAAAGAAAGTCGGGTGACACTTGCGATCCAGGTAGTAGCGTACCAGTCGAGAAGATTTTTTACTTGCATTTAGTTGGTAGTATACCTTGCCAAGTCTTTGATACAATGCAGGGTATATGGCATTCTCATTTTCCAATTTTGACGAGCGACTGCAAGCAAATATTGCGCATACGCAGGGAGAAATTAAAAAACTACGCACCGGACGAGCGACCGTGAGCTTGCTGGACGATGTGTTTGTTGAGGCTTACGGCTCTCGAATGCGGGTGGCCGAGGTTGCAGGATTATCTGCTCCCGACGCAACGTTACTTGTCATTTCACCTTGGGACAAATCACTGCTTGGAGCAATTGAGAAGGGAATCCAATCTGCTGATCTGAACCTGCATCCTGTAGTTGCTGGCGACATCGTCCGTATTGCCGTTCCTTCATTAACGCAAGAAAATCGTGAAGCACTGGTCAAGAAACTACATCAAGCGGTCGAAGCAGGCCGTGTTGCAATCCGTACCGCTCGAAGTGAAACAAAGAAGCAGATCGAAGAGCAAAAAGGTGACTCTGGCGTGAGTGAAGACGACATAACGTCATCGGTTGATGAGTTAGAAATAAGAGTAAAAAAAGCGCTCGACGATCTCGAAAAAGTACTACAACAGAAAGAAAAAGAGTTGCTCACTCTTTAATCGCATTTTATGACGATTGTGCTGATCATCTTAGCTCTGTCTGTGCTCATTATCATTCATGAGTTGGGTCACTTTTTTGCTGCACGCTGGAGGGGAATTAAAGTAGAAGAGTTTGGTCTCGGCTACCCACCGTTGGCAATGAAGCTGTTTACTTGGAAGGGGACAGTTTTTTCACTCAACTGGATTCCGTTCGGTGGTTTTGTTCGTATGGCTGGCGAAAATGACTTACTGCTAACCACCAAAAAGCAAAGTAAGGATTCGTATTATGCGGCTTCTATTCCGTCTCGCTTGATTGTGCTTCTGGCTGGCGTGACCTGCAATTTTGTATTTGGCGCCTTGGCATTTGCAATTATTTTTACCCGTTTTGGCATTCCACAAGAAATCACCGATGCTCGCATCGGTTGGGTGATGCCAGATTCTCCGGCAGCGACGGTAGGCTTGTCAGAAGACAGTAGTATTGTTGCTCTTGCTACTGCTACAGAAGAGCGAATTGAAATCTCAGATTCGACAACAGTTATAACATTCATTCAAGAACATCGAGGTCAAGAAGTCATGCTTTTCACGCGCGGCGAGTGTGATCTCACTTGCTCTGGTCCAGAGCAAGAGTATCAGGTACGACCGAGAACGGAAGCAGAAACACCAGCGGGCGAAGGCTCACTCGGCATCGTATTCAAAACTTCGACACCAGTGTTTTACCCGACTTGGCAGATGCCATTCCGCGGTATTGTGTATGGCACAGAACAAGCAATTGGTATGGGTGGTAGTATTTTAGACGCACTTGGTGGTTTAGTCACAACCTTGGTTCATGAGGGCAAACTCGAAAAAGATCTCTCGGGTCCAGTCGGTATAGTTTCGCAAGCGAGCAAAGCAGGGGTGTTTGCACAAGGGTTTTTTGTCGCTCTGTCTTTTGTCGGTATGTTGTCGATTAATCTTGCCATCATGAACTTGTTGCCGATCCCTCCGCTCGATGGAGGAAAAGCGGTTTTAACTGCACTCGAGAGTATTATCAACAAAAAAGTTGTACAAAAAATTGAGTTTTTCCTCAGTTACGGTGGCTATGCCATTTTGCTAGGATTGATTGTCTTGATTACAATTCGCGATGTGACACAATTACTTTAGAGTATGAAAAAACGACGAACAAAAGAACAAAAATTGCGCGTGCGAACTTTGTCACTTGAGAAGCTCACGCCTGAACCTACTGCGAGCCTTGCAAAATCGCCAATTTTGCAAGACATTCCTGTCATACAACGGGATTTACGCAAAACTATGATTATTTCATTTTGTTTAGTACTCATGTTGATTGGCATTTTCTTGTATTTACGCTAGAATGGACTTCGTTATCTCAAGAAGGAAAATTACATGCATAAGAAATTGCTTTTGTTCGTATTGGGTCTGTACTTGGTGTCAGCCGTAGGATCTTTTACCGCATTTTCGTATTTTTCACCCACAACAAAAATGAGTGTTGGCTCTGGTGTGCCGTCGGATGAGGAAGAAAGTGGCCAAACTTTGTTGGGCTCACTTCTCACCATTGTACCGACTGATCCACGCGATCAAGAGTGTCCACTGAGTGGAGCCATGTATACAAAGCAGGAACGAGAGGCCTGGGAAAAACACCGACCACTCGCAGTCATGATAGAAAACTCTCCAGACGCACGACCACAATCGGGTATGTCCAAAGCAGATGTGGTGTTTGAGGCAATGGCTGAAGGTGGTGTGACACGATTTATGGGCATGTTTTACTGTGCTGTGCAAGCAAATGATACGACGCTTGCGCCAGTTCGCTCGGCTCGCACATATTTTGTTGACTATGCGTCTGGCTTTAATTTGCCGTTATACGTACACGTTGGTGGCGCAAACTTGGATGGTCCAGCAGACGCGTTGGGACAAATTTCAAAATATGGCTGGGCGTTAGAAAATGATCTCAACCAATTTTCCATCGGGTACCCAACATTTGTGCGCAATAATGATCGAATCAAAGGCAAAGATGTTGCAACTGAGCATACTATGGAAACGACAACAGAGCTTCTGTGGGCAGTTGGAGACAAACGAGAATGGACCAATCTCTCACCGGAACGGAAAATTGGCCGCACAGTTGTTGCCCCAGAAGAATGGTCTGCCGGATTTAAACCATGGACATTTAGCGATGAGACAACAAGCGCGAGTGATGCAACCAAAATCTCTTACGAATTTTGGACAGGGTTCGAGCAATTCGGCGTTGAGTGGCAGTACGATGCAACAACGAGAATGTACAAACGCGTGATGGCTGGTCAGCCCCATATTGATCTCGATACAGGTGAGCAAATTGCCGCTGCAAACGTAGTAGTATTGCTCACTGTAGAGAAGGGCCCAATCGATGAGCTCAAGCACATGCTTTATACCACGACCGGAACGGGTAAGGCGCTTATCTTTCACAACGGCGAGGCTATCACCGCTAAGTGGACCAAAAAGACACGCGAGTCAGAGCTTCGTTTCACCGATTCTGCAGGCAAAGATATTCCAATGGCTCGCGGCCTAACCTGGATCTCAATTGTCGATACTTCGACAGAAGTGGTTTACTAATCGTATGACAACACTTCAAGATTTTATGATTTCTCGGGTACGCGCCCAGATTTTGGAGTTGTTCTTTTCGAATGTGGAGGAAATGTATTATGTCCGTGAGATTACGCGTCGCACTAAAGAAGAGATAAACGCTGTCCGCCGAGAGCTTGAGCGTTTGCTTGGTTGCGGTATTCTAAGGAGTGAGGAGCGGGGCAATCGGTTGTACTACTCACTCAATAAACGGTACGCTTTCTTCCAAGAATTTGAAAATATGGTGGTAAAGAGCACTGGCTTGGGACTCAAGATACGCAAACTGCAGCGAAAACTGGGTGAGCTAAGTTTTGTTATGTTTTCTGGCCGATTCGTTCGCGGATTACAAGTGCGCCAAGGGGATGTTGATATGCTAGTTGTCGGTACAGTGGTGTTGCCAGAACTCGATGTGTTAGTGAAGGAAGCAGAAAAAAAATTGGAACGGGAAATTAATTATACCGTTTTGACTGATGAAGAATTTGAGTTTCGCAAGACTCGCCGAGACCCCTTTATTATGGATGTCCTCTACGGCACCAGAATCATGGTAATCGGTAGCGAAGATGCATTTGTCGAACGCAAAGTGCCTGGATTATAGGTATACTACTGCCACAAAACATGTCTTCTGTACAAAAACGCTATCTCATTATTTTATTACTCACCATTGTCGCTGGCGTTATCGCCTTGCCAGAAAAGCTGCAACTACAAATCCCGTTTATAAATAGAGAAATTACGATTGGTTCTCCTCATATTCAAACGACGCTGTCTGGTAAGCCAGTGGATATCACCTTTTCATTCAAACAAGGACTTGATATTCGGGGTGGCATGCAAGTAGTGCTTGAGGCGGATATGTCGAGTATCGCAAATGAAGATCGACAAGCTGCGCTCGAATCTGTTCGTGAAGTGTTATTGCGACGGGTTGATTTATATGGCATTAGTGAGCCAGTGGTGCAAACAGCAATTAATGGTGAGAGCTACCGAATTGTTATTGAGTTGCCTGGAGTTACAGATGAAAGCGAGGCACTTGCATTGGTTGGCAAAACAGCTGAGTTGTCTTTTCAGTTGATAGATGAAAAACCAATCGAAATACCCGCAAACGCGTCGCTCGCGGCAGAGCTTGATCTCTCGCAATTTATGACATTGGTACCAACGGGTTTAACTGGGGCGCAGCTGAAGCGAGCGACTGTGCAGTTTGATCAAACTACCGGAGAGCCACAGGTTGGTTTGCAGTTTGACGAGGAGGGCAGCCGATTGTTTGCAGATGTAACGAGTGAGCACACTGGTGAGCGTTTGGCAATTGTGCTCGACGGCAGTATTGTGATGGCGCCCAATTTGAATGAGCCAATCTTTGGTGGGCAGGCGCAAATCTCAGGCGGTTTTACGCTCGATGAAGCAAAACAACTGAGTATCCAATTGAACGCCGGAGCGCTGCCGGTCCCAATCAGTGTACTCGAGCAGCGGACAATTGGCGCGAGTCTCGGGAGCGAATCAGTTCGTGCCAGTTTGCAAGCTGGACTGCTTGGTCTTTTACTCGTGATGCTGTTTATGATTCTGTACTACGGTTGGAGTGGTGTTTTAGCGAGTGTAGCATTGATAATCTACGCGTTATTGACGGTCGCGTTGTACAAAATTTTTAATGTCACTATTACGGTCCCTGGGTTGGCAGGCTTGTTGCTTTCGGTTGGTATGGCTGTCGACGCCAACATTCTTATTTTTGAACGTATGAAGGAAGAACTTAGAATGGGTCGTCCATTTATTCGCGCAATGGAGCTCGGATTTGGTCGGGCTTGGGATAGTATCAAAGATGCTAACTTGGCGACAATTATGACTGCGCTTATTTTGATCAATCCGCTCAACTTGCCATTTCTCAATAGTAGCGGTTTGGTGCGCGGCTTTGGCATTACCTTACTGCTCGGTGTTTTGCTCGGATTGTTTACTGGTGTATTTGTAACCAGGACGCTTGTTCGCTTGTATCTGCGGGAGAAAAAATAATATGCACTTTCTTCGTTATAGCAAATGGTTCTTTCTTCTTTCACTCCTGGTGATTTTACCCGGCGTGTATTCACTCATTCGCTATGGTTTGCGACCGAGTGTCGATTTCACTGGCGGCTCATTGCTGGAAGTTCGCTTGCCAGAGGGTTCAGAGCTTACTCAAGCGGCTATCGAGCCACTTTTGCCTGCAGATTTCCAACTGGCTACCTTGCAGCAATCGGGTATATCGCAGTATCAACTCAAAGGAAGCGAGCTTTCCAACGATGCACGACAAAGTTTATTACTGAGTCTAGAAGAAAAATTTACCTCTGTCGAAGTTCTTCGTTCAGAAACAATTGGTCCCACTCTAAGTGCAGAGCTGCTGCGAAAAACACTCAATGCGGTGATTTTGGCGGCAACGCTTATTACCTGTTATGTTTGGTATCGATTTCGTGATCTGAAGTACGGTGTTTGCGCCACGCTTGCTATGTTCCACGACACGCTGGTACTTTTGGGTAGTTTTAGTTTGCTCGGTCACTTTTTTGGGGTTGAGGCGGACGTACTGTTTGTTACCGCGCTTCTCACTACTTTGTCATTCTCTGTGCATGACACCATCGTGGTATATGACCGCATTCGCGAACTGCGAAAGAAATATGTCAAACATTCCTACCGAGAAATTCTCGATGCAGCTGTAACCGAAACACTCGCTCGCTCGATCAATAACTCGGTTACGATTATTTTGATGTTGTTATCTCTGTCGCTTTTGGGTGGAGCGACAATTCGCTGGTTTTCGATTGCGCTGTTGATTGGTGCGGTGACCGGAACGTATTCGTCGCCATTTACCGCGGTGCCGTTACTTGGTTTGTGGGACAATTGGCAAAGACGGAAGCAGCTCTCTGGCAAGTCCAAGTAGGACAGTTTTTTCATTTTTCTCTGGATTTTCAAGCACGACTTCAAATAAGGTTTGCAGCAGGTGACCGATTTTTGGGCCGGGTTGCAAATCAAGCTCACGCATCAGGTCGCTTCCGTCGATCGCGAGGTCGGTTATCGCAAAGGGTTGGTGCAACTCTGCAATCATGCGCTGCTTAAACTCTTCGAGGCGCCAACTTGTTTTTCGTGCCCCACTACCAAGTCGATCGCCTTCTCGCACATCGAGGATATCGTCAATATTCGCCAGGCCAACCTTTCGCATAAACCGCCGTACGGCCGCGTCACTCATCTCTGGTTGATAGTGGAACATATGGTAGCGAACCAAAATAAACATGCGATCAATATCTTTTTTTGAGAGTTTGAGTCTTTGCGCAATTGCTTTTGCCGTGCGGGCACCGACTACTTCGTGGTTGTAAAAAGTTGGGGATCCAGTGCTGATATCGAAAGTCTGCGGCTTGCCGATATCGTGTAGCAGCACAGCAAGTTTTACTACTGGATCACGAGAAGGACACTCCGCCAATGCGTCGAGGCTATGTGTCCAAACGTCAGTTGTGTGGTGACCGCCTTGCAACACGCCGTTCATCGCGAGGATCTCAGGCAAAATGTGGGAGAGCAAACCAGTTGCGGCAAGTAATTCAATTCCTTCTTTGGCGTAGGGACTGAGGAAAATTTTAAAGAGTTCTTCACGAATACGTTCTTGGCTAATATTTTGCAGTAATTCCGAGGCACGAGTGATTGCCTGGAGTGTTTCATCTTCAATTGCAAAGTTGAGCTGTACCGAAAATCGAACTGCACGCAAGAGTCGCAGTGCGTCTTCGGCAAATCGTTTATTTGGGTCGCCGACTGTTCGGATTCGCTGTTCTTCTAGATCAGCCAGCCCTTGCCAAGGATCAATAAGTTTGTAGTCTTGGCTTTTGAGACGGATGACACGAGTCGATGTATCTGTGCAAACTCTCGCTAAAAAATCTGCTTGAAATGTCAGCGCCAAGGCATTAATAGTAAAGTCACGGCGAGCTAAATCTTCTTCGAGTGAATTGCCCCAAGTAACACTTTCTGGTCTCCGGTTGTCGCTATAGAGGCCATCGGCCCGGTAGGTCGTGATTTCATAAGGTGGCAAATGATGTTCTTTTATTTCCTCTTTTGCTATGGCATCGAGCAGCGACGGGTGCAACTTAGTAGCGCGAGCAACGTCGATGACGCGATCGGTGGTTGCGGTGGGAGTCTGCACGATCTGTTCATTCAAACCAAGTTGTTTGGCCAATTCTTCTGGAGTGATACTGACGGTGCCAAAGTTGTTTTCATAAAAACTCTCTGGAAATAGAGCTGTAATTTGTTCTGGAGTGGCGTTGGTGGTGCAGTCAAAATCGGTAATTTGTGTCTCGCCTCGCAAGACATCGCGCACGGCACCACCCACCAGTGCGACCTCAAAACCGGCGCCCATCAGTGTGTGGAGGATGCATAATGGTTCGATTGGAAGGAGGATTTCGTCTGGAATCGGCATTTCAGTCATTGTACACCACTTGAGTAAACGATAGAGTGTGCAGCATGAAATGGGAAGTACTTTCGACAACAATACCTCAGAATTTTTCAGAGCTTGAAAAGATTCTCTTAGAAAATAGAGATATTACAGACGCACAAGCATTTTTTGATCCGCCACATCCGAGCGAGCTTTCTCTGACCGCCGTAGGTATCGATGCAGCAGCAATGCAACTGGCCGTGAGAAGAATACGTAAAGCCATAACAGCAAAAGAAAAAGTTGTTGTGTTTGGAGACTATGACGCGGATGGTATTTGCGCGACGACAGTTCTGTGGCAAACGCTCGTGGCAGAGGGAGTACAGGCGTTGCCATTTTTGCCAAATAGATTGGAGCACGGGTATGGTTTGAGTGTGGCTGCGCTTGATGACTTGTGTGCAGAGGAAAAACCTGCGCTCATTATCACCGTAGACAACGGCATTGTCGCGCACGAAGCGGCTCAGGCTGCAAAGGAACGCGGTATTGATCTCATCATCACCGACCATCATATGCCAGAGTCTGGCTTGGACAATCTTCCACCGGCACTCGCGATTGTGCATACGACAAAATTATGTGGCACAACTGTCGCGTGGTTTCTCGCTCGAGAGCTCGCCCCAGAACAGGCCGCTGATCAACTTGATTTATGTGCCATTGCTACAGTGGCCGATCAAGTTCCGCTCACAGAGTTTAATCGCAGTTTTGCCTACCATGGACTTGTGGCGCTTCGCGAGACAACAAGACCAGGGCTACTTGCTCTTGTTGCAGCGAGCACTACAGAACAAGCTGCTATCACGAGTAGTTCAATTGGTTTTCAGATCGCACCACTCATCAACGCCGCGGGTAGAGTGGGAGATGGTTACACAGCGCTTCGTCTCTTGTGTACGACCAAGGAACGCGCAGCTCGAGCTTTGGCTCAAGAATTGACAGCGGTCAACACAGAGCGAAAAGAACTTACCCATGGCTCAGTTGTAGAAGCAGAGCTACAAGTAGCGACGCAACTAGATCAGTCGCTCATCATCGTTTCGTCTACTGAGTATCACGAAGGTGTCATCGGCCTAGTAGCTGGTCGTTTGTCAGAACAATACCACCGCCCAGCAATTGCAATTGCCATCGGTGAAGACCAGGCAAAAGGCTCTGCGCGCTCGGTACGAGGTATCAACATTGTCGAGATTATTCGTGAGGTCCGAGAAGATTTGCTTAGTGTCGGTGGACATCCATTGGCAGCTGGTTTTTCTCTTACCACGGTGAATTTAGAGTTGGTCACCAAACGTTTGCTGGCGGTAGCACAAGAAAAAATTGACGCACACTTGCTGATCGAAACTAAGCGCGTGGAGTGTGAATTGCCACACGACTTGGTCACATTGGATACTGTAGATGCACTGACAAAGTTTGAACCCTTTGGTATGAGGAATAACCGGCCGCGTTTTTTGCTGAAAAATGTTACGGTCCTTGATATTCGCTCCATTGGCAAAGCGGGTAAGCATTGCAAACTTCGAGTTGAGTTGGAAACGGGTGAACAGTTGCCAGTGCTGTGGTGGAACTGTGGCGACACTGATCAAGCAGAATTAGAGGCTATAACTGAGTTGGCGGTGAAGCTGGATGTCAACGAATGGCGGGGAAAGCGGAGTTTGCAGTTGGTGGTCTAGCGCCCGCGAAAAGCATAAGAAGAAGTTGGCTGGTAATTACTCGATTAGCAAACATAACAAGTGGCGATTATAGCTGTATAATATCTGGTATGCAAACACGCACTCTCATCCAAGATATTTCTAAACTCGTGGGCAAGACCGTCACCCTGCAAGGCTGGGTTGACACCAAGCGAGATCACGGCAAACTTACCTTTATAGATTTGCGCGACAGAACAGGCAAATTACAGTGTGTTGGTTTCCAAAAAATGGGTGAGCTCACCACGGAATCAGTCGTCGCATTGACTGGTGAAATCAAAGAACGCCCCGAGCGATTGGTCAACAAAGAACTCGCATCGGGAGCATTTGAACTAGAAGTGCAGGAGTACGAAGTGCTCAATGTAGCCAAAGAATTGCCAATTCCGATTGACGACGATGGTCTCGCCATTGCCGAAGAAGCGCGCTTGAAGTATCGGTACCTAGATTTACGCCGAGAGCGATTGCAAAAGATTCTCCGCCTGCGCTCCAAGTTTACCCGAGCCATCCGCGAAGCGCTCTACTCCGAAGATTTTGTCGAGGTAGAAACCCCAATGTTGACCAAATCCACCAAAGAAGGTGCTCGAGATTTTGTGGTCCCGTCTCGTTTTCATAAGGGTTCGTTTTATGCACTGCCACAAAGTCCACAGCAGTATAAGCAGTTGCTCATGACCGCTGGGGTCGAGCGATATTTTCAAGTTGCAAAGTGTATTCGTGACGAAGATCTGCGAGCTGATCGTGGGTTTGAGTTTACCCAAGTTGACCTCGAGATGAGTTTTGTCGAGCAGTCCGACGTGATGTCGCTTGTCGAAATGACGGTTAAACAAGCAGTCAAAGCAGTTGATGGCAAGCTGAAAGACGAAACTTTCCCAGTAGTGAATTATCAAGATGCGATTGCCAAGTATGGCGAAGATCGCTTTGATCTCAGATCAAAAGAGGAAACAGAAGCTGGTGTACTCGCGTTTGCCTGGGTCATCAAGTTCCCCTTTTTCAAACAAGTGGATAAAAAAGATGCGGCTGAAGTCGCCGACGGCAAGAGCGGTTGGACCTTTACCCATAATCCGTTTAGCATGCCGCTGGCAGAGTTTGTTGAGCAGCATCTAGCCGGTGAGAATATTGGTGAGATTTTGACTACTCAATATGATCTAGTCTGTAATGGTTACGAAGTTGGTGGCGGAAGTATTCGCGCACACAAGCCAGAACTACTGCGAGCAACTTTCAAAACAATGGGCTATTCTGATGCAGAAATTGAGGAGAGTATCGGACATATGCTCGAGGCGTTCCAAGTTGGGACACCGCCACATGGCGGTATTGCTCTTGGTTTAGATCGTTTGATTATGTTGTTGGCTGGCGAGACTTCGCTTAAAGAAGTGATTGCCTTCCCGATGACTTCGTCTGGCAAAACAGCGGTCATGACTGGACCAAATCCTATCGAGGCAAAACAGCTCAAAGAGCTTGGATTGCAGGTCTCGGTCTAGCGCTACTACCTGTTTTCACAGTAAAATGGTTGGGTGACGCAAAAACGACGACGAATTCTTGGCCTATTTGGAACCACACTTTTTATCTTGGGGTTGCTGGGGTACACTGAACTATATCTTGAGTCACAAGAGATTGAAGCCTCTCGTATTACTCTTCCCTTTATTGCACTATCTGATGTGCCGGTTCAGGCCAGTGAGGTACCAGTGCCTGAACTTTCAGCATCTGCCGCCATTGCAATTGATTATGATTCTGGCAGTGTTCTCTTCAAAAAAAATGCGACGACCTATTATCCACCTGCCTCCACTACAAAGTTGGTTACAGCCTTGGTGGTACTTGATTATTTTTCGCCCCAAAATGAGTTGACGATTGGCCGTTTGCCGCCAGTATCAGGAAGCGTTTTGGGATTGCGCTATGGCCAGACATATACCGTCGAAGACTTACTTTCTGCCATGCTGATTACTTCTGCCAATGACGTTGCGCTCGAATTTGCTGCGGCATATCCTGGCGGGAGTGTAGCGTTTGTGCAAAAAATGAATGAAAAAGCGAGTGAGCTCGAGCTACAGAATACTGTCTTTAGCAATCCAGCTGGTTTTGATTTTGGTCAACATCATACAACTGCGAGTGATTTAGCAAAGATAGTACGAGTGGCCTGGGGCAAGCAAAATATCCGTACCGCAATGGGCACAAAGCATACGACCATTACTGACACAACGGGTGTGGTGCGTCACGAGCTGATCGCGACCAATCAGTTGTTGCATGATGACGACACCGTGCTCGGTGGCAAGACTGGTACGACAGAGAAAGCGGGGGAGGTCCTGATAGAAGTAGAGCGAAGGGATGAACGGACGATACTTACCGTTGTGCTCGGCAGTACTGATCGGTATAGTGACACAATTGCGCTCACAAATTGGATTTATGAAAATTACACTTGGCAAAAAGTATCTCCGCCCCACGTCCCCAAACAGGAGTGATATACTCAAGACCAGATGAAAATTGCAGTTATAGGAACAGGCTTTGTAGGAGTAGTCACCGCAGCGGTATATGCCTCATTTGGTAATGAAGTTGTAGGTTTAGACATTGATCAATCAAAGGTAGATTCATTGAGTTCTGGCAAGGTGCCGTTTCATGAACCTGGGCTTGCAGAGTTGCTGGCCGCTGTGCTTGAGACGGGCAAATTACACTTTACTACTTCCTATCAAGAAGCCATTTCTACAGCAGATGTTATCGTTATAGCTGTGGGAACGCCGTCAAAACCAGATGGCAGTGCCGATCTTAGCTATGTATTAGCGGCAGCCCGCTCACTCTCACCATTTTTGCAAACAGGCGCAGTCGTAGTGGTTAAATCGACCGTTCCACCTGGTACGCTGATCACGGTGGCAGAAGAAATTCGCAAAGAAACGACCACACAGTTCGAACTCGCTTCGGTACCAGAGTTTCTCAAAGAAGGCACGGCGGTAGAAGATACCTTGCACCCAGATCGAGTAGTTATTGGCGCCGATGCTCCTGAGGCGATCAAACGTTTGCGCGAACTGCATGCTCCACTACAAGCTCCGGTGATTGTTGTTTCTGCAAACTCTGCGCAGATGTCGAAGTATGCGGCCAATGCCTACCTGGCGACCAGAATTACCTTTATCAATCAAATTGCAAATCTTTGTGAACACGCAGGCGCAGATATCCAAGAAGTCATTGCAGCCATGGGCGTAGACAAGCGAATTGGCAAACATTACTGGTATCCAGGCTTGGGGTACGGCGGCTCCTGTTTCCCCAAAGATGTTCGCGAGCTGGCACATTTTGCCGAGACGCAGCATGAGGTTCCTAACATTTTTTCGCTTTTATCTGAGCTCAACGAATCGAGAGTCGAGCACGTGTTTGCTCATTGGACAGAAACAGTCGGTGCGTGGAGTGACAAAAAGGTCGCTGTTCTTGGTTTGTCGTTTAAGCCCAATACCGATGACACGCGTGATGCGCCAAGTTTACAAGTGATCCCGTGGCTGCTCAAACAGGGAGCACAAGTAACGGGCTATGATCCAAAGGCAACGTCACAGATAGCAAAAATATTTGGTGAACAGTCTGGTTTGCAGTTTGCCGAAAATCTAGAGTCGGCTCTAGAACAAGCCGATGTGATTTTAGCACTCATTGAATGGCCAGAGTTTTTAACATTTGATTTTGGCAAAACAAAGCTTGAAAAAACACAGTATTTTCTTGACGCACGCAATCAGTTTGATCCCAAGCAAATTACTTCACACGGTTATGTGTATGCAGGTATCGCGCGGAGACAGTCGTAGTGTCAGGTTCCAAACAGATTCTCATCACTGGTGGTACTGGTTTTGCCGGCTCTCACCTTGCCGAGTATCTACTCGAAACTGAGCCAGATGCGACAATTCACCTCACCACACTTCACCAGGGGGCAGAGCGTTTGCCGGATACGCTAGGTAAGGCAACGATCCACGAGCTCGATCTTGCGAATCTCGAACAGACACAAGCATTATTTACCGAAGTCCAACCAAATGAGATTTATCACCTTGCCGCGATGGCAGAGGTTGGGAGTAGTTTTGAGCAAGCAGCCAAGATCACCTCGGTGAACATGCAACTGCAGCTCTCTGTTTTAACTGCATTACAAACTATTACTCCTTTGGCCAGAATACTAATAATTGGTTCCGCTCTCGAGTATGGCAAAGTTGAGCCAAGTGAGTTGCCAATCACCGAAGATCAGCCATTTCGCCCGCTCAACCCCTATGCAGTTTCCAAAGTAGCCCAAGATCTACTTGCTTATGCCTACGCCCAAAGTTATGGATTACAAATACTGCGCGTGCGGCCGTTTAATCATACGGGTGAGCGCCAGACAACTGCGTTCGCGATTCCTGCGTTTGCAGAACAAATTGTCAAAGTAGAACGTGGCGAACAGACTACGCTGCGTGTCGGCAACTTGGCTGCAATTCGAGACATTCTCGATGTCAAAGATGTGGTTCGAGCCTATACAGTTGTAATGCAACGGGGTGTTGTCGGTGAGGTCTATAACATTGGTTCTGGGGTTGGTGTTTCGATGCAGACTATTGTTGATGGATTGATCCAATTAGCACAGGTGCCCATTACTATTGCAGTCGATGAAGCAAGACTGCGTCCTGCTGATATTCCAGAACTACGGGCCGATATTCAAAAAATTTCCGCTCTCGGCTGGCAACCAGAAATTTCCCTAACGGACACTTTACAACGTATAATAGAATTTTGGAGATCTATCACATGAAAAAAGCTTTTATAACAGGTATCACTGGTCAAGACGGCTCGTATCTTGCGGAGTTCTTGCTCGAAAAAGGCTACAAAGTCTACGGTTTGACCCGTCGAACGAGCACACAAAATTATGCGCGCATCGCCCATCTGATACATAACGAAAATCTTGAGTTGGTTAGTGGCGATTTGATTGATCAAAACTCTCTTACCTATCCACTGCAAAAAATTCAACCAGATGAAGTTTACAATTTAGCTGCTCAGTCTTTTGTGCAGACAAGTTGGGAGCAACCAGTTTTGACAGGTGAGTTCACCGCTATTGGCGTTGTCCGTGTGCTCGAGGCAGTTCGGTTGGCATGTCCACAAGCCAAGTTTTATCAAGCAAGTTCGAGCGAGATGTTTGGCAAGGTTCAGAGTGTGCCTCAGACAGAAAATACGGCATTTTATCCTCGCTCTCCGTATGGTGTTGCCAAGGTGTATGGTCACTGGATCACGGTTAATTATCGTGAATCATACGATCTATTTGCTTGTTCTGGAATTTTGTTTAACCACGAATCACCGCGCAGAGGATTGGAGTTTGTTACCAGGAAAATTGCAAACGGCGTAGCTCGGGTCAAACTCGGCAAGCAAGAATATGTAGAACTCGGCAATCTCGACGCCAAACGAGACTGGGGATATGCCAAAGATTATGTCGAAGCAATGTGGCTGATGTTACAACATGACATTGCAGAAGATTTCGTTATCTCAACAGGTGAGACGCACTCAGTACAAGATTTTCTTATAGCTGCCTGCGCTGAGGCAGGATTACCAGATTGGCAGGCAGTGTACAAATACAACCCAGCGTATGATCGGCCTGCAGAAGTTGATCTCCTGATTGGAGATTCGACCAAGGCAAAAGAAAAACTTGGTTGGGAACCAAAAGTTCGATTTGAAGAATTGGTGAGCATTATGGTGCAAGCGGAGCTGGAAAAGGAAAGTGAGCAGTAATTTATGGCGCAAACGGCAGTTGTTATAATCCCTACCTATAATGAGCGCGAAAACATTGAGCGAACGACTCTGGCTGTGCTCGACGTGTTTCGCGACATCTCTGGTTGGAAACTGAGTATTCTGGTAGTGGATGACACTTCGCCCGATAAGACCTACGAAGTAGTTCGCAAACTTCACGAGAAGTACTCCAATGTTCATTTGTTGCTGAATAAAAAGAAGAGCGGTCTTGGCGGAGCCTATCTGGCTGGTATGGCACATGCATTTGGAAAAATGGGTGCCGATGTTGTTTTTGAATTTGACGCTGATCTTTCGCACGATCCAAAGAAGATTCCATTGTTCCTCAAAAGCATCGAGGCTGGAAGTGAGATGGTTCTCGGATCGCGCTACATTCCAGGTGGTAGCATGCCCGAAAATTGGGGTCTGCACCGTAAGTTTATAAGTGTAGCCGCAAATTTGCTGATTTCACTGGTTTTTGCAAATTTTAAAATACGAGACTGGACCTCTGGCTATCGTGCTATTACCAAAAATGTCTATGAAGCAGTGCACCCACTTTTACATTCTGGGTTATTTTCTGGCTATACGTTCCAGATAGGTTCTCTCTATTATGCTTTGCGCAAAAATTTTGTAATTGATCCAAATATCGCGTATCACTTTATTGACCGTACAGTCGGCGAGTCAAAGATGGGGCCAGAATATCTGGTTAAACCGCTTATGTTTATCTTTAAAATGAGGCTACGAGAGATTATGGCCATGCGTGTCTTTAAGTTTTTGGTTGTCGGTGCTACTGGGGCAGCGGTGCAGTTGACCACGCTTATGCTCTATCGATTTTTACTCCCGACATTTGAATCTGGGTTTTTTACAACATTCTTTGTAGCTTCATTCTTGAGTATCGAGAGTGCAATCATTGTCAACTTTATTCTCAATAACGGTTGGACGTTTGCCGATCGCAAACTAGAACAGGGAAAAAAACTTGTCAAATTTTTGCAGTTCAATCTGACTTCAGTTGGTTCGATCTTGATTCAACTAGGATTAGCTGCGGTGGGTGAGGCAACAATTGGCTTGCGACCACTTTTTACGCTGCCAATTATCAATTTCACGATCGAATCTGGCTTGGTATTTGCCGTTACTGGAATTTTGCTCGGCATGGGCTGGAACTTCTTTGCGTACAACAAATTTATCTGGAAAAAAAAGTAATCCGGGTCTCGTATGCGTATTTCGCCTGCAAAAATCCTCTTTGTAGTGTTGCTGTTTGCTGCCATTGCGGTTCGTTTTTATAACCTTTCTGGTACGCTCATGTTTCTCGGCGATCAGGGGAGAGACGCGCTTTTAGTCTCCAAAATATTTTTAGAACACGATCTGGCATTTATCGGTCCGGTCACAAGTGTCGGCAATTTATACCTTGGTCCGTTTTACTACTATTTCATGTTACCGTGGTTGTTTTTGAGTTATCCCAGCCCAATCGGACCGGCTGTAGCTGTTGCTGTGGTGAGCGTTGTGGCTATTATTTTGTTGTATAGAGAGATGCGGGTGGTGTTTGGATCAACAACTGCATTGTTGAGTAGCATATTTTTTGCATTTTCTAGCTCAGTAGTCGCGTACTCACGATTTAGCTGGAATCCAAATCTTGAGCCGTTCTTTAGTATTTTGTTGCTGTTTGCGCTTCTGAAGTTTTGGCAAGATCGCTCTCACCGACAACTTGTTTGGATTGCAATTGCGGTTGCTGTATTATTACAGCTGCATTACATCACGCTGCTTGTCTTGCCGGTGGTCGGTCTAGTTTGGTTTGTTGCACTGGTAAAAAGTTGGCAGAAAAAAACCACAAGAAAATCATTTATTACCTGGTCAGCCGTTGCTTTTGGCATTGTGTTGTTGAGTTTAGTGCCATTGGTTTTATTTGATATCAAACACGCAGGATTGAACATGAAAGGTGCAGCAGACTTATTTCAAAGCGATAGTTTCAATGAAGTTGCACCTTGGTGGGAGCGTGTACAGCGGATTGCGATGGAGACCCACGGTAGAGCAATGCATATATTTTTCGAAGTACAGATTGGTAAGAACAGAGTGCTCAATACGTGGCTTCTTGGTGTGATGGTGGCAGTACTTGGTTGGTTGTTGCTAAAATTGCGTGGGCGAGAGAGAGCATTACTACAACTCGTTGTATTATTTTTGGGTGTCTCCATTGTCGGTCTCAGTTTTTATACGAGTTCTGTGTTTGACCACTATATTTTGTTTGCAGTACCGTTTGCCTGCATAGTTTTTGGAATTATTTTGGGCAAAGTATGGGAGACAAAATTTTTTGTCGCAAAGACAGCGGTTGTAGTTGTGGTACTGGCATTTCTTGCTTATAGCTGGACTCAGTACTCTTTCGCTACCGCTGGTTTAAATATTGCTTTCTTTCGTCAGACTGCAGATGAGATTCACAAAATCGTTGCGCCCGGTGAAAAATACAATATTCTCTTGCTTTCAGCCACAAGAGATAGCTATGGTCAAAATTATCGGTACTTTTTGAGTACTGATCCTGAGAAATCACCGGTTGAACCTGAGTCCCACCATACTGCTGATACACTCATTATCATTAATGAAGAGCGGGTGGCCGCCGATCCGCTCTCTCTTCCGATATATGAACTAGTTGTGTTTCCAAACAAAACGCCGAGTGAGATCATCAATTTACCAAATGGCACGCAGCTCTTTGTGTTGCGCACAACTCCCTCAAGTGTATGATAAAGACTATGCAGCCCTTTCTCTCGGTCATTATCCCTTCGTATAACGAGAAGAAAAATTTTGCTTCCGGTGTCTTGTCTCGAGTCGTATCGTATTTGCTGCAGCAAGACTATACCTGGGAAGTGCTTTTGAGCGACGATGGATCGACCGATGGTACGGTTGGGCTACTACAGCAGTTTGCGAGCAAAAATCCTGGTGTGCGCGTCATAGAAAATAGACACTCAGGCAAAGCCCCGACGGTAACAGCTGGTATGTTAGCCGCCACTGGATCATGGAGATTATTTACTGATTTTGATCAATCAACGCCCCTGAGTGAGGTTGAAAAACTACTCGCAATTACGGAAGATAGATATGACGTAATCATCGGATCTCGAGAAATTGCTGGAGCAAAACGAGATGACGAGCCATTTTATCGACATATCATGGGACGAGTATTCAATTTAGTGGTACAAATACTGGCGGTTCCAGGCGTGTATGACACCCAGTGCGGCTTTAAATTATTTTCAGCACGAGCGACCGAAGAGCTGTTCTCTCGCTTGTCAGTCTATGGTAATTTAGCAGAACGCCTCGATGCCTATACGGGTGCGTTTGACGTTGAACTTTTGTTCATAGCCCGCAAACTGAAGTATAAAATTGCGGAGGTACCCATTCACTGGGAGCACCGAGAGACCGACAGAGTAAGTCCTATTAAAGATTCGCTGCGTATGTTTATTGATATTTTTCGTATTCGCTTAGCAGCACTGCTCGGTAGGTACGCATAGTATGCGGTATGTTGTTTCATTCTGGTTTTGTTTACTTGGGTTTACTGTCTGGAGTTATGGCCTGGCCGATCCGAACATAGTTTTTACTTCTTGGCAACCATATTGGGTGTTTCAAAATTGGATTTGGTCGCTCGCTCGCACGTTTCCGGAGTGGTACACCGCCGTGTATGTTTTATTGATTGGAAGTTTGTTTTGGCTGTCACTACAGCTAAAAAATTGGTTGCAAAAATTTTCCAAAATTTCGCTCACCCAGACTGTTTTATGGTTTTTGCTGCTCATTTCTCCTTTGTTATTTTCATATAATGCGCTCTCGCACGATGTGTTCAATTACCTTTTTAACGCTAAGATGGTGATGGTTTACCACGCCAATCCACATGTACAAACAGCGCTCGAATTTGCTACCGATGACTGGACTCGATTTATGCACAATACGCATACGCCAGCACCCTATGGGTACGGCTGGACAGGATTGTCTCTGGTGCCGTATTTGCTCGGGTTTGGGAAATTTACTTGGTCTTGGTTAGTATTTCGTTTGTTCTCAGTAGCTAGTTTGGTACTCGTTTTTGTTGCCCTACAACAGCTTGCAAGGCGCATGGGTAAAAAAGTATCGCTTAGTGATGCGGCAGTATTTTTCCTAAATCCACTTGTGCTTATTGAAGTTGTGGCAAATAGTCATAACGATTTGTGGATGCTCGCGCCTGCGTTGTTTGGACTGAGTTTTCTGTTAGCTCGCAAGCGATTCTCGCTCGGTTGGCGAGTTGGTATCTCGCTCCTTTTATTAGCTTTTTCGATTTCTATTAAGTACGCAACGGTAACACTCTTGCCAGTTTGGCTTACGATACTGGCGCTCGAGCGATTTGAAGCAGGGAGTTTTGGGCGATTACAGGCTCGTTTGCACATTCCAAAACGATTTCTGATCGTTTTGACAAAAGGTATTTGGGAACGTGTTTTCCGCTCACTGCCGTACGTTGCTGCAGTGTCGTTACTTCTGCCTCTCTTTACTAATCAATCTCAACAGTACTTGCCGTGGTATCTGACTTGGTCGCTCGTATGGTTGCCGCTTATTTCTGCACGGAAATGGCGACGCTTCTGGCTTGTTTGTTCAATCGCCGCACTCCTTCGGTATGTTCCTTGGCTGTATGTGGGTGGTTACGAGGAGCAGACTGTGCAGTGGCAGAAATATATTTCTTGGGGAATTCCAGCAGTGTGGCTCGCCTGGCAATCTATGGGGATAAAAACAAAAACTGAAAATAGTAGTGTGCTCATAGGAAAGACCATCGATGTTTAAGCGCTCCCTCATCGCAATTGTTGGTTTGTATCTAGTTATTCACCTATGGAATTTACTTAACTTGCCAGTTTTTGCCGACGAATCGATCTACATACGCTGGGCGCAGTTAATAATTGATGACTGGCAACGCTACTTATTTTTCCCACTCAACGATGGCAAAACTCCTTTGTTTATGTGGATGCTCGTGCCGTTTCAATTTGTATTTTCTGATCAGTTGTATGCCGCACGCCTTGTTTCAGTCCTTGTTGGACTCGGGCAAATTGGAGCGATAATTTGGACCATTCGTTTGCTTGGTGGTTCAAAACTTGCAAGAATACTCGGTGCTTTGTTTGTGACAATACTGCCATTTTGGTTTTTTCATCACCGTATGGCGATGATCGATGCGACACTGACCTTATTTCTCACCTTGAGTCTCGCGAGCTTTTTAGAAGTTTCTACGCGGTCATTCACGCTTCAAAATAGAAAAGTGCTCAAAGAGCCGTGGTTGCTCCTAGCAGGTTTGTTTTTTGGTTTGGCACTCTGGACGAAAGTGCCTGCAATTTTATTTGCACCAACCTTTGTACTGTTTGCGTTTTTACCAAAAAATAAATCACTCGTCGAACGAGTTCCATTATTTTTTCAGGCTGGCACAGTTGTTGCTATCGGATTAGTCTTTTTTGCGCTCTTAAAATCGCAACCAGTTTTTTCGCAATTATTTAGCCGAGGTAGTGATTTTTTGTATCCTTGGCGCGAAGTACTGCTTGAAGGTAAATGGCGCGAGACAATAATTAGCATTCCTACGTATACCTGGTATTTTTTGCAGTATCTGACACCTGCAGTTGTTGTACTTTCACTCATCGGCTTGTTTTTGCGAAAACAGCGTAGAACTGTGGCAGTCTTGTTGCTTGCTGCTGTTAGCTTCATTGGTCCAATTGCGCTCCTCGGTAAAGTTGTGTATCCAAGATACTTTGTGCCGGCGATCATTCCGCTCACAATTGCCGCGAGTTTGGTACTAAGCGAGTTGTTTAAGCGGTCGAGAGATGCAAAAAGCTCACTGCAGAAGCGGGTATTTTTCGCTATAGCGGCAGTGTTACTTTTGGCAAACACAGTCTCTGCTTCTGTGTTATTTATTATTCCATCACTTACCAACTCAGATACAACGCCATTTGTGGCAGCCGATGTCACGCAATATTTGACTGAGTGGTCATCTGGTCATGGCATCAAGCAAACAGTTGAATTAATTCAAAAACAATCTAAGCACGGTACGATAGCGGTAGCCACAGAAGGCTTTTTTGGCACACTGCCTGACGGAATCCTGTTGTACCTACACCGCAGAGATGTGTCGAATATCATGGTGCAGGGGATTGGTCAGCCTATTCGTGGTATTCCAGATGCATTTCTCGAGCAGGCCGCTGCTTACCAAACTGTTTGGCTGGTGGTAAATAGTCATCGGATGTTTATGGATACTACGGATCTAAAGCTTGTTGCTGAGTTTTGTCGGCCGTATGACGCACCGTGTTTGCAGGTATGGGATATTACGCCAAAACAATTATAGATTTTAACTATTTTTATTCTTTAGCAATATATCCAATTCCTCTGATCGTTTGCAGAATGGCTCCAGAATTTCTCAGCTGCATGCGCAAGCGACGGACATAGACATCAACAGTGGTAAATGAGGGAAGTTCTTCGCAAAAGCCCCAAATGCTATCTATGAGCTTACCTCTCGTAATTATTTGATTCTTATGACGAAAAAAGAAGGCTAGTATTTCTGCCTCTCGCTTTCGTAATTGCTGCTGATGTGAGCCGATGCAGAGATGTGCCGTTTCTGGTTGCAAAGACGCTTCTGCGAGGTGTAAGAGTGTGCCAGCCCTGTATTTATTAAGGTTCAGTAGCTTATTACAGTACAGTTCGAGACTGCGGCGAGAGAACGGGAGACTTAAATATAGATCTGCTCCCGAGCTCAAATAGGTTTCTTGGAGCTGGTGCGAATTGTGTTCTGCAACTATAACTATTTTTGTGGTGTATGAGATGTCTGCAACATACGACACAAAGTCATACAACAGATCACTTTGTTCAGATGTTTCTATAATGAGCAAGTCAATATGATTGCTTTCAATTAATCTATGTGCGACTGAAATACTCTTAGTAGTGTGGCAAACACTTGCCGAAAGCACCTGGTTTGTGTGGTATTTTGTGCTTACCACGTCGGACTGTACTAGAGCAACAATCTTTTTTATCATTTTTTGGTATACTATGTGTCTTCGCTCCCGAGTAGTGAAGTGGCATCACAACAGGTTCTGATCCTGTTATCCTAGGTCCGAATCCTAGCTCGGGATCATTCTTTGTCGCAATGAATTAAACTGATTCATTTATTTTCTACTTTGTGTTTCGTAAGCTTCTTACATAGTAAAGGAGCCGTCTATGATCGAAACACTAGAGTATTATCCTCACGCTGAACTCATGGGTCTGAAGGCTGGTATGGAGCCTATTCCAGAAATAGCTTCTATTGAAGGCTGGCAAAATGTTCCCATTGTGGAGAACAGGGAGCCGCTTGTGGCGCTACAAAAATATCAAGGAAGGCGATTAGCGATTTCTCCGCAGTACTTTATTCATGGGTTTAGAAACGCGAGCTTTGAACAGGAGATTCGCGCTGGGGTCTTTGAGCGATTATTACTAGCTGCCGAAGCTCTTCCAGCAGATTATCGTTTGGTAATTTGGGATGCTTGGCGGTCTGCAGAGTTACAAAAAGAAATCTATGATCGATATTATGCTCAGTTGTATGCCCAATTTGGAGCACTTGGACCCGATCAACTCGGACAGCTTTGTCAGCAGTTTGTTGCATTGCCATCTGTTGATCCAACGAAACCTTCGCATCATCTAACTGGTGGAGCAGTCGACGTCACCATTATGGACGACTTTGGTCAGGAGCTTTGGATGGGCACGGGTTTCGATGATTTTTCCGAAAAATCTCACACAAGATATTTTGAAAATGAGGAAAATTGTATCTCAGAACGAGACGACGAAGCGCGAAGAAACAGGAGGATTCTCAATGATGCTATGTGTGCTGTAGGAATGTTCACAGGGCTTGCTACCGAGTGGTGGCATTTTCAACTTGGGACGCAAGCGCATGGAATTACAACAAATCAGAATGCCGAATACGGAATTCCAAAAAATAAACGAAGAGGAGGTGATGTATGAGTACTAAAAAAACTTTAGTAATTCTTTTTGGTGGGGTCTCATCAGAACACGATGCTTCAAAAAAGTCGTTTGAATATGTGCTTTCTCGTTTGACACAAAAAAAGATCACAGCACATTTTCATGACATTCAAGTAGCATATATCGCCAGAGATGGAGCGGTTCTATTTAGTAACTTTGTAGTTGGTCAAACGGCGGCGCAGTATTCTCGGGGGGCAGAGAAAATTTCTCGATCAGAGTTACTTTTTAGGCTTACCAACCCAGATATATTTGCATTTTCTCTCCTCCATGGTCAACATGGTGAAGACGGTTGCGTACAGGGTGCTGCAGAGTTTTTGGAGATAGCTGGGTCATTTGGAACGGTGCTTTCCGCATCGCTTGCTATGAGTAAATCGCACTGTAACACGTTTGTGTCTGGTCTTAGCTCAGAAGCAACTATTCCACGGTCGCAAGTAGTTCAGTCAGAACAAGAGATTGTAGAGGCGATTGCTGCGTGGCACCCAGAAGAAAAAATCGTCATAAAACCCAACTCGCTTGGCGCAAGTATTTTAACTGAACTACATACAGTTGGGAAAAACGATACGAAGATAGCTCAGTTGCTCAAAGATATTCTGGCTTTCGACTCAGTAGCTCTGATGCAAGAGTTTATAGAGGGCGACGAATATTCCTGTGGTTGTTTAGAAGAAAACGGGGTTGTTACTGCCCTGCCTGTGGTCAAAGTGATCACTGAACAGCATTTTTTTGGTCATAGTGAAAAACATACACTGGGAAAAAATGAGGAGCGAATTATTGCTCCAGAAAATGAAAATAGGGTAGAAAATAAAATTCGTCGACTCTCAGAACAATTATTTCGGCAAGTTGGCGTTCGACACATGGCTCGATTTGACTTCAGAGTAACACCAGAAGGCAAGCTGTACTTCTTAGAGATAAACCCACTACCTGGCATGATGGAAAATAGCCTGTTCCCCAAAATGCTACGTGCTGCAAGTAAAAACATTGAAGATGTTATTTTGCTCAGCTATAAAAATCAACAAAGTACCGGAAAAAAAACCATAGAGTTTCGTTATCACATTGATTGATGAAAAAAAGAAGTAAATTGATCGGTTTGGTAGGCGGAGTGAGTTGGACTTCAACTCTCGAGTATTATAAGCGGTTTAATGAACAGGTGTATTTGGCTCAAGGTGGATACGAGAGCGCACGATTGTTACTCACCAGCGTTAACTTTGCTGAAATTCTGGCATTTCAGCAATCTGGCCAGAGTGATTTAGAGTCAGAGTTTTTAGCACAAGAGTTGCTGCGTTTGGAGCATGGTGGAGCTGATTGCGCACTGATTTGTTCAAACACGACCAATAAAACAGTCGAAACACTGCGACAATCAGTTTCAATACCGATTATATCTTTGCCTGAGTCAGTCGCGCTTGATGTAAATAAGAGAGGACTGCAAAAAGTTGGGCTGCTTGGTACCACATACACAATGTATGGGGATTTCTATCGAAAGTGTTTGGAGGAGCATGGTATAGCAGTATCTGTACCAAAACGGGAAACGGGAATACAAGTGCATAATATTATTTATGAAGAGCTTGTAAAGGGCGCAGTGTTGCAGCGTTCTGCTACAATTCTCGACGAAGTTTGCAGTGAGCTCAAATCATCAGGAGCGGAAGCAATTATTTTGGGGTGTACAGAATTACCGTTGCTGCGAAAAAAAATGTATGGGCAGCATACACTTTTAGATACTATTGATATTCATATTGCTCGTGCGTTGCAATTTGCATTTGCACAGCAAGATACCGGTTAATCAAATTCTCAAGAGGACAGTAGTGTGCTGAAGCTACTGTCCACCTGAAAACTTGATTGGGAATCGATTATAGACATACACATTGAGTATGTAAAGGGCTTTTTCCTTGATTTACGAATCTTTTGTTTTGAAAGAGATTGTTCTTGTAGTGATATTAAGTATATAAAAAGGTCTCAATTCTGTGCAATTCTAGCTCTCTGCGCTTATTGAACGCAGAAAGTGAGTAGCCAAAATGGGATAAAATGCGCTGAATATGATCGGCACCGACAGCGTGAGACCACACCACATAAGTAGCTCCAGCATCATAGAGTCGAAGAGCATCTTGTGCTGAATGAGCTGAGACAACAACATGAATATCTTTGTAATTACCAGTGATAAATTTAAGTAGCATCTGATTCGTCTCTAGATCAGGGATGTTAGAGATAATGAGTTTTGTTGCGTGCAGGGGCAATTCTTGCAAAAACTCAATATTACTGGCATCGCCAAAAAAGTGAGGATGCTGTTGCTCTTTTAATTTAGCGATTACTTCTGGGTCATAATCTACAATTGCAAATGATTTTGCAGCTCGCACAAAGTGGGGGATAAGTTGCGAGCCGAGGTCGTCGCAACCGAGCAAGAGGATGTCGTACAGTTCTTGTTTCTTGCCTGATTTTTTATGCTGTTTTCGCCATTCAAGTAAAGCTAGTAAGGGACCAATGCGTGGGAAAATCTGATCAGCATAGAGGAATAAGTAGGTTGAACCAGCGATGGTGATAAGACCTACGAGCGTAGTTATTGTCAAAACTGACGAAGATACGTGCCCAAGCTTGGCCCCAAACGCAATGAGAATGAGAGAAAACTCGCTAATTTGTGCAACTGTTAGCCCCGTCATAAATCCAGTTCGACGTTCGTATCCGAGCAAGTTCATAATGATTATTACAACGAGAGGGTTGCCGATGAGCACAAATAGGGAAAGTATGAGCACGGGAGTAAGCAACGCAAGTGATCCACTCAAAACTAGTTGAGAACCAAGAAGGATAAAAAAGAGCGTGATAAAAAAGTCACGGAGCGGTCTCATTCGAGCACTAATCTCTTCGGTGTAATCTGAGCTTGCTAATGCAACGCCTGCAGCTAAGGCCCCAATTTCTGTTGAGAAACCAAGTAGGGCAAACAATGCAGCCACACCAAGTCCCCAGCTCAGTGAAAAGAGAAAGAGTAGCTCACTACTTTTACTTGCAACAGCGGTTATTTTTGGTAATATGTACTTCGAAATAATGATCATGAGTAAAATAAGTCCCACGCCTTTGAGAAGTGTATCGGTCAGTGAGGCAGCGAGTCCTCCAGCAGAAGTATGCGTAAATGCCGTAATAACGATGAGGATGATGGCTGCAATTACGTCTTGAATGAGAAGCACTCCGATTGCAATTTTTCCATAGAGTGTTTGTAGATCCCCTCTGTCGCTCAGGAGTTTGAGCACAATAATAGTGCTACTGAGTGTGAGCGCAAGGCTGAGATATACAGATTCAAGTACAGAAAACTTAAGCAGCAGAAGGATGCCGAAGCCAAGTACAGAAGTAAAGATTACTTGTCCAATACCTGCAATACTTGAGACTTTACCGACTTCTTTGATAATGTTCGGGCTGAGGTGTAGTCCGACTATGAAAAGTAGAATGGTGATACCAAATTCTGAAAATACCTCGAGAAAATCATATGCCTCTATGAGGTTGAGTGCTGAGGGTCCAACTAAGATACCAGTGAGGATGTAGGCAATGATCAGTGGTTGCTTGAGCGACCGAAGTACGAAAGAAAGTATGACTGCGATTCCAAGAACGAGGGCGAGTTCAAAAAAGACTGGCATTATTGGTATAACATTGCTTGATACTCTCGTAACATACGCTTGGCGCTGAAATATTCGGCAGCAGGGATTGATCGTTGCATCATGCTAACCCACTCGGCAGGATACTCAGTATTTTCTCGATTATAAAAGAGTGGGATAATTTTTTGTTCCAGAGTTGTATACACTTCCTTAGAAATATTGTCACTTTGGAGTGTCCAACCGAGCCCGTTCCAATCTAGTTCTGCTGCCCAGCCGTCTGGCACCGTACACTGTAAAACGCCGTTTGAAAGTGCTTTCATTCCAGAAGTACCGCAAGCCTCTTTTCCCATTTCTGGTGTATTAAGCCAAACATCTGAGCCACGAGTGAGGCGTTGTGCAAGCGCTATGTTGTAGTTCGGTACAAATAGCGCATGACCAGCGAGCTCAGTTTGCATGTGACCAATTATTTTCTGTAACATGTCTTTGCCAAACTCATCTTGCGTATGTGCTTTACCGGCAATGAGCAAAAGTACTGGTTGATCCGCTTGGAACAGAATAGTTTTTAGTCGTTGGATATCAGCAAACAATGCATCCACACGTTTGTATCCAGCCATGCGACGAGCCCAACTTACAACCAGCCAGTTGGTATCATACGAATAGCCAGTTCGTTCTTGGACGATAGCACGCAATTGTTCTTTTTCTTGTAGATGAGCTTGCCACAGTTGTGCAGGATCATTTTGTACTGCTGCGATAGCAGTAGATTGCCAGGTACCAAAGTGCACACCGTTGGTGATAGATGTCCAGTGATACTCTGGCCACATTTGTTGTGCGAGGACAGTGTGATTTTTGCTCACACCAGATGCTCTAACCGAGGAATTGAGTGAAAAAATTGTATTTGAAAAGTAATCTCCCTGATTTGAGAGGCCAGAGAAGAGGAGTAATTCAACATTGCCATTGGCGAGTTTCCCATACGGTTTTGCAAAGGCTTTAATCAGGTGCGGTGAGTATGCATTGTTGCCTGCAGCAACAAGTGTGTGATTGGTATACACAACTTTTTCTCGGGCTAACCTCCAGGCAGCATGAAACGTAAGTCCTTGTCGTTCCTCCAGCTGTCGAATGAGCTCCCAAATCAGGAAGCTTGGCCTGCCTTCGTTGAGGTGAAAAAACTGTGGAGTGATCCCAATTGTATCGAGTAATCTGGCACCACCAATGCCAAGTAGCAACTGTTGTTTCAATTGCGATTCATGGCTGCCGGCGTAGAGCTCATGCGTAATACTTCGTTCGTGCAGCTGATTTTGCTCTGTTTCGGTATCAAGTAGATAGAGGGTGACAGTAGTCGAGAGTACTTTTTTCCAGCAACGCAGCCAAATTGTCGTATCTGCAATTTCAACCGCAATAAATAATGGTTGGTCTTCATGATATACATGTTCAAGACCTGCTGAGACGGGATCAAAATCTGCATTAGAATCAATCTGGCGACCTTCGGGAGATATTTTTTGAATGCTGCCTCTGCCTCTGTAGAGCAGTCCTACACCAACCATGTGAACTTGATCATCAGCTGCTTGTTTGAGAGTATCACCCGCAAGTATCCCCAAACCACCCGCATAAAAAGGAAGATCTGATTCTATGCCGAACTCGGCACAAAAATAGGCAATTGGATGGGCAGCGGTATTGGTCAGGGCAGACATAGTACAACTACATACTATACATACCATTTTGGTAGAGGGGAATACGTTCTCCAGATGTTAGGGTGGCAATTACTATGCGGTCTGTGGTCGAAACTATATCAGTATGCTCAGCCGAGTCATTATAGCCTCGTTTTGCCCATTCTGCTTTTGTAACGGAACCCGGGCTGTCCCTAAAACAATCTTTATAAGCCATACCGATTGCAATGTGCATATTGCCAAAAGGGCCACCAACATTTTCATCGTAGAGTGTTTCTGCCATTGGGTGAGTGATGCGCGAGAGTCGTTTGTCGGTCAGGGAAAACTCTCCAACTTTATTGGCATTTTTTGCTTTGAGCATTTCATGTAGAAATATTTGTCCAGTTTTTGCCCGAGCCTGAGTGACCAAGCCATTTTTGAACTCAAGCTCAATCCCGGTAATTACGTGGCTGTAGCGATAGAGTGGTTGGTTGAATCGAATCCAACCATTTGTGCCACGCCAATTGGGTGAAGTAAATAACTCGAAACTCGGAATATTTCGATCTGCGCCACCTTTCCAAATGCGATCAGGGCCAAGTTTAACATGCAGATCGACGTCTTCGCCAGTAATGTGTAGCGACTCAATTGAAAGATTGTTGAGAGCGGTGCGTGTTGTTTTTTGTTGGGCTTTAACTTTCCTCCATTCTGCAATAGGATCAGTTGCGTCAAGGAAACAAGCATGAATTATTTGTTTCCAATACTCTTCGAGTGAGAGACCAACGATTTTTGCTTTTGCCTCGACACCCCAAAGTCCGATCGTCCAGGTGTGTCTTCCCCTGTATTCTTTTGTGAACAGAAGATCCCGATATGGTTTTCGAGCATCGCGAGCCGCGAGTAGTTTGCTGGGATCTATATCTTCGAGTTCAAGGGGATCTACGTCTGCAATAATTGCAATAGTGTGGTCGATTAAATCAGCTTTTGCCTTGAGGTATTTGGCAGGAAAAAAGGTTAGTTGTTCCTTTGATGCAAAGGAAAAGAAGTCTTTTTTAAAACCAGTGGGAACAAGGCGCATCAAAACATGTCCGCCAGCACGTAATATTTCATTTTGCAAAGCGAGGGCGAGTGGCTTGGCCGCATCTGGGACGATGCACTCAACAACCTCTCCTTGAGCAATGCCTTCTTCACTACCGAGTGCGAAGTTGACGAGGACTTTCGCGTAGTTTTCTAAAATTTTTGCTGAAGGTACGTAGTTTCGTTTCATACTATTGTTTCTAAATAAGTTCGTACTTTCATAAAGGCTACTGCGCGGTGCGAGATGTTATTTTTTACAAGAACTCCGAGTTCGGCGAGTGACTTTGTATCTCCACTTGGTACAAAAATTGGATCGTAACCAAATCCAGCACTACCAGCCATTTGTAACGAAATTGCTCCGTTCATCTCTCCGACAAATAATCTGCTCATATTTGTCTCAGGATCAAAGATGCAGGCTGTGGTTACGAACTTTGCCGTTCTGTTTTGCTCTTTTTGTAGTCTCTCGAGCAGCGCCATATTTCGATCCGTATCACTCACTTCATGCCAACGCTTACTCGCGACACCTGGTTCGCCCTGTAGTGCTTCTACCTGTAATCCGGAGTCTTCCGCCACGGTAAGGAGTCCACTTCGCAGCGCAAATGCACGCGCCTTAAGTTCTGCGTTTTCAGCAAATGTTGTGCCATTTTCGTGAACATCGAGGTCAACAACTGCTGCTACTTGCTGCGGAAATAACAACTCGAGATCCTCAAGAGCGAGGAGCTCTGAAATTTCTTGCTGTTTTCCTTTGTTTTGAGTCGCTACCAACAGCTGCATTAGTTTCCGCCACCTCCCAACATGCTGCCAAGTCCGCCAGTCATACTCGAAAGTTTCTTTGCTGCCAATTGCTGTGATTGCTTAATCGAGTCATTGAGAACATCGATAGCTTCATTGCTAGTTATACCTTGGACTGAAAATTGTTTAATTTTTTGATCGCCAGAGATGACAACAACGACGTCACCCTTCTCAACACGAATTTCTTCGCCTGCAAGCTCTTCCTGCATTTGCTTTGCTTGTTGTCGTAATTTGTTTATGTCACCGAGGGCTTTGAATGGATTCGCCATGATACCTTTCTTGTATTTCGGCAATTCTACTACATCAGGGCGTCAACAGCTAGTTGTTTGAGCGGCGTTTGACCAACCTCCAGCAATTCTGCATCGTTTGGGACGGTAGTTGTTGTGACGGAAAGCAGCAAACTGCCGCCAGATATTTGTTCGATAACCTCGCAAAGCACTGTATAAAACTTTGGTAATAAAAGTTGCTCTCGGTGAAAATCATAATAAACTTGAATTTCAAGTGCGCTTTCTGCTGGCGCAATCGCTTTTGCTGACCGCAACAGTGTCGCAAGGCCAAAGTTGCGTTCGGTACAAGCCACGAGAATATCCTCCCACTTTTCACACACTTTTTTTGCATTTCCGGTGTGATTACTGATTGTTGCTGCTTGGAATTGTGGTGGCTTACTTTTTTTTGGAGTCACGGGTGGTGTACCTTCGCGTTGTGTGCTAGATTTTGCAATCATATTGAGTAAGGCAAGCTCAAGCGCGAGATGGGGAAGTGGTGAGTGTGCTCCGATTGCAATCAGTTGCAACTGGGTGAGTAGGTAGCGTAAAATTGTTTGGCTGGCGACAGCTTTTGTCTCATGTGTATAGCTGAGTACAAGTTGATCGTGAAGAAAACCCAGAAAACCTTTTAAAAATGCTTGTTCATCTGTAGTATTTGCACGCAGCTCATCAAAGAATTGTAAAATATCTTGTGGCACTTTTGCGATAATTAATGCAAGTAATTTTGTGTAATCAGCGGTAGTTTGTTTGCCGAGAATATCTGCCACGTGAGACAGATCCTGATTCTCTTGTGCGGCAATTTGTTCGAGTAATTTGATACCGTCGCGAAAGCTCCCGCCAGCAGCGTCTGCAATCTGCTCAATAACTGGTTTTTGTAGTGACAACTTTTCACTCGCTACTACTTTGCCAAGTGCTGCTGCAATTTCACTCGTACTTGCTTGAGAGAAAAAGACCTCACGACAACGTGAGCGGATAGTGCCTGGTATTTTTTGTAACTCAGTGGTCGCCAAAATAAATACGGCATGTTCGGGTGGTTCTTCCAGAAGCTTTAACAATGCATTCCAGGCTTCAGTTGTCAGCATGTGCGCCTCATCGAGAATATAGACACTTTTCTCGCCAATTGGCGGTGGGGTAAAGGCAGCTTCCTTCAGTTGGCGAATATCATCGATACCACGGTTGCTGGCTGCGTCAAGTTCTCGTACTAAAAATGAGTTACCAGCTAAAATCTTTGCCTGCTCTGCGCTTATCTCAGTAATGTCAGACAATTCTTTATCACCATTTAGAACAGCAGCTAAAATTCTCGCAGCGGTCGTTTTGCCTGTACCCTTTGGTCCGGCAAATAGGAGTGCCTGTGGAATTGAGCCGGAGTGCAACATTGTCAGCAATTCGTTGCGCACAGATACCAAATGTAAATCAGCGACTCGAGCAGGACGGTACTTACGATTCCAGTTCATAGATTATTCATGATGATAGCCGAGCAAGTGCATTATGCTGTGTTCAAGATAGAAACAAAGCTGCTCATCGACCAGCTTACCATATCTACGAGCGGTGCGAACAGCTTCTGGAAAACTGATTACAACATCGCCAACGTGTGGTGGCATACCACTTGGCAAGGGAAAATCATTGAGCTGTTGTTTTTCATGTTGGGGAAATGACAGCACATCTGTAGTACCATCATGTTGCAGTTTTGACTCATTGAGTTCTTGAATTTTGCGTTTGCCAACGATTGATATATCTATCTGCGCGTGTTCGACTCCGTGGCTTTTTAGGAAAGTCGCCGCTCGTTGTCGAATCTTTTTTCGATCAATTGGATAGCGAGAGCCGACAAATAAATTGACTTGAATCATACTTGTAGTTGTGCTTGAATTTGTAGTATTGTTCGATCGAGCCGTTCACGCAAAGAGTCAGTGATAGAAAGAGGTTGATTGCTGAGCCAATCTGTTATTTCTGCTGCATCTTTGGAACTCAGCAGCTCCGCGACTTCTGCCAGGTATTCATCTTCCGTTTCTACAAGTAAGATTTCACGAGCAGCTAGCTCTAGTATCATCAGCAGTTTTTCGCTTGCGACCATTTGTTCGTCCGCTGCAAAACCATCTATGACAGAGTTGTATAGAGCATCAGATGCATATTGTTCAAACCAAAGTGTCGTCATAATTTGAGTACTCCCGGCTTACTATTGACCGCATCAGGGATAAAAAAGACACAAACAAGACCCTGTGCTTCTGGTGACCAGGCCTGAGAAGCTCGAATGAGATCGGGAGAACCGCCAAACTGGAACTGCATTGGGTTGGGCAAAGTATATGAAGCGAGCTCTACAACCACTGCAATTCGGTTGAAAGGATTGATTAGTAGCAACTTACGCCATTTATACCAGTTCTTATAATGAGCGTATTTTTGATGCCAATCTTCAAGCAGAACTAAATGGTTAGCCAAAAGGTACTGCTTTTCATTTTTGTCTAGGAATTGTTTATCCCAACCCAGTGACGGTCTGCCGCGCTTGATCGCTGCACCACGGACGCTGGCTACTGTTTCAAATTGGGTTGGTTGTAGTGTAAATTCGTCGAGCGCCTGCATTTTGCCGAACGAATGTGTTAGGCGTTGTCCATCGAGAGAGCTTGAAATTTCAAAACCAAGTAGGTCTGAAACTTGCTGTTCCAGATACAGCAATTCTTTTTCGGGCATGATACTGAGCGACGCTGCAGCTGCTTCGAGTTTTGCAAAAATTTCATCTCGCTCTGGTTCTGGTGTCGGTCGTGGATCTCGGATAGGCGTCGTTGGAGCAACTTTATCAAATTTGAGCGCAAATTCCTGCTGTTTCTTTTGGTAGATTTCTTCGAGTAGCTGGAGAGAAAAAGTTTTAGAAGCTGAGGGGGAGGGCATGGCTCAATCTTTCAAGAGTAACTGATTTTCCCAGAGTTTCGATCATGGTAAAAAGTGGCGGTGTTGCAGCTTCGCCACTAACCGCAAGACGCAGGAGCATGAAGTATTGCCGTCGTTTCCAGTCATTTTTTTCCTGTAATTCTCGGATTGCTGTTTCAAGACTTGCTTCATCCCAAGCTGGTATGTTTTCAAGGGCAGCTATGGTCTTTGCGAGTTGCTCGTGCACGAGTTCTGGTGTGGCTTTTTTGACTAGAGCGGCGGGGTCTACTGTGATGTCGCGATAAAAGAACGAACTCAGTATTTCAAATTCACTTAAAATAGCCAGGCGTTCGTGGATGAGAGGGATAATTCTTTTGGCCAGCTCTGGCGAACAATCAGACGGGATGAACGGTTTGAGCTTTTCAAATAATGCTGATTCAGAGAGCGTTCGGATATACACTCCATTAAGCCACTGCAATTTGACTAAATCAAATACAACCGACTTGGAGCTGATATCTGCGGGGTCGAAGTACTTGCAGTACTCGTCGAGCGAAAACACTTCTTTTTGTTCTGGATGACCCCAGCCAAGTAACATAAAAAAGTTCAGCATTGCCTCTGGTAGATAACCGTTATCTAAAAATGATTGTGCCGAGACCTCGCCCTTTCGCTTACTCATTTTCCCTTTACCATCTGGGTTTAAGAAAATTGGAACGTGGGCAAAAATAGGTGGTTGCCAGCCAAATGCTTTGTACAGCAGTACGTGTTTTGGAGTTGAGCTAATCCATTCTTCTCCGCGTAAAATATGACTAATCTGCATTGCATTATCGTCAACTACGACTGCTAGGTGGTAGGTTGGGAAACCATCAGTCTTTAGTAACACTTGGTCGTCAATGTCCTTGCCAGAGACAGAAATTTCCCCACGAATTAAATCGGTGAAGTTGATCTGTTCATTTTTTGGTACCTTGAGGCGAATAACAGCTGGTTCGTTTTTTGCCAATCGGTCCGTGACTTCTGCGGGGTCAAGAGCTCGGCAACGACCATCGTACTTTGGTTGTTGCTTGTTTGCCATTTGCTCCTCACGCAATTTTTCCAATCGTTCTCTGGTACAAAAACAGTAATAGGCTTGGCCTTGTTCTACTAGTTGCTCGGCACGTTGCTTATAGAGCGGCAAGCGTTCAGACTGCGTATAGGGAGCGTATGGGCCACCGATATCAGGACCTTCGTCCCAAGTGAGGCCATATGCCTTCACTACACGTAAAATGCGTTCTACAGCACCAGGCACTTCTCTGGTTTGGTCAGTGTCTTCAATTCGCAAAATGAATTTACCACCATGTTTTTTGGCAAAGGCGTAATTTTTGAGTAACATCGCCATACTGCCGACGTGAATTTCACCGGTTGGACTTGGAGCCATGCGTGTTCGAACCATTGAGTGAGTGCTCATTATTGCGGCCTCAAAATAAATTCAGCACTCACGGCAGGAACGTAGCCAATAAACGAATCATCACCCTCAAAAACGTAGATTGGTTGTAAGTATGGTTGGAATGAAAAGTCATCAAAATAACCAAGATTCACGCTACGAATAACTGCTTTTTGTCCAGTAAACTCTGGTGCGACGTAACCCTCGCCTGCCTGCAAAATCTCCCAAGCAGATTGGATAGAGCGCAACGGATAGGTGTGGATGAGACCAGGAAAGGTGGGGAAGTAGTTATATTCGAGCTGAACGATCGAGTCTGCGCCCGAGAGGCCGCCAGTAATAATCGCGTGGATAATTCCTCTGCCATTGTATGGCGTGTACATTGGGTAGACATTATCGATAGGCGCTCGGTTGATGTCGACCTCGATGAATTCTGCATCCGAGACAGACACTGCAGTTTTAAGCTCTCTACCGATCAGTTTTTGATATACGATGTCGCCAGAGCTAGTAGCTACGTCTGCTGGCAATAAGCCAGTGCTACTCAGAAATTGTTTGACCACTTGTACCGCTTGGAATCCGTCTGGCAGGTTTGGCTTTGCAAGTAATTCTGGACGATTCATAAAGTCTGTGTCGAGCTGGAATTGATGCGTATTAATATCCATCTCAAAAGTACTAATCAGCGGCAGAGACTTAGTCCAGCGGTAGACATCGTCACTCACTATCTCTGGTGCAAAAACAAAGTCATATTTATTTGCAATTACCTTTGCTTCTTGGTCAGCTAAGAGACTCGGTGAGGCCTGCAAGTAGAGAAAGACTTTTGCGCGGTCTGGAAAAGCTGGGAACTTACCTGTGGGGAGTTCGAGCGAGTAGCTGGCTGGTGATTTAGAAAACGCTTTATCGAATACAATGTTCGGCAGCACGCCAAAACCGACGGTTGGGGGTTCAGGCTTCGGCGGATTCATTGCTTTCCAAAAGGCAACCAATGACGTAACTAGGACGCGTCCAACAATCATAACCACGAGCGAGATGATTCCCCACTTGACGACCGCTCGGCCAATCATGGTGGCTCTCGACAAGCTAGAAGAATTTTGCGTTACCGGCATATAACTATCGTATCAAGTATACTATCGATTATGCACTTGAAACTACTCTCACTCTTTCCTGAGTATTTTACCTCAGGTTTGGCAACCTCGCTGCTGCAGAGAGCGATAACGGTTGAGAAGGTGAAAATCACCAATACAAATATTCGCGACTATGCGACCGACAAACATCGCGTGACGGACGATCGACCCTATGGTGGGGGCGCGGGCATGGTGCTCAAAGTAGAACCAATTGCCCGAGCACTCCAGGCTTTCGGCGCAAAGCCAGGGCAAAAAAAGCGCAAGATTGTGTTGTTGTCTGCTCAAGGTTCGCCCTATACCCAGGCAGATGCACAGCGCTACGCAGCACTTGATGAACTGATTCTCATTTGCGGACACTACGAAGGAGTCGATGAGCGAGTGGTCGACCACTATATTGATGAAGAGAAGCGCATCGGTGATTATGTTCTGATGGGCGGTGAAGTTGCAGCAATGGTAATTGTTGAGAGTGTGGTCCGTTTGTTGCCAGGGGTGCTTGGTAATCCGGAGAGCAATCAGGGTGAGTCGCACAGTCAGCCAGGAGTCCTCGGCTATCCCCAGTATACGAGACCAGAAGAATTCGAAGGACACAAAGTGCCCGAGGTGTTACTAAGTGGCAACCACAAAGATATTGAGGAGTGGCGAGTCCACCAACCCAAGTGCTTCAACAATAGATTTCTGCTCAAACGGCAAAATATTTTTTAGCTTTTCAATTGAGAGTGCAGTATTTGTCTGATATGGTCGCACTTGCTGTTTTTGGTACGCCACTAAATCACTTCGCTCAATTGTTCCAGATAATTCGAGTGCTTTCTGCAATGCTACGCCAAAGTCATAATCACTCCATTTTTCACCGCTGGTAGCGTGATAGATACCAGTAGTTTTGCTCTGGATTAAGAAGTCCAAAACGCGGACGAAGTCATCGATAAAGGTTGGGCCAAAGTAGTGGTTGTCAAATAATTTGGCAGTGCCTTCGGTAATTTTTTGGGCAAATTTATGTGCAACGTCCAGCTTAGCAAACGGATCGGAGCGAAATGGCTGATCGATGCGCGCAATAGTCCAAGGGTGATCCGCTGCGGTTATAACGTCTTCCGAATACGCCTTAGTCTGTCCGTACCATTCGATAGGATTTACTGAGTCATTCTCTGTGTAAAGTGAATCTTTTTTGCCGTCAAACACATAGGCGGTAGAGACTAGAATGAGATGCTTACCAAATGTACTTGCGGCCCGCGAGAGCACTTTGGTCCCAATGACATTGATTTTGTACACCAGACCATTTGTATCTCCTCGTTGTTCCCAGGCAACAGTCACATCGGTGAACGCCGCGAGGTGTACACAGGCTTGAGCCGATGATTTTTCGAAAAAAGAAAAAACTGCTTGTTCGTCGGTGATATCAATTGGTTGAACAGGATCAGAAATATCGAGCGTCTCGAGCTCGTACTTGTTTGCGTACACTTGAGCAAACTTTGAGCCGATCAAGCCACTACTGCCAGTAATGAGTAGTGGAGTTTTCTCTTCCATAGTATTGCTTAACCCTTGGTAACTTCCCACACATCTGCGCCAAAGTTGTCCCAGGGCAATCGATGTTCATCTGGATTCTCTTTGTTAAACTGCTCACTTGTGTAGTAAATCAGATTTGCCGCGACTGGCGTAAGATTTGCAATACCATGTGCTACGCCTGGTGGAATAGCCAGCAGTTTTGTATTTGAGCCTCCCATGACAAACCGCATGTGCGTGTTATAAGTTGCCGAGTCTGAGCGAACATCATGTAAGTTTACGATCATAGAAAACTGTGGTGGTACAAACCAGACATCAGTTTGCAGTTTGTGTAGATGATACGCTTTAATAGTACCTGGTTGTAGTTGGGAGAGACTAATTTGTTTGACAGAGATTGGAGTAGAGAAAGCTGTAAGATTGCCTGCATCAAGACGAGCTAATTCGGCAAAGTAGCCGCCGTCATCCTGCATAACTGCTAGGGAAACAAGCTCAACCCCATCAATTTTTGGTTTTTTTTCATAACTTTGTCGAGTCACTTTTGGCGCTATATCACTATGAATTTCCATTACTTCTCCTTTGTTTACTTCCTATCCTGATACTGTGCTGTGAAATACGCTTTATTTTGTTCTTTGAGTGGGCGCCACCAAGCTTCATTGGCTCGGTACCACTCGATAGTTTTAGTCAAGCCTTCTTGGAGTGTGACGCTCGGTTTCCAGCCAAGTGTTTTGTTGATATGCGACCAGTCGACACTATACTTGCGGTCGTGTCCAGGTCGATCAGAAATGTACTCAATATTACTTTCTGGAAGGTCCATTGATTTCAAAACATACTTGATGACCTCAAGATTGGTTGTTTCCTCTGTCTCGCCGCCAACTAAAAAGGTGGTATTAAGCTGATCACTCAAAAGAATGCTTTCAATTGCTGAGCAGTGATCAAGCACAAATAACCAGTCGCGGACCTGCATGCCATCACCGTATACAGGAACTTTACGGCCTTCTAGAGCGTTTGTAATTGCAAGCGCGATCAATTTTTCTGGAAACTGATTTGGACCATAGTTATTTGAGCAGTTTGTAATTGAGTAGGGAAGTCCATATGTTTCTCCATAGGCTCGGACGAGATGGTCGGAGCCGGCTTTGCTTGCGGCATAGGGGCTTCTCGGGTTATACGGTGTATTTTCAGTAAATTTGCCAGGGTGTCCAAGTTCGAGCGTACCAAACACTTCGTCAGTCGAAATGTGGTGAAAACGTTTTACTTGTTGGGTAACAGCAGCATCGAGTAATACTTGGGTGCCAATAATGTTTGTGTCGAGAAAAATTTGTGGATTTAAAATTGAACGATCAACATGACTCTCTGCGGCAAAGTGAACAACATAGTCCACACCTTCCATTGCCTTTGCCACAAATTCTTTATCGGTGATTGAACCATGTAAAAATGAATAGCTTGTGTCAGACTCGATGTCACGCAGATTTTCGAGCGTTCCAGCATAGGTTAGTGCATCAAGATTACGAATACGGTCATCAGGATATTTTTTGTGCCAGTAGTGAATAAAATTGGAGCCAATAAAACCGGCCCCACCGGTCACAAGTACTGTTAGTGGAAATTGTGGGTGCATGCTCATAATTCTGATGTAGGTAGTATATCAATTTGTGTCTGTCGAAGCTCTTCGGCTTTGCGTACTTCTGTCTGGTAGAGGGCGTGATAGTACCCAGCAAATAGTGCCAAAAGTATTATTATTATCATTAAAAACTGGATAATTCGATTTGGCTCAATGGGTTGTTTCATGTTTTATAGTTTATTTAGAGCTTGGCCGACTTCCTCACGAAACAATTTTTCGTCCGTGATCTGATACAGCCAAATATTATTTGTTTTTTTCGCATCTGGGTGCAGTAGTACGCCGTCTTTGACTGAGGGCCGAACTGTTAGTGTGCGTGAATCTATCGTAACGCTTGAGACAGAATTTTCTACTACTGCTTTTGCAATTGCGGCAATGTCGTTGAGTGGGAGTGCTGTGACATATGCTGATTCATAAAAAGCAAAGAGTTTGCCAATAGTGGTGGGCTGTTTTACGACAGACTCTTGCGTAGCTGCTTGAAGCAAAGCAGCAAAGCCAATTTGTTGCCGTTGGGAGCGGGCAAGATCATTGCCTTCCTCCGAGTCACTATGTCGACTTCGAATGAACTCAAGAAAGCGTTGCCCAGACATAGTTTCTGTGCCTTTTGAAAATGAAACAGTTTTATACAGCTTCTTTGGATCTCGCTCTATTGTGATATCAACATCTGGATTAGGAAACTCAGTATCGATAAAGCTGGTTGGTACAGAAACTGCTACTCCGCCGAGCGTGTCAACGAGGTCCGCTAGGGTGTCCATGGCTACTACAACTGTGTAATCTATTGGGATGCCAATCATTTCTTCTATGACTTCCTCTGGAAATTGCTCAGGTTTCTCTGGGTAGCGCTCGATGCCGTAAGCGAGGAGAGCATTGATTTTTGTTTTGTAAGCTTCGTTCCAGATATCTCTCGGCAATGGCAAAAGATGCAGTGTTCCAGTTTTTAAATCAAGTGACGCAAGTAACATTGTGTCGGTGAGTGGAGGAATATCACCCCTTGTTGTTAGTGAGTCTGTGCCGAGAATGAGAAAAACAGGGTTATTCTCTCTGGGAGCAACGGCCGCCGCTGTTTTAGCAATTTGAATCAAGTCTTGTGGGCTGTGATTACTTGCATTGCCAATTTTTTGCAAATAGCGGTAACCGAAGGCTGCTGCAACGAGCGCGAGTACTAAAAGTGAACCCACTACAAACGCGATTGCGAGAGCAGTTGCCTTGACGGCGACAGTGGCGAGAGAGAATTCTTTGAGGTTAGTTGGTTCTTGCTGAGTGACTGGTTTCATACTCTTGAGTTACAATGAACTTTATCATACATGAGAAGATTACTCGTCGCTAACGCGCTTCTACTTATTCTACTCGCCAGTAGCTGGCCATTGCTGCATTCTGGGTTTTTTCGCGTGCATGATTTTACCCATGGAGCACGGATTGCAGAGATGACTCGAGCTGTTGCAGATGGGCACATTCCACCGCAGTGGAGTAAGAACTTCGGCTATGGCTACGGCATGCCGTTATTTTTATTTTATGCTCCTCTGCCCTACTATTTTGGGGGAGTGGTATTTTGGTTGAGCGGATCAATTATATTTTCAGTTTCGAGCATTTTCTTTCTCGCAAACCTTCTTACTGTTGTGGGTGCGTATTATTTAGGAAGACGATTATTTGGTTCATTGGGTGGCGTGTTGTTGTCGGCTGCCATAACACTTGCGCCGTATCGAGCTGTCAATCTGTTTATTCGCGGCGCCGTTAGTGAAGCTTGGGGAATTGCAGCAAGTGTTTGGATGCTACTTGGCCTCGTGCTCGTTTTGAAAAAGGAAAAGTATGGTTGGCTTGTGTTGAGTTTGAGTACGGCGGGTTTACTGCTGAGCCACAACTTAATCTCGATGATCTTCTTACCATTTTTTGCTTTGTTTGCACTTGGCTTAATCATGTACAAAAAAGCCTGGAAACAAGCAATTACAGCGTTTTTTAGCGGTTTGCTCGGTGTCGGTATAGCCAGTTTTTATGTGTTGCCCGCATTTTTTGAGAAGTCTGCCACCCAAGTGGAAGGTAGAATTCTCACGCACTACTTTGATTTTCACTTGCACTTCTTGTATCTCAGACAGTTTGTCACACCGTATTGGGGATATGGTGGCTCTGTTTGGGGTCCCAATGATGATATTTCGTTCTTTTTGGGCTATGGCATGTTGGCAGGATTACTCCTGACTGGAGCTGCGTTATTACAAAATTTTCGGCAAAAAAAGAAACTTGCCAGACCATTTGTTCTTCTATCTATATTAAGCTTTATCTTGGGAAGTCTTGCGTTGTTTATGACTACCGAAAAAACGCTCATCCTTTGGGAACAAATTTCGCTCCTCAAATTCGTGCAATTTCCCTGGAGATTTTTGTCTGTTGCTATCATTTTCATTTCCCTCGCAATTACCAGTGGAATCGTGAGTCTCAGTAGCAAGCTCGTAAAGTTTGCTTTGACTGGCGTTGTATTCGCAATCTTGCTCAGTAATGCGCGGTATTTTCGTCCAGAGGCGTACTTAGATTCACCCCAAGAACTCTATTCAGCCGAAGAATCGCAAGTTGCGCAAAAGATGAGTGGTATCTTGCCAGATTTCTTGCCGCAAGGCTTTGATGAAGAAGCATTGCCTGTGAACCTTTCGCAGGTGGTTGTGTCTCCAGAGTTGACAGATTCGAGTGTTTTGGTCAATCGAGTGCAAGAAAAATTAGTCTTTGTTGAGTTTTCAGACCCGACAGATCTTGTTTTTGCGTTGGCAGATTTTCCTGGTTGGCAGGTAGAAATTGATGGCGAACAAGTAAATCATGGCAAAACAACCGAGGGTTTGCTCAGCGTTTTGGTCCCTGCAGGCTCACATCAAATTGGCGTACGCTTCTTGCCGACTCTAGTACGGGCTTGGGCAAATGGTATTTCTGCGGCTAGTCTGTTTATTTTGTTTGCATTGCTTTTGTATTTGGAGAAAAAGAAATGAATAAAGTTGAAGTACAAACTTTGAAGCGAAAATCGGTCACGGGTGCTGCTTCCTACTTTGCACGTTCGATACTCTTGCAGGCCATTGGTTTTGTTTCAGCGCTCGTACTGAGTGCGTACTTCGCCCCAGAAGATTTTGGAATCTATGGAATCGTTATTACTATAATTGGTATTCTCGTATTTTTTTCGGATATTGGACTTGCCTCAACGCTGATACAAAAAAAAGTACAGCCGACGCTTGACGAGTACAGAAGTGTTTTTACTGTCCAATTTGTGCTTTCGCTGCTTATTTTGCTGATTTGTATCGGTGTAACAGCTACCGATTTGTTATCACAAAAAACAGGAGTAGTTGGCAACTACATTTTGCTTGCACTTGGTATTTCGTTTCCGCTTGCAACACTCAAGACTATTCCTTCGATTATGCTGGAACGCGAGCTGCTGTTCTCCAAGTTGGTATTACCTCAAATAGTAGAACAGATAAGTTTTCACGGAATTTTGATCTGGCTCGCAATTTCCGGTTGGGGCGCATTTGCCTATATCCCCGCAGTTTTAGTGCGATCAGTCTCGGGAGTTATCGCGCTGTACCTTATCAAACGCTGGAAAATTGGTTTTTCTACCAATTGGGTTGCGCTGCGAACGCTCCTTGGTTTTGGCCTCAAGTTTCAGCTCAATGATTTTCTTGCCCGTATCAAAGATCAATTGTTCTATTTAGTTCTTGGGTACATTTTACCCTTGAAAGAAAATGGCTACGTACAGTGGTCGAAAAATTGGTCAATGTATCCTTACAACCTGACAGTTAATAATGTTATGTCGGTGACCTTTCCAACCTTTTCGCGTTTACAAGGTCACCCAAAAGAATTGCGAAAGGCCATAGAGAAATCACTTTTTTTTATCACCTTAGCAATATTTCCAATCCTGTGTGGCATGGTGTTGTTTATCTCGCCGTTGCTTGAGTTGTTCCCAACCTATGCCAAGTGGCAGCCGGCTATTCCCAGTTTTATTTTCTTTACACTCAGTATCGGTTGGAGTTCTATTTCTTCGCCGTTGACAACGGCACTGACCGCAATTGGACAAATCAACTACACCCTCAAGCTGATGGTCATCTGGACAATACTGACTTGGGTGCTCTCGCCACTCCTGCTGATTTGGTATGGCTTTAGCGGTATTGCCGCTGCTGCGCTACTTATTAGCTTCAGTTCTATTTTGTCTGTCTGGTATGTGAAGCGATTCGTGGATTTGCGGGTATGGGAACAGGTTTGGCGGCAACTATTTGCCGTGCTTGCTATGGCGGTTCTCGGTATCTTGGGTGGCAGTTTTTGGATGCGGTCAATTTGGTGGCTACTACTCGGCATGGGATTGACTGCTGGTACTTACGGGGCAGTGCTACTGCTAGTTGGTAAAACAGTGGTCTTTTCACAAATTCGCAGCTTGCTCGCAGTTCGGACTGAAAAATATACTAATACTGAGTAGAATAGGATGCAATGAAGTTAAGTGTCGTTATTACAACCAAAAATGCTGCCACCACACTAGAGCGAACACTTGAGTCTGTGAAGTTTGCCGACGAGATCGTTGTAGTTGACATGATGAGTACTGATGAAACAGTGCGAATTGCTCGAAAATTTACCGATAACATATTTACTACCCCAGATGTTGGTTATGTTGAACCTGCGCGCAATTTTTCACTGAGTAAAGCTCGAGGTGAATGGATTTTAGTTGTAGATGCAGATGAAGTAATTTCAGAAACCTTGCGTGATTATCTTCTCGAATTACTTGCTACAGACTCAGATATTGCAAGCTACTCACTAGCGCGAAAAAACCTTATTTTTGGTGACTGGGTACAAACAGCTGGCTGGTGGCCAGATTATCAGCCAAGATTATTCCGACGAGGGAAAGTTATTTGGTCAGACTTGTTGCACAGTAAGCCAGCAATTGATGGTAAATCAGAAAAATTGCCAGACAAAGCAGAGCTTGCAATTGAGCATCATAACTACGAAAGTCTCACACAGTTTGTGCAGCGAATGGATAGATATACAAGTATCGCTGCTCGAATGGGTGCTCAAAAGACTGAGTCACTAGAACATCCAGTTATTGTCTTTCGTCGAGAATTCTTACAACGACTTTTCTCGCTTCGTGGCATCGATGGTGGATACAGAGGTATATTGCTCGCATTTTTGCAAGGATTGTCTGAAGTGGTGCAAACTGCCAAGTTTTGGGAATCAAAACATACAGAGTTGTATGGATCAAAGATCGAGACACTCAATGAACTTAGTGAGCTGCGTGCCCAACTGGCATACTGGATTGCAGATGAAGAACTGCTGACAGCTCGAGGACTGCAGACGCTCGTGTGGCGAGTTCGCAGGAAGATAAGAATATAGTTACATTAATCATGAAACACATCTCTATTATCATTGTTAACTTTAATCAGCAGAAACTGACCGATGCTTGTTTGCTTTCGCTAACGAAAGTTCAGGCGAAGAATTTTGAGTTTTCGGTCTTTGTGGTTGATAATGGATCTTCAGAAACCTATCGTTTACCGACAAAGCTTCCAAGTAAGCAGTTTTTCCTACTTCGCAGTGATGCCAACTTAGGATTTACTGGTGGTAATAATTTGGGTATTCATACTGCAATAGAGCAGTTTGATTCAGAATATGTTTTGTTGCTCAATAATGACACGGTGGTTGATCCAGGTTTTTTGAGTGAACTGTTTGAGTTTTCTGAAGCACGGCCTCGAATGGGGATTGTTTCTGCCAAGATTTTCTTTTCACCTGGTCGAGAGTTTCATGTTCAGAGCTACACGGCGCAAGAGAGAGGCAATGTACTTTGGTATGCGGGTGGTAGTGTCGATTGGGATCATCTTGTTGCTCATCACCGGGGTGTTGATGAAATCGATCGCTTGCAATTTGCTCAGCAAGAGCTGAGTGATTTTGCCACCGGCTGCTGTGCTTTGGTTCGGAGAGAAGTACTCGAAAAAGCAGGGTTTTTAGACCGACGGTACTTTTTATATTTGGAGGATGTTGATCTTAGTATGCGAGCACGATTATTTGGGTATCAAATAGGGTATTGTGATACCGCAAAAGTATGGCATGTAAATGCGAGCTCAAGTGGTGGCAGTGGTTCTCAATTTCATTTGTATTATCAATTGCGAAATCGATTATTTTTCTTTTCTCTGTATGGGACCTGGAGAGTTCGATTGCGCGTGCTGAAAGTACTGCTGCAACGAGCGCTGCACGGTTCTCGACTGGAGCACAAGGCAATTTGGCATTTTTTGACACTACAAGACGGAAAGCAACCTATTATTTAGCGAGGACATATGCAAGAAAAAATTACTGCGGTTATTATTGCAAAAAATGAAGCAGAGATGCTTGACGCATGTCTCAACACTGTCCGATGGTGTGATCAGGTGGTCGTTATCGATTCTGGTTCGACAGATGACACAGCTAAAATTGCTGAGCAAGCAGGTGCAAAAGTGGTGCATTTTTCACACTCATCGTTTTCTCGATTGCGCAATGAGGCTCTCAAGTACGTCGATACAAAGTGGGTTTTGTATCTTGATGCAGATGAGCGAATTTTGCCACAGCTCGCACAAGAAATTCAGGTTCATATGGAAACAGGTGAAGATACAGCACTCCAGCTTGAACGTAAAAACATATTTTTTGGTCAGGCTTTCTCCGCCGGTGGCTGGTCACCAGATTTGGTTACGCGCATTTTTCGCAAAACAAGTCTCAAAGCCTGGAAAGGCATAGTTCACGAAAGTCCTGAGTACGAAGGAAGTGCGACTCGCTTGCATATTCCACTTGTACATCTGACGCATCGCTCTGTTGCTTCTGGCTTGCAAAAGAGTGCCGTTTGGACTGGATTGGAAGCACAGCTACTTAGTGAATCGATAACTTTTGCAGTCACACCCAAAACAGTAATTCGCAAAGGCGTGATGGAGTTTTTACGACGTGGTTTTTTCTGGCGTGGTTACACCGATGGTCAGGCTGGCTTGATGGAAGCGCTGATTCAGGGGATAAATAAAATGTTGGTGTACTTGCAAGTCTGGGAGTTGCAACAAAAACCTTCTATTTCACAACAGTATCAGACAGCCGAAAAAGAAATTGCTGATCTTTGGTCAAAAAAATCGTGAAAGTTTGTTTTTATTCACCGTACTTCCCAGATCACTTTGGCGGTGGTGAACGTCATTTGCTCGATATAGCTACTCATTTGCCAGAAAATATGCAGGCAGTTGTTGCATATCCGAAACCGGTTGGAAAAGACATTGTAGAGTCAAATGTGCGAGCGAAATATGAAAACTTTTATGGAGTGTTACTCGAAAAAATTTCATTTATCTCATCTCCAATTGGTACGAGTGCGAGTTTTTTGGAAAAAATATTTTGGACTAGACAATTCTCGTATCTGTTTGCAGTAAGTGATGGCTCATTGTTTTTCTCACTTGCTAAGAAAAATATTGCTCATTTGCAAATTCCTTTTACTTCCTATCCAAACGGATTTATCAATCGCCTGAAGCTACAATTTTGGCAACTGAATACCAATTCAGAGTTTACCAAGGGAGTGATAGAGAAAAACTGGAAAGTGCGTGTAGCCAGTGTTTTGCAGCCAATGGTCGCATCAGAGCTGTTTGCACTCAAACAAAAAAAAGAAAAAATGATTTTGCATGTTGGTCGTTTTTTTACGCAGTTGCATAGCAAACGTCAGGATATACTCGTAGAAAATTTCCGTCAATTATTGACAAAAAATCCAGAGTTCAATAATTGGAAATTGGAATTGGTTGGCAGCGTTGAAGATGCAGAGTATGTAGCAAAGATCAAATCTGTGAGCGCAGGTTTGCCAATTTCTATCCGATCAAATTGTTCGCGAGCTGAGCTCTTAGATATATATGCTAGGGCGAGTGTCTATTGGCACGCAACCGGATTCGAGGTTGATGAGTTAGCCGAGCCAGAAAAAGTAGAGCATTTTGGTATTACAACTGTCGAGGCGATGGCGGCAGGCGCAGTCCCTGTTGTGGTGGCAAAGGGAGGCCAGCGAGAGGTACTCGGTCCAGAATTACAAACATTGTCCTGGGAAAGTAGCGAAGGCTGTGTGGAACAAACGAGTAAGTTACTGGCAGATCCTGATCAGTTAGAAAAATATAGCGTACTCGCGAGTGAGCGCGCCAAACTTTTTGGCGAAACGCGTTTTACCAAACAAGTAGCTATCTTATTTTCGCATGCATAATCAACAACACATAAAATCAGCTATCAGTGTTCTCATCCCAAGTTTTAATGGTATTGCTTTACTGCAAAAACATTTGCCAAGTGTCATAGAACAGCTGGTTGAAGGTGATGAAATCGTAATAATTGATGATGGAAGCTCCGATGGAACACAAGACTATATTAAACAAAAACTCCGGCACGCACAGGTTCACGTGCATAGAATTAATGAAAATGTTCGTTTTGCGCGCGCAGTAAATAATGGCGTCGCTGTTGCAAAAAACAATTTTATTTTTCTTTGTAACAATGATGTTCAGTTGGCTGAGGATTGTTTAAATACCGTGCGTTCATATACGCAGGATGAGACGGTATTTGCGGTTGGATGTCTTGAATATGAAGAACAACCGGGTGGCGAAAAGAGTGGCAAAAATAAGCTTTGGTTTTCTCGTGGGTTGTTTCAACACAGTAAGGCCAATGACTTTTCCTCAGGTGAAACTGCTTGGGCAAGTGGTGGTAGCGCACTCTTTAGCAAACTAAAGTGGAACAAGTTGGGTGGATTTGACGAACACTTTGCTCCAGCGTATTGGGAAGACGTTGATCTCTCATTTCGCGCTCGTAAGAGAGGCTGGAAAGTCTTATTTGACGAGAAAGCGATTGTGTTGCACAAGCATGAAACAACCAATGCCTCTGTATTTGGCAAATTAGCGCTCGATGAAACTAGCTGGCAACACGGTCAGTACTTTACCTGGAAGCATGCGTCGATTGTACAGAAACTGGCATTTATTATGTGGTGGCCGTATTGGTTTGTATTACGAATGTCTACGTCATGAAAGTATGGTCGAAACAATTCTGGTGGTCTTTTTTTGGCGTTCTCGCACTTGCAGCTACAATTCGCTTATATCAATTGGGTAACATACCTCATGGTTTTACCTGGGATGAGGCCGCCATCGGCTACAACGGGTATGCAATTTTGACCACTCGTCACGATGAGTGGCTTGTTCGACTTCCTATCTCATTTCGTTCCTTTGGCGACTACAAGGCGCCGCTGGCTATTTATCTCAACGGATTCTTCACGTACGTCTTTGGCCTCACTCCATTTGGTGTTCGTCTGCCATTTGCACTCGCTGGTGTGGCCGCAATTGCCGGTTGGATGCTACTACAGATCGACCTGAGACTGTTCAAAAAACACGCAACTGAACTCGCCTTGACTAGTGGCTTGCTTCTGGCGCTGAACCCTTGGCACATTCACTACTCAAGAATAGCATTTGAATCTGGCTTGAGCTTGGCGTTTGCTGTTTGGGGTTGGTGGTTGCTTGTACAAACAGTGCGTTCAGAAAAGAAGCTCAAATTGCTCGGACTCAGTTTTTGCTCAGCGGTCATGTTGGTTGCATCGCTCTATACCTATCACAGTGCGAAGATTGTTGTGCCGCTGATGACGATAGTGGTATTTCTTTTTGCAGTCAAATCAAGCAAAAAATCTTTTCTCCGATTACTTCCTGTCGGTGGACTCTCAATACTTTTTGTCATTCCACTTGTGAGAGATTCTCTTTTTGGGCCTGGAGCAACTCGAGCAGGAGTGTTGTTATTTAATCAAGATTTGACGTTACCGGAATTACTACGAGCAATTTTTGATAACGCTATTGCACAGTTTAGTCCTGCGTTTTTACTTTTGGGAAAAAATATCACAACTCTGCGAGATGGCGGCGGTGTGTGGGGATTTTTGCACCCAACCACATATGTGCTGAGTTTAGTCGCTATTCCTCTGAGTATTTGGCAAAAAAAGCGCTCCAGGGCTCTTATTTTTGCTAGTATCTTAACCGTGTTTGGGAGTTTGCCAGCAATATTGGCTACAGAAGCACCACATAGCAACAGAGGCTTGTTTGCAGTCCTTGGATTGATTTTACTCGCACTCGTTGGAGCAAAACTGTTTTTGCAATTTATTACAAAGTATGGGCAGTTACTGCAAAAAACTGTGCTCAGTCTGTTGGTTCTTTTGCACCTTTTCTTTTTCCTTACTTACTGGCAGAAATACACTGTGGAGTTTGCAAGTTCTTCCGCTGCTGCTTTTCAGGACGGCTCGATTGAGGCGTTTACCATTGCACACCAGTATGAGTTAGGAAGTAATGGAAAACAAAAAGTAGACCAAATTATATTTAGTAGCCAGTATGGACAGCCGTATATCTACGGGCTTTTTGTGCGGAAAACTGACCCAATTTGGTATCAGGGCGGCTCGCTTAACACGTACCAATTTACCGACTCCATTTCTATTGGAGATTTACATAGAGTGAATACCTTGGTAGTAGCTACGCCAAGTCAGAATCTACCGGCAGAACAGGCTGATCACATTATCACTGGCAGCGATGGAAGCACAAGATTTGAAATGTATGTTACGAAATAAAATATTCCTCATCGGAATTCTTGGATTGGCACTTTTTTTGCGCCTGTATAATTTTGGTGGCAACCCGTCCTCGTTGTATTGGGAAGAAGTAGCACTAGGATATGATGCCTACTCAATTTTAAAAACAGGCGCCGATCATCATGGCCACTTTTTACCGATCGTTGCTTTGGAATCATTTGGGGATTGGAAGCCTGCTTTGTATGCGTATGCGATTATCCCGTTTATTCCCCTTTTTGATCTTGGTGCAATAGCTGTTCGATTGCCATCCTTGCTCGCTGGTTTGAGTTTGCTGTTTGCTTTGTATTTAATCGCAAAGAAATTAGGTCAAAATCCATTACTGGTCTTAGCAATAACTGCAATTTCTCCTTGGGCGATTCAGTTTTCTCGAGTGGGCTGGGAAGCGCATCTTGCCACAGCATGTATTACTTGGGGATTATATTTCGGTATTGCTACAGTTGGGGAAAAGAAAAAGATACAAATTAGGCATTTTGCTCTCTCAGTTTTCTTTCTTATATTGTCTTTGTATACCTATCACGCTGCTCGTATCGTTGCCCCAGTAGTTGGCTTGTCAATTATACTTTTTATTACCAGCAGTCTCGGGTTTAAGAGTGTGCTTGGCACCTGGAAAAAGATGCTTTTTATTATCCTGCTTGCGTTTGTTGCAGTAGTACCCTTGTTGGCCAAAATCAGCTCTCCAGAGATCTTACAACGTTCTAGAGAGACCAGTATTTTCAGTGATGTTTCTATTATTTTAGAGAGCAATCAACTGAAAGAGCAGGCGCGCAATTCGTTACTATCTCGTTTGATTTACCACCGTTACGTTTTGTTCTCACAAGAAATTATAAAAAATGGCCTGGCCCAATTTACACCACGGTATTTATTTCTCTCTGGTGATCCGCAAATTCGCCACTCCGTGCAGTTTTTTGGACATCTCTATCATATCGAAGCGATCTTTCTTATTTTGGGCTTTTTTGTTTGGCTAAAAAAACGTACCAAGTTACATTTACTACTTTTCTTCGTTGCAATATTGTCAGTCCTTCCCGCTGCGATAAGCACAGGTTCTCCGCACGCACTGCGAAGTATGACGCTGTTTCCGATTCTCATGCTGTTGGCTGCAGAAGGAATTCAGATGATTCTTTCCTTGGTTCGAGCACGAAAACTTCTCTTTACTGCTGTAGTTGTGCTCATCGTCGGCGCATACACGGCTGAGTTGAGCGCATTCTGGTTGTATTACAATGACATCTATCCCAAAGTTGCCGCAAGTGAGTGGCAGTACGGTTACGCTGAAATGGTGCAGTCACTTGAGCAGAAAATGCAGGAGAATCCAGATTTACCTGTGTATGTATCTCGTGCAATGGGGCGACCAGCAATGTATTATTGGTTTTACACTAAGACTGACCCTCGTTTGGTGCAGGCAGCAAATGCCACAGCGAAAAAGGACCAGGGAGAATTTTTGGAGTTTGGGGGTATTGAGTTTGTAAATTCAGAGAGTGAATTACCACAAGATGATTCGCCAAAAATAGTTGCTTCACCAATAACTGGAGAAAACTCTTGGACAATTGAAGTTCGCTAGTTTTAGGCTAGTGAGAGAAATAATACTCGTCCCACAATTTTGTTTCGAGCTGCAGGGTAGTAGCTGATTTTTCATCCTGCCAAAGAATTGGTGGACAAACTCGATTGTTCCAAAAGCAATCACTCGCTATAGCAGCATAAACTTCTGCCAAACGGCATTTATCTGAATTTTCAATAAAGCTAAGATCAAGTTTACTAGTAGCTTGAAAGCTTGATTGTAAATGTATCAATGATTCACTGGGAGTACCTCCAGAAATAGCAAAACAGGAAACCTCAGTGTTTGTGTTTGCTTGTGACAGCTTTGCAAACGACGCAGGAATAATCCTGATATGGTGAGCCAGAATAAGAAAAGTTGCAGCAAAAAGTGTGAGAGATGAAATATGACCAAGTTTTTTATCTCGCAATAGTTTAAATAGCCAAGCAACCAATATATAGAATACAACCAAAATAATTGTGGCTCTTCTCAGCCCAGGAAACCAATTACTAATGCTTGCTAGTGTCCCACCAAGCAACAATGAAAAAAGTGCGAGGCCCGGAATAATAATCTCTTGAAATTTTTTTCGCAGCACTAGGAAGGTAACCTGCTGAATTACAAGCAACATAATTGCGTACACACTAAGGCGAGTTGCAAAATGAGAAAACTCGCTGCGAGCTGCATCGAAGTAATAACTGCCTGGAGCTATAAATAAGTCCTGAAAAAGAACTCCTAGTCCTCCTTGAATGTTGATAAGTAGTTCAGCCATTGTGTTCGGAAAAGTTCCGCCACCACGGAAAATGCCAGAGTTTACATTGTGATCAAACAAAAGCTTATTTGGTTCATTTAGATATAACAGAATAAAAACTACAGGTAGGATTGCCCCCAGAACAATGAGAGCTAGTCGTTTGGCTGGTAGTTTCTTTTTGCGAATCCCAACTATCGAGATGACTGCAAGACTAGGTAAGTAAAGTAAAAAACTTGGGTATGATAGAGCAGCCAAAGATAGTACAAAACCCAGGACTATCGCAAATAGCGGTTTTTGCGAAACCAGTGACTTTAAAAACAACCAAATAACAATAATAAAATACGGCACATCAATTCCAAAGCTTGTTTGCAAAGTGGTGAAGTAGAGCAGTGTGGGGGAGAGGCCAAAAAGCACAAGAGGAAGCCAGGCCAACTTTTTACCTAAGTATTTTAAAAGCAAATCAAACGAACAAAACAGTCCAATTGCAAAGAGTGCGAGTCGAATGGCCTTGCCCATAAAAAGTGAAAAACCAAATAGGTTGTACCAAAGTTGCACAGTAGTGTACCAGCCAACGTTGCTAGAAATACCATCGTAGATACCATGATTTTGTAACCACCAGACGTTTCTAATGGATTCTGCGAGTTCCTCATGTGTAATAAAATGAGTTGTTTGCAGAGTGTAGAGAGTCTGCAATGAGAAAATTCCAATATATAGAAGTATGTATAGCAACCAGCTTTTTGTTATTGCGAAACGTTTTGTGCGCATAAGATTTCTATCAGCGGATCACTAGAAGCATAAAATTTAAAGAGTGGCTCTGGCTCATGAAAGCGATTGAGCGTAGTAATAGTATCGAAGGGCTTATATGCTTGATCGAGACCCTTGTGTGTTGTTACTACCAAAGTATTTGGTTGGCATAGGTCTGCAACGCTTGCTTCTTCAAATGTTAATTTACTCAATTGCCTTACTCTGCCGTTGAACTGTGGGTCTTGTTGAGCAACTGCTGTTTGGTATGTTGTTGGATCTATGGCAGCAAAAAAAGCGAAAAAAATGTGCGGCTGGCCATAACCAGTTGTGATGATAATTCTGTCAAAGAATGGCTCTAATTGCTGCACTTCTCGTACCATTTCCTCATGACCTGCTTGCCAGTATGACGCCGTTTCTTCTGGATAAAATAAGTAGTATCTATTCAGAAAGAATAACATCTGAGCGAGATAGGAGGATAACACAAAAATAAGAAAACCATTTTGTACAAGCTCTCTCGATGTTCGTAACTTTTCCCAGACAAAAAACATGCCCGTGACTGTAAAGATTTGAAAAATTGGAAGAAAAATAAAACTTCTAAGTTCGTGCGGTGAATCAACAGCTAGGCTTGAAGCAACTGGAGCTAGGAGGAGCCAAGCAAATGCAAACTGAGTCTTGCGTGTTTTTTTTCGCGCACTCGCATAAAGGCCTGCAATAAGAAACGGAAGAGAAATAAAATAAAGTAGACCAACCTTCCGAATCGTAGTTCTTGGTGAGTTTTGCAACTGCCCAGTAAACAAGAATTGGGGAGAGTAGTGAGCCAAATAATTTGAAAAAAAGGCTTGTAAGTATATGACTGGCTTATTGTTCAGAATAGATAGCGCCGGTAAATTGGCAACTGTTTGCCGATACTTTGCTTCTTGGACCTCACCATCGTTGCCTTTGTTGAAAATAGACACAGCTGCTGGTCGAGCAAAAATATTATTGCGAATAGCAGAAAATATAAACGGAGTTAGTACGAGAGCCCCTAGAAGTAAGCTAGCAGCTACTTTTTTTTTGTGATCAAAAACCCAAGTTCTGTTTATAACAACAAACGCAAAGAGTAGAAGTGGAATAAACAGACGCAAGCTATGATAAAAATAAAGTGATGCGGCAAAGAAGACGGCAGCCCACAATAAGCGATTTGGTTTTTGCTGTGCTTGCAGTAAGAATGCGCCCGCAAATATGGTAAGAGGAATACCAAGATGCCATTCTAAGACGAAGCGAGAAATATGAATTGCCCAAGGAGAAATTGCGATAAGTAGTGCTACTAGAGCGGCAGGCATTTTTTTACCAAAATATTCATGCGCTAAGTAGTAACTTGCAAAAATTGTTAGTACACCGACAAGTACATTCGGGAAACGAGCCACAAAGACTGACAGACCAAATAGTTTAATAAACGGTATCAACAGTATGCTATATAGTCCTGTTTTATAGTCACCAAATGACTCAATGATGAGTGGCCAGCTTCTGCCAAACTCGTCCTTCCCAGTCTCAGCAAGTGAGTAACCGTTGTATGCCACAGACGCCTCATCCCAATTGAAGCCTGACGGGATGTCAGCAAGGAGCACTATACGAAGAAAAAAGCCAAGCACAATTGCAAAGAGTAAAAGAAAGCTTGGATTTTTGAATATAGTAACATTCTTCATAAACACTGCTCAGAAGTTATAGCACCAGTAGCGTCATAGACATACAGATATGTATGAACATCGTTGCTAGATTTTTCCTTGTGTAGTTCTGGAGCTTGTTCTGGTCGATCTGTTACTAATAAAATTTGCTTCTGTCGAGCTCTTCCATCACAGCCCAAAGCAATAATATCAGGTGAGTTTTCTACACGCATGTTTCCAAGTCGAACGGTGTGTTGAAAGCCAGATGATTCGAGCTCACCAAGCCCGGCCAGACTTTGGTAGAGACGAGGATCGATGTCAGTATAAAAAGCATAAAACATAAGTGGGTCAGAAAAAAATGGTTTAAAAACAATTTCGATATTCTCATCGTCAATTGGGTACTGTTTTAAATAAGAGAATAATCTTGGCAAGTACGATTCATACGAAGCCTCTCGCTTGGTCGTGTGCACACTCCAGAAATCGGTTAAGTATAGTCCCGTATAAAATATGAGTGAAAAAACAATCAGCGTTGAAAGAATTCTCTGCCAAATTGGTTTTTGTACCAACGTAAACAAATACCGCAATCCATATACAATACTGATCAGGGCAAATGGGTAGAGCACGGAGAGCCGAACACGCTGCGGCTGTCCTACAAGCAATGCGGGAATAGGGCTCACAAGTAATCCAATCAAAATAGAATATGTAAGCGAGCTGCCTTTGCCCTGTATTGTAATAACAAAAATTGCAAATAGTCCAAGTACAAGTAGTGCATAGGCCACAGGAAAGAATTGTCCAAAACCTGCACTATTCAAGACAGGTTGATCAAGTTCGCCTTGAGTGGCAAGATATTGAGGTGAAAGCATGTAGGACCAACGATCCAGAAGTGAGGTAAAGAGAACGACAGGCTTGTTGAATGCCGCATCACAGATGAGGCGACTAAACTTCATAGCACAAAAGGTGCGGTTCTCGTCGACTTGCATCACTAACCCTGGGTCGTAGAAAATGCCAACTTGTTTCAATCTGGTAGCGTTGCTTTTGACCGCGCCTGGCAAAAATAAAGGTAGAACACTCAGTCCTAGTACCAAAAAGAAAACGAGAAACAATTTGCGTAATTTTGCAATTTCACCTGTTCGCCAAAGCAACAGAGCGAGTAAGACAGCAAAAATAACAGTGACTGGGCGATACGCGATATAGGCATACCAGGTTGCGCCAAAGAATACTGCTGCCCAGACAGCAGCAGAGAGGCTTTTGCGCGTTTGAAAGCGAAAAAAGAATATTAATCCAATAATAAAAAACAGCAATGCTAAGTTCGACTCAAAGCCAAATCTACTGAGTACAAAAGTCCATGGGCTAATGGCGGTGACAAAAGCGCCAAAGAGGCTGAGATTTTTTGAGAAGCGTAATTCTCGTAGTAGAGCGTATATAGCAAGTACAATGCAAACTCCAATCAAAACTGAAGGAAACCTAATAGAAAAGATAGAGAGTCCAAATATTTTGACAAATGGCGTCATAAAATAGGCCATAGCTGGTAGCTTGTCGTCACCAAAGCCTTTAAAAATAAGTGGAAAAAGAACACCATGCTCATCTCGCCCAGTCTCCAGGAGTGATTTAGCAATGAATCCGAAATGTGCTTCATCAACAAGGGCACCACTCGGTGCAGTCGAGAGTAAAAAGATGCGAATTGAAAAGGCAAGTAGTATTATGGTTAGTAGTACCAGGTGTTGTTTCATGTAGAAAAATTATACAATGATTGTTGTGCCTTTACCTAGACTTGTTTTTCCAGGCTTAATTATAACTGTGTTATTGTTGTCATTTGCGGCAAGATTATATAAATTATCTTCAGTTCCATCGGTCGTTTCACACGATGAAATATACTATATGGTTGAGGCAAAGACGATTTCACTCACTGGTAGAGACCCGAGTGGACTTTGGCAACCAAGTAGCCTAATACCCGCAAACACCCTGTTCGCAGAGTTACCTGGCACAATCATGTCGCTGGCAGCAAGATTGATTCCTCAAAATCCTTTGCTGGCCGGTCGTGTTACCTCGGCTGTTATGGGTACGCTATTACCACTGCTTCTTGCTGGAGTAGTGTTTGAACTCAGCAAAAATAAGCGTTTATTTTTGATCACTTTTTTGATTGCCACGGTAAATCCTTGGATTTTTCAATTTTCTCGCATGTCGTTTGATTCACTTTTTAGTTTGTTTTTTTACTTTACTGGGTTTTACTTACTTTTACGGCTCACTGGTTTTTGGAAGTTACTTGCTGCAATTCCTTTCATACTTGGGTTTTATCAATATCAAGGCCTAAAGGTTGTCTTTCTGCCATTCGTTTTGATTGCGGCACTCGCTGTTATTTTGCAAAGTAATAAAAATCTATTTAGTAAAAAATTGCTACCAATTTGGCTGTTTTTGCTGATCCTCTCAATTTTCTTTGTTTCGCAAGTGATACGTATCACAAATCAAGCCGCTGGCGAGCGAACAAACGATATTATTTTTGCCCATCGAGCTGATTTTCGGCTGGCAGCTGGCGTGCAACAACAACAAAGTATTGAAAATATATTTCAGAAAACGTTTGTCAATTCGTATACGATGATGGCACGATCGGCTGCTCAGGCATACCTTGGGTCGTTTAATCCGCAACAACTGTTTGTGAACGGAGAAGCACGTCGTAACCCTTTTTCTGTTTGGTCTCTCGGAATTCTGTATCTGATTGATGCACCTCTGCTCGTTTTTGGTTTACTAGCACTGTGGAGAGAGAAGCGTCACAAAGTCTTAGCTATCACCATCTCCTTGCTTATTTTACTGGGTCCGCTACCGTCGGCCTTACAAACCAATGATATTTGGATAATGTTTCGTTCTAGCTTGTTGTTTATTTCACTTGTTTTGCTCAGCGGTTATGGGTTGTACGCAGTTACAAAGCTTAACCGAATCTTTGCAATAGCTATAGTAGCTCTGTATGTTATTTTTGTAACACAGTTTTTCTATGAATACTTTTTTCGCTATCCAATTTATGGTACAGAAGGAAAATATTTTGCTGAGAGAGTACTAGGTGAATATGTGCGGCGATTGCCTAAATCACAAAAAATCAATGTGTATGCCGATGAAAAATACTTTGTTTTTTTGGAGATTTTATTATCTGCAAACCTTATTACTCAGGATTCTGTTCAACAGCTGCAGGAAGCCATGCAAAGTGGAATCTATTCACTTTCAAACGTGCGCGTAGATACTACGTGCTTCCCAGTAGGTATCGACTGGAATTCAACTACAGCAGTGAAAGACTCTAGCACTGCGCCGTGTGAAGGCGAACAAGATGTAGAACAGATGAAGAGCTTGCCCAAGAGCGCAATCGCGTCTTTACTCGATAGTGGCGCAGTATTTACTTTGTACAATGATCAGCTTTGTGCACAGTATAGCTTGGGTGGCAGCTTGTTTGTCAGGACAGATGTGTTTGACTTTTCGAAATTGAGCGACGAAGCGTTTTGCAGAAGCTTCTTTATTACATCGGAGAAAGAATGAAAAAAAATGTGTTTTTGGTATTACTAGTTTTATCAGCTGCATTATTTTTACGTCTCATTAATTTAGGTTCGTTGCCACATGGATTACAAAATGATGAAGCCTCTTTTTTTTATAATGCAGTCTCTTTGTTACAGACTGGGGTTGATGAAGATGGACGGCGCATGCCACTTTATCTCAACTCATTCATAGATCCTAAGCCAGCGCTATTTTCTTACTTGCAAATCCCTTTCATTGCTGTTTTAGGCAAAACTATTTTTGCTGCGAGATTTGTTTCTGCCTTGTTGGGAACCGCTAGCCTATTTCTGCTGTATCTGCTTATTCGCAAACTCTCAAGTAACCCAACGCTGGCGCTGCTCGTACTTTCACTCATGGCAATTTCCCCATGGCATATTGTTCTTTCTCGATCAACACAGGAAGTCATACTGTCATTTTTCTTTTTGGTACTATCTCTTTTATTTGCATCAAAATTATTTTTATCAAAAAACACTTTGTCAAGGCAGTGGCTGTTTTTTGTTTTGACTTGTGGCGGCTCTTTCCTCAGTATGTACTCTTACCATAGCGCAAAGCTGCTGTTGCCGTTGTTTACGCTTGGTTTAGCCTTGTACTCAGTGAGAGGCGCAAGTAAAAAACTTATTTGGCCAGTAGCGACCTTAGTACTGCAAGCCAGCTTTGTTATAGTGACAATGTTCCTGGTATCAGGTGGGTTGAGTAGAGCTGCAGCAGTTGGCCTGTTTAGTACTGGAGATACCCAGTTAGTTTTGGATGAGCAGATTCGAATTGCTACAGCTACTTCGAATCCACTTGTCATTCGAATTTTTCATAATAAGGTCATCAACTATGGTTTTGCCTTTTCGCAGACGTACTTCAGTCATTTCACAGCACAATTTCTTTTCCTACGAGGCGGTGATCCGACTCGATATATTGTTCCGTTCCACGGCCTACTATATTTAGTAGAACTACCACTTCTTGCGCTTGGAATATTTGCAGCGCTTCGAGCTTCAGGAAAAAAACGAAATACAGCACTACTCTTTTTGAGCTGGTTACTTGTCTCTCCAATCCCATCTGCGTTAACAACTGAGGAATCAGTCAGCATGATACGTACAGCGCCAATGCTTGTACCGTTACTCTATTTTGTGGCCGAGGGAATTTTATTTCTTTGGCATGAAATTAGTCAAAAATCTACCAAGGTTGCTCTTCGAATAACACTCATCGTCCTGTATACAGCCAGCTTCGCGTACTTTGTTCATCAGTACAGTGTATTTCAGCCAAGGTATCGACCGTGGACAAGACAGTTCATTGATCAACAACTCGCTACTTATCTAACACAAAATAACGATCAATTTTCTCAAGTGGTAATTAGCAAAGTAACTGGACAGCCATACGTTTATTTGGCTCTCAACGACCTTATTTCGAGCTCTCAGCTCCAAGATTCAATCCCTGCAAGATTACAAAATGAGTATGTTTTAGGCAAGTATCGCTTCGTGAGTGACGGATGTTACGTTGGCTCAGAACCTGAGGTTCTGTATGTTGTTGGAGGCACCTGCACATTTACTTCAGACACACCTCCTTTCAGAGAAATTGGCGAGATCACTTACTTTGACGGCGCTGAAGGATATCGCTTACTCGTTTCTGCAACCCGGTTGGAACCAGCAGAATAAATAATAATCCTAAGCCAAACAGCGATGCGGTATCAGCTGCCTGGCGAATTGGGGTTTGATTGGTGAAGATAACTGTAACGAGATGATCTCCGGGGGTAAGAGCAAAGGTAATTCTTCCCGGGTATGCAATAGTGTTGTGTAGAATGTTTACTTCTGTGTTGTCAACAAATACTTTCCATCCTGGGAAATAGGCAGTTTTTTGCAAAACTTGCGTAGGCTCACTGACGTTAACTCTATACTCCATCCTTGAGCCATTCCAAGAAACTATTTCTGATTCACCAGCTGGAATGAGAGACAATTTGTCTGTAATCTGTAGGTTTTTTTCATGAACAAAACCTTTGGGAATAAATTCGTCAAAGGAGCTAGCGGTACCAAAATACTCAAACCAGTCGTAGTCAGTGCGAGAAATATAGCCTTTAGGTTTGCCCCAGACAAAAAGGTTTATGAGTGAGATACAGAAAAACACGACAGAAAAAATTTGTAGTAGCGTACGTTTTTTGATCAATGTATTTTGACATTCAATAAACAACATACTGCTGGCCAATACACTCAGAGACAACAATCTCCAAGGAAATTGAATTACCTTCAGTGAGCCAATATGGCTCCAGATAAAGCTCGAGCCTGGATGCATGAGAAATATAGTTGCTAAAAAGATAGTTAGCCAAAATAGTTGGCGGGTAGTTCTGTGTTTATTATTGACTGTATAAATCCCGACGAGAAATAATAGGAGAGCTGAGAGTCCAAGCGTTGTTGTAAAGCTGGTAACCAGCATTGCAGAGCCTGGTATTTGTGTTGCAAACATACTCGGCCAAAATAATCGGGAAAAAACAGGAAAGCTGTGAAGTAGTCGCGGCAAAGAAATGGCCTCTGAGACAAATGTTTCTTTAGCTTCAAAAACAAGTGGCGTCCAGAAAAACTGTACACTCAGGCCAACCGCAACAAGCAGGGCTATTTTTTTTTGCCAGAATTTTTTAAGTTCAGCTTTTGTATAGCCAAGCACAGTCCAAATACCAAGAACCGGAACAGTTAAAACCAGTGATTGTGGATGAGTCAGCAAAAAAGTCACTAGTACTATGTAACTTCCGACAACAAACCAAGAAGAGGAAATTTTATTTTGCCAATGCAGTATGAGCAGAACGAGTGGCAAGAGCGCATAAAAACTTGTTTCACCAAATGCACCTCGCTCAAAAAAGTTTAACAATGTGTATGGAGCAGCAAAGTATGACATTGCCACCAAAAGCGACAGTGCGTCTCGCTTAGTTCGAGTTTTCGCATAATAAAACATGCCAACTCCCCCAATACACCAAAACAAAAATAGGGCCAGATTTATCGAAAGCTGAATATTATCCACGAAGAGGTAAAAGACTGTTGCTACCATATAGGGCAATGGGTAAGCGAAAAGAAATGTGGGCAAACCAAAAGAATAATTAAGATTTGGTGACCACCGTGGTGGGACCTGACCTTGTTGAAGAGCTAAATAGTAGTTTGCTGTTCTAGCCGCATGGTACTCGATGTCATGCGTATCAAATAGTTTTGTGGTCAAAAAAAATCTACCAAAGAATAGTAGAAGAAACGCCAAAATAACAAAGCTAAATTTGAAGCTACGAATTTGTTTCATGGTATCGCAAGAAGTACCAGACAAAACCAAACATAGGAATAAAGCGCATTGAGTCGCGTAGTAAATCGAGTGGCAGAATTGCAAAGAGCTTGAATTCAGACTGAATGGCTAAAACTGTTGTCGTATCCAACAACACTAGAAGCAACATACTCGATAGTACTAACACAGACTCCTTTGCACGTTTCAAAGCCAGTAGCGGCAAAAGAGTAAGATACCAGATGTGAAATGGTTGTGAGAATGTTTTTGCGGTGATAAATAAAAGAAAAATATAGGTACCGTATGTAGCAATCAAGTAGGACTGTTTTGCCTTATGACTAAATGTCTTCTGGCGAAAATACAAGACAGTACTCCAAATTAAAAAGGCTAGAATTGCGAGTGGGAAAATAACTGCCACTGACTTTGTCACTTGCGTCGAAATAGGACCAACATATTCAAAGTCTGGTGCGACCATGTTTTGAGTTTCTGATTCTGTAAACGTATTTATCCAACGAATGATATGAGCGGGAAACGATGCGTATTTAATTGGTCGAGCGAAGTTATGTACAAAGCTGACACTAAGTGAGCTGCGATACATAGCAAGTGGAACGCTCCAAACAAGTAAAAATGAACATGCAGCAATCAACAATGTACGAACAATAGGTACCTTTTTTAATGATTGTTTCTTCCACATAGTTGCAAAAAACAACGGTACAACCAGTGGAAACGTAAGAAATTTAATTGCAGTTGAAAGCCAGAACAATGTCCAAGCAGCAAAAGTTTGGAAAAGTGAAGAGTTTTTTTGTTTACTCAAAAGTACAACACCGGCAACATAACTTGCGCTAAAAGCAAGGTCAAGTCCTTCATATAAAAAGTCTTTAGCAATTGTAGTAAGAATGATGTAGCCAAACAGACCGAGTAATCCATGGTTTGATTTTCTCTTGTATAAATACTGAAGTAAAAAGAGAAAAAAGATGGTGTCGATTGCGAGGATTTGTAGGCGATAGTTTGAATAGTATTTACCAAACCCAGCTTGATCGAGTGTGAGTGGCAGAGAAAGCAAGGGAATGCTTGCAGGCGGATATTCGTATAAATGCTCAAGATATGGTGTTAGGCCATAGCGCCAAATATTAGCATAACGCTCGTAATCTGCAGTGACATCAGAATAGTACAACGGAGGATTGAGAAAAACATATACTCGACTAGCAATAAACAAAGCAATAATTAAGAGTAAAGAAAACTTTCTCATACAAATGCTTTACCTGCGGTTACTGCATATATGCCTAAATCTTTCAGGATGGAAAGTCCATAAACACAAGAACGGAGAAAATTAATTGAAGACGCCTCAGAAAAATAGCGCACTGGGACAGCAACCTCGCCAATCCGAGCATTTTTTGCAATGGCACCAAACAGTATTTGAGAATCAAAAACAAAGTCGTCCGAGTAGCGGTGAAACGGCAAAGATTTGAGAAGAGAACTGCTATATGCCCGAAAACCAGTGTGATACTCAGATAAATTTTGACCCAAAACTAGATTTTCAATCAATGTTAAAAAGCGATTGCCTAAATATTTATACATTGGCATTCCACCAGCTAAAACCTCAGCGCGGCCACGAATGCGCGAACCAAGCATGAGATCAAAATGGCCGTCGAGAATGGGCTGCACCATTGCTTTGGTAAGACGACTATCATATTGGTAGTCTGGATGAATCATGACAACCACGTCCGCCTTATTGGACAGAGCCAAGGTATAGCAAGTTTTTTGGTTGCCACCGTAACCACGATTCATCGGGTGTTCGATGACAGTCAGTCCTAGCTCTCGAGCCACCTCAATTGTGCTATCAGAACTATTATCGTCAACCAAAATAATTTCGTCGACAACCCCCTTGGGAATATCCAGAACTGTTTTTTTTAACGTTTTTGCCGCGTTGTACGCCGGCATGATAGCAATGACTTTTTTCATGACAGTTTTTTTCTTCGAAAAAATAGTATTGTTAGTATAACGAGCGAAGCAAAAGAAATGTACTCCGAAAGTAAAATAAGCAGTGGTTTCTCGTAGGATAATTTAATCTCACTATTCCCTGCTGGAACTTGAATAATAATTCTACCTTTTCCGTCGATATCTTTGTTGGCAATTTCTCCTCCCACTCTCACAATCACTCCAGGAAATGCAAATTGGCGAATTGCAACGCTTTGATTTTCTGGTGAGTTGATCTGAGCAGTAACTCCAATCGGTGATCGTTGCTCAGACAGAACTATCTCTGGCGAATCAGGAATAAAGCTCTGGAGGTCATCATTGAGAACAGACGAGTCTGCAGAACGAGGCATATATTCATGGTAGGTGTTTGTTGTTGTCTCTGAAGCAACATACAGATCGAGCGGGACTTCTGTATATAAATTGACTCGAACGTGATTTCGATTGGTATACAACGCAATACAAATAAAACATCCGCCAAGTAGTATTTGCAGCCAAGTCTTTTTTATACTCGCAAGCACTAGACCAATGAGTAGAGAACCTGTAAAAACACTCATAAGCAACAAGCGAAACGGAAAATCTAGCGGAAATAATTTTGTCCAGGCAAGCCAGAATGGTTTTGCAACATCAAGCATGAGCACTATACTCAAGAGAAATAACCCGGTAAAAATCGCTAGATATTTCTGTTGCTTGGTGACGATATATTTTTGGAAAAGCTTATTTTTGCGAAAAAATAATGTTACCAAAAGCAAGAAAATGGCAAACATTCCTCCAAGCCATTGTGCAATACCAACTTGTAGTGAAATCTCGCCTTGCTTGGCGTCTGAAACAATTGGACCGAATCCCCATGGGGAATAGAGTAGTTGCTTCAGTGATGCAAAGTAGTGCGTGTAATTATTCGTCAGACCACCAGAATCTGTTGAAGCTGCTATCAACGGGAGATATGAGTAAAGCGGGAGCAAGTAAAAGGCACTGAGTCCAACTGCCAATATGCCAGCAAGTACACTCCAAATAAAGAATTTCCGCCGCTCTTTTGTAGATATAAAGCCGAAAATCCAGAAACTACCCAACAGGGGGATAAGTAGTGTTAGGGTCAAAACATGTGTGAGTAGTGCGGCTGCCAGCAAACTGGCAAGCAGAACACAGCCGAGTACATAGTTCTTTTGTGTCAAGAAGTGCAGGCTGATTATGAGTATCGGTAGGAGCGCAAATAAAAATGCTGTTCCGATTGTTGCAGCTACATAGAGCGAGAGAAAAAAATACGGAGCCCATAAATAAGCAGCTGCTCCAACAATACTCGCGACACGATTCTTGGTAAGTGTGTACATAAGCCAGTACATACTGCAACCAGCTGCGATGTAACTACCTGCAAAAAGCATTTTGAGTGATGTCTCAACAGAAAAACCTAGCAGTACTAACAGAGAACCAAAAAACCAGGGAAAGTGATAGGAAAAAAAGAACAGTGGATAGCCAAAACCCTGAGCCAGGTCAAACACCCAACGAGGAGGAAATTCACCCAGAGAAACGAGTGTGCTGTAGTGGTAGAGACGAGCAACCTGGTGCCAGATATCGTGAGCGGTATAGAGACCAGAGTGAAACAAGGGAAAAATTCCCAGAATCATGAGGATGACCAGTATAAAAAAAGCTGGAAAGTGTTGTTTAAATTTTGACATCATCACTCAAAGAGTTCGCTCATTAGCATATCAGAACCAAATTGGTTCATACTGTTTTGCTGTAGTAACGGATGGCTAATTGTGCGCTCGGGCGCTTGTTCTAAGTATCCAACATGCAAGACAAATGGCAAGGTCTCTGGAGTAATAGTAGTTTTGTAGTGATACTTTCCAGACGCTCGAAGCTCTGAGGTAAACGATTCCATATTGGTTTTGGTTGAAAAACTTGTTGGATAGAGAAAACAAGGTTCTTCTTTTTTGCAAACGTCTACAATCTGCAATGAACTCTGGTCAATTGTTATGTCAGACATTTTTGAAAGATAAACCATTGTGTTCGCAAAGTCATCATCATGGATAATGAAACGAACTTGCTTGCTGGGAATTTCAATCAGCAGCAAATCAGAAACCTCACTCATTTCAGAAAATTGATTGACTCGCTCAATTTTTCCCAAATTAAACCCACTAATCACAAGTGCAAAGATGATGAGTGGCAGGCCTAGATATTTTTTCCAGTGAAATAAACTCGCTAACAACAGCGAAGGAAAAATAAAGAGGGTTGACATGTAGTAATCCACTTTGTCGCCCTTGTAAACTCGTAACATGAATAAAATTCCAAGAAAGTATAGAGCTACTATAAGCAGCTTTTTTTTGTACGCGTACCAACAGAGAAGTGGAAGACCAATAAAAATTAAAATTCTGCCAAGCCTAAACGAGTTCGTGTTTTCTTGTAGTTGAACTCGTTCTACAAATGCAGGAATAAATGTCCATACGAAATAGTTTTTCGATAACTGATCGAAGTAATGAGCATGTTCTTCGGTCACATATGTGTAAAGTGCTCTCGAATTTTGAAAGTTGTTGCTAATTTCTGCCATCCCATACGGAACAAATAGTGCTATGGCTGCAATGCTTGCAATGAGCCAGTGTTTGATGAGTATTTTTTTTTGAAAAACTTGTTGCAGAAATGCGAATAAAAAAACAGGAACTAGCAGAGTGGCTTGGTAGTGTAATTGAAATGCTATGCTAAAACTAATAAATGCAGTAACTAAGTATTTTAAGTTATTTTGACGACCGTACTCCAGTAACGCTAACAATGTTAATAACGAAAAGAACGGGACCATATTTGGATTCCATGAGAAAGTGCTAAAAATTACAACTAAAGGCGCAGAGGCGGCAAGTATGCCGGCAACAATGGCTGCTTTTTCATCAAACAAACGTTTGACTATAATAAACAGCAGAACAGGAGTGAAGGACTCAATTATCACTATGAGAAGGGTCATAGTGAATGGTGAGGGCACTAAACTGCTCAAACCTAAAAATATTTGATAATAAAATGGGGGTAAATAGAAATTGCCGACACTTGCTTTTGGGCCGTATGGAACAAGCCAAGTCTTTTCAATTTTATATTGTTCTATCAGAAAAAGATCTCTGGCCAAATCTTGAGAGAAGTAAAGACGCGATAACGAAAACCAACCATGCAAGCAAAGTGAGAAAAGAAAAACAAAAAAAACTGGAGTGAAAAGCTTTTTCCAGGTGTACACGAAGTAATCATACACTATTGTTGTGCTACACCAGATTGGCTATGATAGAGGCAGTAAAATGCGCACCAAAACATTTATCACCATTGCTGTCAGCCTTTTTTTACTTGGGCTCTCTTTGCGGCTGTATAAGCTCGGAGTGGCTCCAAATGGCCTGTACGTGGATGAAACAGCGATTCTCATCGACATGCAAAGTATCGTCGAAACGGGAAGAGACATACATGGAAACTCCTTCTTCCAGGCAATTTATCCTTCTTACGGTGATTTCAAAGCTCCAGGCCTGCCAATCACTGCCTCATTGGTAGCCCTCTTGTTTGGAGTATCAGGCTGGTCGCTGCGATTTGTCTCTGTTTTAGCTTGGATCATATCTACCGCTGCAGGCCTTGGCATTCTCTGGATTTTGCTTAAAAATACTGCAAAAAGAAGTAAGCAGTTACTCTTTCTCTCTTTTCTTGCGGTGACAAGCATAACGCCATGGTCATTCTTTTTCTCACGGGTGGCGTTTGAGTCTTTTTTAAGTCAGGCATGGATCCTTACCTCAGCATTCTTCCTGTTGGCTTCGTTACAGAATTCTCAGAGAAAAGTTATGAATATATTGTTTTTGTCGCTTTCATTGGCATTTGGCGCTGCGGCTGGATACACCTACTTCACTGCGCGGTATGTTTGGCCGGCAGTGATAGGTTTGCTGTTTTGTGCTCATTTTTTGCAGACAAAGAAGAAATTAATAAAGTTTGCGGTGATGCTCATTGTCTACTTGGTATTACTGCTGCCACTTTCGCGATCGCCACTCTACGAGGCAAGCCAGGCACTGCGTCTTAGTACAAAATCAGTTATCAGCGAAGAAGCAAAAATGTCGCAAGTTTTGTTGTCCAATAAATATAAAGATCTGGCTGGCAACTCGCTCTTAAGCAGAGTAGTCTTTCATCGAAAAGTTTTTTTTCTCCAAGCATTTGCGCAAAATCTAGCTGACCACCTTGACCCGGGCTATATCTTTTTACGCGGTGACAGCAACCTCCGTCATGGCACGGGCAAACACGGTCTGTTACTTTTGACATTCTTGCCGTTTTTTATCATCGGTTCTTACAAACTCTGGCAAAAAAACAAATCTGTTTTATTCTTGCTCATCGGTTGGTACCTAGTGTCAATCGTGCCCGCCTCCATTGCAGAAGAGACGCCACATGCTATGAGAAGTCTGGCTGGTTTATTTCCCTTGCTCACCCTAGTCAGTTTTGGTGTAGCTGAGTTTGTGCTATTTTTTACTCGCTCCAAAAAGCTTTGGATACAGTCATTGCTCTTAGCTTGGCTTGTGGTAGTTTGTTGCGATATTTTTTCATACTACTATTACTATTTTGGTGCCTACCAAGTTAGAAGCGTAGAGGCCTGGCAATCTGATTATGTCCAGCTATACGACCAAATGCTCAACTTAGACAAAGAATTACAATGAAAGTACAGCTACTCCTCATCCTCTGTGCTGTGCTTCTCATCATTCCAAGGTTTTGGCAACTGGACATCATGCCACAATCGCTCAATCGCGACGAAGCAGCCCTTGCCTACAACGGATATTTGCTCAGCTCCGTTGGCCAGGACGAATGGGGAAAACACTGGCCTATTAGTCTTGAGTCGTTTGGTGACTTTAAACTGATTGGCTACCCTACAGTACTTGCGCTACTTTTCAAATTTGCGCCTCTAACTGACTTTTGGGTTCGGATACCATCAGCCCTGAGTGGAATCGGCTTAATTTTTGCCAGTTATTGGTTTGCCCGAACACTGCGCCTGCGGAAAAGCTCTGCGATGCTACTTGCAGGCATGGTGGCAATTACTCCTGTATTTATTTTTTATTCTCGCGTAGCGTTTGAGGCAAACATGGCACTGACGCTCTTTGTTCTGAGCTTGACCGCACTGTTTGACGATATAAAAAATCCAAGATTCTTCAAAAAAACTATAACACTTGCTTGTTACCTCGCAGCTGTACTGACATACAATTCGCCTTTACTACTCGGGTTGCTGCTGTTGCCCATCATCGTTTTTGCGTACGGATATCAAAATTGGAAACGCTGGCTACCCGTGTTTTCTGGCTGGCTGATTATCAGTGTCGCTGCGCTCTTTGTTTTGCAACCAGTTTTTGCTCAAAAACAAAATATTACGCTTTTTTCAGACGAGGCGTCAGTGCTTGCGTTCAACGAGTACCGATCAAGTCTGCCAGCTAGTTTACAGAGAATTGCTGGCAATAAACTACTGTATTTTGCACCTCAAATTATGAGAAATGTTTACCGCTCTTTCTCTCCGCGTTTTTTAGTAACGCAAGGTGGTGCGCACCCTTGGCACTCGCTACCAAATTGGGGACACATATATTGGTGGCAGTATGGGTTGGCACTTGCTGGATTGGTTATTGCTGCTCGGAGATACGTCCTGCTCTTATTGTTGCTCGGAATCTCGCTGGTGCCTTCGAGCATCACAACCGATGCGCCTCACGCCACCAGAAGCTTGCTATTCTTCTTTTTATTGATCGTCTTGGCAGCTGTAGCCTTTGAACGCGTCAGCACATTACTGGGAAAGAAAGCCTGGTTGCTTCTGTTTATAATTGCTTCTGTTTCGATAGTAAGATTTACTTATTCGTATTTTGGAGAGTACAAAAATGACCAGCTGATGTTTCAGCCCGGCTTTTCGCAGGTGATTACTGAGGTGAAACAGAAGTATCCAAACGAACGAGTGGCTATCATTGATGGCGGTGGCTACCAATATATTCTGACAGCCTGGTATGCGCAGCTTACTCCGAGTGAGTATTTTTCCACTGTTGTACGACAGGCGCCGAACCAAATTGGCTTCCGCTATGGGGAGCGAGTAGGGCAGTTCCACTTTATTGCCCATGCTGCAGATCGTGTGCCAGAAGAAACAGTTTTAATCGAGTGGACCGGTCTACGGTGGGCTATAACCAAGTACTAGAGTAAAATGAGCTTATGATTTCAGTTGTTTTAGCAACACATAACGAGGCAGCAAATATTTCGCGCTGCCTAGATTCAGTCAAAGACTTCGCAGACGAAATCATCGTGCTCGATGGCTCATCAAGTGATGACACAGTTACTTTGGCAAAAAAGTTTGCTGCCCGGATCATCTCAACCAAAAACAACACAAACTTTCACATCAATAAACAGCAAGCCATTGATGCGGCTGCAGGTGATCTCATTTTGCAACTAGATGCAGATGAGATTGTAGATAACGACTTGGCTACTTTTATCGTGGAACAAAGTAAGAGAGCTGTTACTTCACTTGCAAAAAACGAACCTGTGGCTTGGTACATCAGACGAAAAAACGATTTCCTTGGCAAGTTTCTGCGCAAAGGGGGACAGTACCCAGATGCGGTTATTCGATTATTTTATCGCGGTAGAGCAGAGTTACCCCAAAAAAATGTGCATGAGCAGTTGAGTGTCGATGGTCGGGTTGGTATGGCAACGGGTCATTTACTCCACTTCCCCTACCCTACTCTGGCGAGCTATTTGGAAAAGTTTAATAGATACACATCTTTTGAGGCAGAGAGACGCTGGAAAACTGGAGAGAGGCCGAGTATTTCGCAAACGATTACAGCTTTTACAGTTGCTGTTCTGATTACTTTTTACAAATTGTTTTTGCGCCATCGTGGTTACGTCGATGGTTGGAGGGGATTTTTGTTTGCAAGTTTAAGCGCGCTGCATCACCCAGTTGTTGCGATCAAACTGTGGGAACTACAGGAGAGACAATAATGTTAAGCATAGCCATCGACACAACACCACTGCTGGGCGGACATGCACGCAGGGGCATTGGTACCTATACGAGAGAACTTGTTGCTGTCTTGGAGCAAGAAGACATTGTCATCACTCGCATCACCAAGCGAAAAAAAATTGTGAAAGAGGAATTTGATCTGATCCATTACCCTTATTTTGACTTGTTTTCCTCAAGCTTACATATCCACAAATCAATTCCAGGAGTCGTAACCATTCACGATCTGATTCCTTTGCAATTTCCAGATCATTACGAGCCAGGGTTTAGAGGTAAGCTCGCTCTTTTTCAACAAAAGAAGCAGTTGCAAAAAGCTCGTCACGTTATTACTGACTCAGAATTTTCAAAAGGGCAATTACGAGAATATCTAGGTCTGTCGGAAGAGAAGATCTCGGTTGTACCACTGGCGGGTAATCCAGCGATTCATGCGCAGCCGGCTGAGCAAATTACCAAAACAAAGCGCCGACTAAAACTTCCAAGCAAATATATGCTCTACGTGGGAGACATTAACTACAATAAAAATATTCCGCAGCTGATCAAATCACTCAAATTTTTACCGGAAGAAATATCGCTGGTTTGTGTCGGTAAAAACTTCTTTCCACAACCAATTCCAGAGTGGGAAGTTATTGAACGACAAATTGCGCTGAGTAATGTGCCAGACAGAGTAGCCTTCTGCACCTCGATTGCCGCCGATAAAACAGATGCGCTTTCGGCTGTTTACTCCGGAGCTCTCTGCCTAGTTCAGCCTTCGTTGTCGGAAGGTTTTGGACTACCAGTTCTAGAAGCAATGCAGTGTGAAGTTCCCATTGTCTCTACTCGGCTCGGCTCATTGCCAGAGGTTGGTGGCGAGCTTGTATTCTACGGTGAACCAACTGCAGAGTCGCTGGCGGAGCAAGTGCTTTTGGTAAGTGAGCTAACAAATGACCATAGAACAAAATTAGTAGCCGAGGGTTTAGCCTGGAGTCAGACATTTACCTGGAAAAAAGTTGCGCAAGCAACCATTGCGGCATACGAAAGAGCACTTTTGTGAAACGCTTCCTCCTCTTTGTCTTCGCCGCAGCAACATTCTTCTCGCTGTTCCATTTGTACTACAACTCCCAGTTTCCTTACACACATGATGGCGAAAATCACCTAGCTCGGTTTGCCAATTACAAAATCGCACTCAGAGAAGGGCAGATTCCACCACGTTTTGCGCCAAATCTTATGAATCACTATGGATATCCTGTTTTTAATTACAACTATCCCCTAGCAAATATTCTCTCCCTGCCATTCTCGTTTATTGGTGTTTCGTACGAGACTACTTTTGAATTACTAGTAGTAATTAGTGTCTTATTTGGCGCTGGAGGAGTCTGGCAACTAACAAAAACTCTCAAAGCAAGTCCAAACGTGCGTTGGTTGAGTGTGATTGTTTGGTTGTTGCAGCCATATCTCGTCTCAACCATTTATTTTCGCGGCAATATCGGCGAAATTCTAGCTCTTTCCTTGCTACCATGGCTTGTTTGGCTACCATATTCACTAGCAGCCAAGAAAAAAATAACTTTCAGGTCAAGTCATACTCTGTTTGGAGTAGGCATTTTGACGGCTTTCTTACTCAGCCATAATATTTCGGCGGTAGTCGGGAGTGGCATATATATCGTCCTTTGTTTAGCACTTTTCTATCGTTCAAAACAAAAACTGCTAGCCAGCCTAGCAGTAGTAATTTGGGCAATCGGCTTGAGCCTCTGGTTTTGGTTACCTGCGCTTGCAGAGATGTCGAGTGTAGTAGTTGGCGACGCATCGCTTGTCTCAGAATTTTCCGCTCATTTTGTAACCTTGAGTCAATTGCTCTGGAGCCCTCTGCGCTTTGGTTTTTCTTACTTAGGCGGGGTTGACTCGCTCTCATTTGCAATTGGTTTGCCTGCAATTCTGGTTTTACTGGGAGTTGGCACCTCGCTGCTTATTCGCCAACGATTGGCACAAGCTGGGCCGTTCTTATTGTTGTTTGTGCTTGCTTGCCTGACTGTTGTAGGTCAATTATCGTTGAGTAAGTCGCTTTGGGAGCTCGTGCCAGCGTTGCATTTTCTCCAGTTTCCCTGGCGTCTGAGTCTTTTTACAGTCACACTCTTGTTGCCAAGCTTGGTGTTCTTATTGGGTCAAAGTAAGTTGATTTTGAGGCTACTCGTAGTGCTTCTTTTATTCCAAGTAATTTCATTGCTGCGACTTTCGCCAATAGACTACTTTCATAAAACAAACCTAGACTATGCTGTTTTTTCTCAAAGCACGAGTACTCAAAACGAAAACAGAACCAAAGAATTTACGTACGCCGATATTGGCGATTGGCAACCAAGACCAACACTATTGCAGCCCGATGCGGGCATCATAACGGTTCAATCATGGAACGGTAGTAAACGAAAATATACACTTTTACTAACTACTGAGACGACGATTATTGAACCGACCATGAACTTCCCTGGTTGGGAAACCACAGTACTCCAAGATGGAGTAAACAAAACAGTCTCCTACATTCACAATGATGTATCTGCTGGCAGAATTGCCTACGAGCTTCCTGCGGGCTCGTATCAAGTCATGACTCTATTCACCCAAAATACTCCCGCCAGATTGATAGGTAATGCGGTCTCACTTATTTCTTTTGGTGTACTGATTTTTGCAATGAGGAAGCCTCGTGGATAAATCACTTCTCAAAAAAATTCTCGTACTTGTTCTTGTCTGGAGAATAGGCTTATTCGTTGTAAGTCTCATCGCCCCCGCATTCATTTCCTACGAACCAAGCTTTCCATATGCCTACGATCTATTAGCCAAATTAGGCCTACCGCAATGGCTCTACTCATGGGCCAACTTTGATGGCGTACATTACCTTACCATTATGAGAATGGGCTACGTTGGCACGGGATTGATTCAAGCTTTTTTTCCTGCATTCCCTTTTATCGTCAAGTATATTTCGTTTGGTATATCTCACACAGTAGTTGCTGTAGGTTTGAATTTTGTGGCTCTGAGCTTTGCCGTCTACTTCTTATACAAACTCGTACGGCAAAGAATTTCTGACAAAGCCACTTGGCTCACCATTGGCTTATTGTTACTTTTTCCCACCTCATTTTTCTTTGGGGCAATCTACTCAGAAAGCTTTTTTTTACTCTTCACTACCGGTGCATTTTTAGCAGCCCAAAAAAAGCTTTGGCCACTGGCTGCTCTAGCTACTGGCTTAGCAATTTCGACTCGTTTGGTTGGCGTGTTTATTTTGCCAGCGTTATTACTTGAGATTTTTTTACAAACAAAAAAAATCTCAGCGCGTGTCTTGTTCTATTTTTTACTCTCCCTGACCGGCTTAGGCTTATTTATGGCATTTTTGCAATCTGAGTTCCACGATCCGTTGTATTTTTTCCATGTGCAATCAGAGTTTGGCTCTGGCAGACAAGAGACACTAATATTCTTACCTCAAACAGTTTGGAGAGGGCTAAAAATTATTTTGACCGTACCGATGAGCCGAATTTGGCTGACCTATTTTCAAGAATTTGTATTGACCTGTTTGGCAGTTTGTACCATTGCATACGGATTTTGGAAAAGAATTGAACTCAAGCTTCCACTTTCTTGGCTTGTTTTTACACTTGGCGCCGTGCTGCTTCCGACTCTGACCGGCACACTGTCGAGCATGCCCAGATATTTGCTCGTCGCTTTCCCACTTTTTTTCATCTGGGCACAAATTCTCAATCGGTATAAAATGGCTCGAGTACTACTACTCTGCCTCAGCCTTAGTTTGTTAGTCTACAACAGCGTACTTTTTATTCAGGGCTATTGGATTGCCTAACAAAGGAAATATATGAAAATATTGGTTACTGGTGGCGCTGGTTTTATTGCTTCTCATGTCGTCGATCGGTACTGCGCATTGGGTCATGAGGTGGTAGTGCTCGATAACCTTTCGACTGGCAGAGAGGAGTTTGTTAACCCGCAAGCTCGCTTAATCACAGCAGATATCACCGATGCCGTTCGCATGTTAGAAATTTTGGCAACCGAGCAACCAGAAATAATAAATCACCACGCCGCCCACATCCAAGTAGGTAACTCTGTGAAGCACCCACAGTTTGATGCCGAAAATAACATCATTGGCGTCCTCAATATCATGGAGGCTGCACGAGAAATTCCCATTAAAAAAATAATCATGGCATCGACAGGCGGTGCGATGTACGGCAACAAACAAACGCCTTTTACCGAAGAGATGAAAGAAGAACCGCTCTCACCCTACGGGGTGTCGAAGCGAGCGGGGGAGCTGTATCTCAATTATTACTTTGAGCAATACGGCATTCCCTATATCGTGTTGCGCTACTCAAACGTGTTTGGTCCACGTCAAAATCCACACGGAGAATCGGGCGTGGTTGCGATTTTTAGTGAAATGCTTGCTGCGGGAAAAACACCGACCATTAACGGCGATGGCACACATACAAGAGATTATGTCTACATCGATGATGTAGCCGAGGCAAATGTCTTAGCGCTAGAATCAACAGAAATTGGCGCCTTTAATATCGGTACAGCCACAGAAATAAGTTCAAATGAAGTCTTTGAGCAGGTAGCAAACGCATTTGGTTTGCAAGTCACGCCAGAACATGGACCAGAACGACCGGGCGAGCAAGTGACGAGCTCACTCGACGCAACAAAAGCAAAAGAAAAATTGGGCTGGATGCCCAGCGTGCAATTTGCTGAAGGAGTAGAGCGGGTAGTGGCTTGGTATCAGCATGCCAAATAATAATTATTGGGTTATCATTCCCGCCTTTAATGAAGCAAAAACGCTCCCTACTGTTTTGGAAAAACTCAATAAGCTCAAAGTTCAATATGTTGTGGTCGATGATGGCTCAAAAGATGCGACTACCCAAATAGCCAAACAATTTTGCAGCCACGTGCTTTCGCATAAAATAAATTTGGGCAAAGGGGCAGCACTCAAAACTGGTTGTGAATATGCATTTTCTAATTTACAGGCCAATGGCGTAATTTTTTTTGATGCCGATGACCAGCATGACGCGCAAGAAATTCGCCTTTTTACCGATGCGCTGCAAGATCACGATGTAGTTTTTGGCGTGCGGTCTTTCGATGCTAAGATGCCGCTTATTCGTATCATGCTCAATCGATTGGCCTCTGTGTTTCTTATGCTGCTATTTGGAGCGTACATTCCTGACATCCCCTCTGGATTTAAAGCACTTTCAAGGCGCGCATACAAAAAGGTTGTCTGGCACTCGACAGATTACGCAGTCGAAATGGAAATAGCCGCTCGAGTGGCAAAGTACAATATAGATTACACCACGGTACCGATCACTACTATTTATCATAAGCTGGATCGCGGCATGACTTTTATTGATACACTGTATGTATTACTACAAGCAATAGGTTGGAGGTTTAGTTTATAAAGCTTGACACGATGCCACAAAGTGTCATATATTGATAGTATATGGAAACGTACAACACAGCTAAAATAATTAAAATACTGCAAGATTCTCCGTATATTTTAATTACCCCCAGAATTTTAAAAGAACTTACAGGAATCAACTCGGAATCTACTTTATACCGTCTGCTTACCGACTTAGTGCAAAACAAAATACTTGGCAAGCTAGAAAGAGGAAAATACGTTTTGAGTGATGACAGAGTCAATGATTTTGTTACGGCCAATATTTTATATTCACCATCATACATTTCATTTGAAACAGCGCTCAATCATCACGGTATACTCTCTCAGTTTCCATACGAAACGACGTCAGCAACGCCAAAGAAGTCAAGATCTAAGCAAATTGATGGAAAACTTTATTCATATGTGCATATTAAAAAATCACTCTTTTGGGGTTATAGCAAACAAGACAAATATCTCATTGCTGAACCAGAAAAGGCTTTGCTTGATCAACTCTATATATGCTCAAAGGCCACTCAATAGATGAGTATGACTACGAGCAATTGAATGTAAAAAAGTTTTGGAAATATGCCAAATCATTTCCTCAAACAACGGGTTTTCGTAAACTGCTAGAAAAGGTGAAATCTACTCTCGACTAGATAACAAGAAATATTTACTTAGCGGGAGAATGAGTTTATGAGTTTATTTCAATTGATTGCACTATTATTTGCGCTATTCATGCTCTATGTGGTGAATATTCACCGAAGAAAACTGCGCTTGTCTCGAATAGAGCAAGCTGGTTGGTATTCGCTCTGGGTAGGATTTGTGATAATTGCATTATTTCCAAATTTATTACTCGGAATAACTGATCTTGTTAGTTTTAGTCGAGTTTTTGATCTACTTATTGTCGCTGCGCTGATGATACTGACAACATTGGTTGTCACTAATTACTTTCTACAAAGAGAAAATAATCGCAAACTAGAAGAGATAGTACGACAATTTGCCCTGAAAGATGCAGGCGATGCAGCAAAAAAATAAGACTGCTTTTTTTATCGTCACACCAAGTTTTAATCAAGCGCAATTTATCCGCCAAACGATAGATAGTGTGCTTAGACAATCGGGTGATTTTGTAATCGAGTACTTTGTTGCCGATGGTGGCTCATCGGACACCACAAAAGAAATTCTTAAGTCATTTGCTAGTAAACTCAGCTTTGTGAGTGAAAAAGATGCTGGCCAGACCGATGCAATAAATAAAGGCATAGCTCACTTTACTAGCTTACAAGCTAATTACAGAGAAATTTATTTCGCGTATATAAACTCAGATGATTTTTATGCTCCAGGTGCATTTAGCCTTGTAGCGAAGTACTTCCAGTCCCACCCAGCCGCAAGTTGGCTCGCGGGAGATGCGAAAATAATCGACGCCCAGGGCAAAGAAATCCAAACAGTAATCAGAGCCTACAAGCAATTACTGCGCAAACTATTTTTTCTGCAACTTTTATATATTCTCAATCCCATCCCACAACCAGCCGTATTTTTCCGCTGGGAAGCTATCCGAAGCTTAGGCTCGTTTGACAACTCACTACAGTACACCATGGATTATGAATACTGGCTCAGAGCGCAGCAGAAGCTGGGCAAACCAATCTTTCTGGCTAAAACGCTTGCTGCTTTTCGCATCCACCGAGAGTCAAAGGGTGGCTCAAGTTTTGAGGGCCAATTTGCTGAGGAACTACAAGTAGCCAAACGGTATACTACAAATAGTGTTTTGCTCGCACTACATAGCTTGCATAATGCAGTAATACTATTTATTTATAGAATAATAAAATGATGCAAAATTTTTGGTCAGATAAACGAGTACTCGTAACTGGTGGCAATGGATTTCTGGGCACCCACCTGGTAAAAAAGCTCAAAGCACTCAGTCCAAAAAGTATTTTTGTACCGACCTCAAATGAGTTTGACTTGCGTAATCAAGCAGATTGCCAGCAGGTTGTTAAAAATATTGATATTGTCATCCACTTAGCAGCCAATGTAGGTGGTATCGGCTACAACCAAGAAAATCCGGGCTCACTTTTTTATGACAACTTACTCATGGGAGTGCATCTCATGGAAGAAGCTCGCAAGGCAGCAGTAACAAAGTTTGTGGCTATTGGCACCATTTGTGCTTACCCAAAATATACCCCAGTGCCATTCAAAGAAGAAGATCTTTGGAATGGTTATCCAGAAGAAACCAATGCGCCATATGGTTTAGCCAAGAAAATGCTGTTGGTGCAAGGTCAGGCATACAGACAGCAATACGATTTCAACGCTATTTACTTACTTCCAGTCAATTTATACGGCCCAGGTGACAATTTTGATCCTGGCTCATCTCACGTTATCCCCGCTCTGATTAAAAAATTTGTGGAAGCTAAAAACCAGGGTGCGTCAGAAGTAATAGTATGGGGCAGTGGCAAACCGACCAGAGAGTTTCTCTATGTAGAGGACGCCGCGCGTGGCATTTTGCTGGCAGCAGAAAAGTACGACAAGGGTGAGCCTGTCAATTTGGGTTCAAGTTTTGAGATCAGCATTGCAGATTTAGCACAAACAATCGGCAAAATTGTCGGATTTAGCGGTAACATTGTGTTTGATGCTTCAAAGCCAGATGGACAACCAAGAAGAAAATTAGATGTGAGTCGGGCGAAGGAGGAGTTTGGGTTTGAGAGTAGAGTGGGGTTTGATGAGGGCTTAAAACAAGCAGTTGAGTCATACACTTGATGAAAATCTTGCATGTAGTCCCATATTTTGCTCCTGCATGGGCATATGGGGGGCCACCCAAAGCCGTTTTAGAAATTGCAAAAAACCAAGTACGGGCTGGTCACAAAGTTTTTATTTTAACCACCACGGCATTTGAAAAAAATCAAACACTGCCAGCAGGTCTAGAAGCAATTGAGGGAATAACAGTGACTAGATTGCCAAATTTGAGCAATTGGCTTATGTGGCACTTTCATTTTTGTACTCCAATTGGGGCGCAATCTTACTTACGGCAAAACCAATTTGATGTAATTCATTTACATGAAGTTAGAACACTTCTCAATCTCTTCACGTTACTCTTTGGAAAAACAAAAAAGTATTTTCTATCTCCCTGGGGTACGCTTCCTTTTAACAATAGTCAGTCTTTAATCAAAAAACTTTTTGACTTGCCGCTCATTCCTCTTCTCAAAAAAAAGATCGCCACTTCTTTTGCACAGACCGAACACGAGGCATTAGTTTTGGAAACTTTTTTGTCACAAAAACAAACTAAAATTATTCCACTTGGTATTGATTTTACTGAGTTTAAAAAACTACCAAGTAAACTGCAGGCAAGAGAAAAACTCAACCTCGATCCTTCTGCGTTTTATTTTTTATTTTTGGGCAGATTTTCTCCACACAAAGGATTAAAAAATCTAATTACAGCATTTGCACAACTAGAAAAACAGAATCTGCATGCACGATTATTGCTTGTTGGTCGAGATGATGGCTATCTAAATACTATTCACCAGCTAATTGAAACAAACTCGTTGCAAGATTCAGTAACAATTAATACTCCACTTTATGGTCAAGACCGATTACTTGCGTATTGCGCAGCAGACACATTTGTATTTACGCCTACAGTATATGAAGAGACAGGTACGGTTTGTCTCGAAGCACTTGCATGCAATCTTCCTGTTATTACCTCAGAGCAAGCAGCTATTCCATTTATGAGAAAAGAAGATGGGGTAATAACCATCCACAACACAGCTTTGGCTATTGTTTCTGCTATAAAACAACTGGCGGGAAATATCCCACCAGTTAACAATAAAAAAATACAATCAATTTTCGATTGGAGTGCTGTATCGAGACAAATGATTGATAGTTATCAAGAAAAAGCTTGATGTTCAAAGAGCTTACACATTTTATCTGCTAGAATGACAATATGATTGCACTTTTGGTAGGAACAAGACCAGAATTGATTAAAATTGCTCCTGTTTTGCGCGAGCTCAAACTAAAGAAGGTTCCTCACGTTCTTATTCACTCCAATCAACACTACTCAGAGGAGTTAGATGCACAAATTATCCGAGATTTAGGAATCATCAAGCCAGACATTAATCTTCACGTTGGATCAGGCTCGCACGCGGTACAAACAGGAAGAATTCTTGAAGGGGTAGAATCTACCTGCATTCGTATAAATCCGCAATTTCTTATTGTTCACGGTGACACAAATACAACCTTGGCAGGTGCATTAGCAGCCAAAAAACTTCATTTTCCTGTGGGACATATCGAAGCCGGTCTTCGCAGTTTTGATTATTCAATGCCGGAGGAAATTAATCGTATTCTGACTGATAGAATTAGCGATGTATTATTTGCACCGACTGAAGGAGCAAAAAAAAACTTGGCAAAAGAGGGGATTCGAAAGAATGTATTTGTTGTTGGAAATACTGTTGTTGATGCACTTAACCAACACATGCCACTTGCGAAAAAAACGAGCATACTTTCAAGACTGCACCTAAATAAAGATACCTATATATTGGTTACAGCTCATCGAGCAGAAAATGTAGACGACAAAGAGCGACTGAAGCTCTTGCTTAATCTCCTTGAGCACGCCTCAAGAGTCTTAAAAATGCCGATTGTATGGCCGATGCATCCAAGAACATCAAATTCAATTCAGTTGAATAATCTCAGCCTACCAAGAGAGATAATGAAACTTCCACCAGTTGGATACTTAGAAATGCTCGCTTTGATGAATGCAGCAAAACTAATATTGACAGATTCTGGTGGAATTCAGGAGGAAGCGTATATCTTAAAGAAACCATTAATTACGTTACGAAGCTCAACAGAGCGACCAGAAACGCTAACAGCGAACAGCATTGTAGATCTTGATCAGAGTAAATTTGATACAGCGGTCAAACTCTATAAAGAGGGAAAAATGTTATGGACAAATGCGTTTGGAAACGGAGATTCTGCTAAGAAGATCGTCGTGATCATGGACAAATTACTGAGTAGGACTAAATAAAATGGATAGCTCCATCTGCGTCATTGGCTTGGGGTATATTGGGCTCCCAACTGCTCTGTTATTTGCAGCCTCGGGGAAAATAGTTCATGGTTTTGATGTCTCTCAAGATAAGATCAAGCTCCTTAAAGCGGGAAAACTTCCGTTTGCTGAGCCAGGGTTGCGCGAACTCTATATTAAGGCAAAAAAAAATGGTAGCTTCATCCCTTCAAATACCATTGCCTCAACAGATTGTTATATTATTGCCGTACCCACCCCTCAGACAAACCACGCTGCTGACTTAACTTATGTTCTGCAGGCTCTGCAAAGTCTCATTCCATTTATTCGGAAATCAACATTGATTGTTTTGGAATCTACAATTAGTCCTTCTGATTGTGATTCTCACATTATTCCGTTTCTAGAAAAATATGGAAAATTCAATGTAGCCCTAGCTCATTGTCCAGAACGTGCTATTCCAGGCAACACGATTCATGAAATGCAATATAACTCAAGAGTAGTGGGTGGTAAAACTTCAGAAGTAGCGGAACGTGTAAAACGATTATATTTGTCATTTGTGAAAGCTGATATTCACACCACAAACCTTATAACTGCAGCTGCGTGTAAAGTAATGGAAAATACATACAGGGATGTGAATATTGCACTTGCAAATGAATTTGCAAAAATTGCAGACGATCTAAAGTTTAATGTTTGGGAGGCAATCACATTGGCAAACCTCCATCCACGAGTCAATATTCATCAGCCTGGACCAGGAGTTGGCGGACACTGCATTGCAGTTGATCCTTGGTACTTTGTAGGAGAAAGTAAACAGGCAAGATTGATTACAAAAGCCAGAGGTATAAATGATGATATGCCAGAATATGTAGCACATCATGTAAGTAAAATTGCCAAAAAATATCACTTATCCTCACCTATTATTGGAGTCTTAGGATATGCATACAAAAAAAATGTTGACGATGCCAGAGAAACTCCGATAGAACCTCTACTTAAAATTTTGGAAAAAAAATATTCATGCATTGTTCATGATCCATATGTCGATTTTAAGTCACGTCAATCAATAGAGCTTGAACAATTGCTTAATAAATCTCAGGTCATTGTTCTTACAACAAACCATGATATTTATAAAAACATCGATTTTCGAAACTATCCAAATATTATTGCAATTTACGATTTACGAAATGCTGTAAGAAACTCTCAGGTTAATAAAACTTTTACAGCCCTATATAAACTTGGTGATGGACGTCTTTAATGAACATTCTCTTTGTTCTTGACTACTACCAGCCAAAACTTGGGTATAGTGAACACTATTTGGCAAAAGAATTTGTTCGTATTGGGCACAATGTGACAATTCTTACTTCCAATCGTTTTTTCCCTTTTCCTAAATATGATAGTACTGTTAGAAAAATGTTGGGGAGTCGAATTGTTGGATCAGGAAGAAAAAAGAACCATGGAATTGAAATCATACGCAAACCAGTTATTATCGAGGCATTTTGCCGTACTATATTTGCTGGACACAAGCAAGTTATCAGCTCATTTCATCCAGATATTGTGTTTGTGAATGGAACTGCGACTTACAACGCAATCATAATTTCATTGCTGAAACCGCGAAATGGATTTTCACTGAAAACATTCGACAGCCACCTACCTTCAGAGTTTGATCGTACAGATGGAATATTAAAAAGAATGGCATATGGAGTATTCCGACTTTGTTGCTCCAGCCTTCTTAACTCACGTGTTGATACTTTTATTGCTGTTCAAGATGACACAGTTCAACTCATGCACATGGCGTATGGTGTAGATAAACCAATTCAGCTTATAGACCTTGGAACTGACACAAGCTTGTTTTCATTTACAGCCAAGGGAAGAAAACAAAGGCGAGCAGAGTTACACATAAAAGATGATATTGTTGTTGGGTTGTATACAGGAAAGATTATTGAGGCGAAGGGAATACACATTCTTTTGGATGCATTTGGCAGATTAGAGAAAACGTGTCCCAACCTTCATTTGGTTTTTGTTGGAGATGGTCCTCAAGAGTACAAAGATGCCCTTTTACGCCTCGTTAAGGATGGAAGTCGTCTTCACTTCGTTGGTATACAATCACAGGAAAATTTATCCTCATGGTACTCTATGGCTGATTTTGCCGTATGGCCACTTCAGGATACGACAGCAATGAATGAGGCTGCATCTTGTAGATTGCCATTTATTGCGAATGACAAACTAGGAGCAAAAACAAGAGTTAGCAACAACAATGCAGTTTTATACAAGAGGGGAGATGGAAAGAATCTTGCGGAAAAAATAAAAAACCTTTATGCTCATCCGGTAGAAAGAAAGAAGATGGGAGATCGGGGGAGGGAGTTGGTGATTCAGAAATTAAGCTGGACTAAAATAGCTGGCGAATACCTTGAGAGAGTCAATCGATGCAAATGAAAAAAGCTATACAGAATCATTGCACAGAGCTCAATAGTATTCAAGAATTTAATCCTCAAGCTGTAATGGGAAAATTCACTAGAGTTGAGATGTGTCGAGCATGTCATTCCAGTACTCTTCATCACTTTCTATCATTTGGCTTAATGCCGAAGCCAAATGGTTTCCTTACTAAACAAAACCTGAATAAGCCAGAACGATATTTCCCCCTGAACGTTGATTTTTGTAGTACTTGTGGCATGGTTCAGTTGGAGGAAGTAATTAGTCCAAATGAGCTTTTTGACCATTATGTGTATTCTTCATCTGCATCATATCCTATGGTAGAACACCTTAGAAATCTTGCTAAAGAGTTGGTAACTAGATTTTCATTATCGCAAAAAGATCTTGTACTCGACGTGGGAAGCAACGATGGCACTTTGCTTTCTGTTTTTAAGCAACTCGGCATAACAATTTTAGGTATTGATCCAGCAAAAAATATCGCTGAGATTGCGAATGCGCAAAAAATTCCGACGATTAATGACTTTTTCTCTCAAGTATCAGCAAAAAAGATTTTGACTTCACACGGTACATGCAAAGTAATTACCATAGTTAATGTTTTGGCACAAATTCCAGATTGGGACTCACTTTTTGCTGGTGTAAAAACACTCCTTCATAAGGAGGGCACATGCCTCATTGAATTCCCCTACTTAGTCGACACGTTGAAAACATTTGAGTTTGATACCATGTACCACGAGCACCAAAGCATGGTGTCTGTACACCCTCTTTCTATCGCTTTACGTAGACATTGTTTAGAAATCTTTGATGTAAAACATGATCCAATTCATGGTGGATCAATTAGGGTATTTATATCACATATTGGTGTTCGTAAGATTTGCAAGCGCGTTGATGTATATTTGGATGAGGAGAATACAATCGGTATTTCAAACCCAGATATTTATTCGGCATACGCGACAAAAGTCTATGAAATCCGAGATGAAATGATTCAATTATTAAATTCACTTATTCATCAAAAGAAGAAAATTATTGGATATGGAGCTACTGCAAAGGGAAATGTATTACTCAATTTTTGCAGACTCAATCATATTCAAATATCTGCAATTGTTGATTCAACTACATTTAAACAAGGTTTGTATACTCCTGGCTCACACATACCTGTTGTATCCGAATCTCAACTAGATAAATTGAATCCAGATTACGCAATACTTACAGCATGGAATTTTGCAGATGCAATTTTGAAAAAGAACAAACAAAGAATAAAAAAGGGGCTTAAATTTATTAGACCCTATCCAATTCCAACAGTCCTATAAGTTATTTTCATGTACAAAAGCTTCGACTATTTTTTCCCAGGTTTTGAATCGAAGTCCAAGAGTTTCTTGCGAAGATTGGGATTGTAGACCAGAGTATTTCGGAAAAAAACGACGAACTTCTTGTTCAGAGTGATCAAGAGCATAAGAAGATAATGTTGATGCATGTGCTGAGTCTATAGAAAATCCAGTCTTTGTTGCGAGGTACCTAGCTACTTCAAAAGGGGTTGTTATATTTGGAGATGATAGGTGCAAAGTTTGTTCTGTTTTTCTAAGACAGATAATTTGTCTAATAACCTCAGCTAGTTCTGCATGATCAGTCAACGAGATATACTGATCTGAAAAATATGATGTTTTTGTGCCATTAAGTAAGTTTTGCATAATTTTCCAAAAAAAATCTTGTTTGCGCTCAATGAACTTGGCGCGAGTTGTGCTCGAAAATCTAAGTATGCAATACTCAATCTCTGAGGCACGAATATTATTTTCAGCTACGGCTTTTGTTGCTCCGTACCAGGATAAAAGACTAAGATTTTTTTCTGGCATATCAACTTCATTGTATGGACCCGGAAATTCTTGTAGTCCTGGAAAAACCATTGAGGTGGATGGGTATATTAACTTAATATGGAATTTTTTGCATGACTCAATGAGATTCTCTACTCCTACCACATTTGTTCTCCAAACTAGTGATTTGGTGCTGCCTCGTACTTTTTCACAGAGTTTGACATCTGTAATTGCTGCGAAATGAATAATCCAGTCAGGCTTGTTCTTAATAAGATACGTATTTACTGCATCTCTATTGGTAATGTCAAACAGAAGCCTGTTGGGTTCCAGTAGAATAAAATCATGAGAGTGCTTGTTCTGTAAAAAGAATTCAGATAATCTTGACGCAGCTCTACTTTTTGAGCCTGTTATGAGGATTTTTTCCATAATTTTATGTACAATGATTGTATCATGAAGAGCGAACTCGAAATATGCATTCCTACTTATAAAAGACCAAAGGAGTTGCGCGAGTGTCTTGAAAGCATAATAGCTCAAGATGAATTCCATTCTGGTTGGGTAACAGTTCGCATTTATGACGACGCGCCACAGGATCCCTCGTATGAGGCTATCAAGGATATTATCAATTTATACCCTAAACAGATCGTTTATCGAAAGAATATAAAAAATCTTAAAACTGAAGAGAATATTTCGCAGCTTTTGGAAAATAGCAAAAGTACTTATAGTCTCTTTATCACAGATGATGATTCATTTACAAAAAACTCTCTACAGAGACTACGTCGATTATTTACAACACACCCACACCTAACTGTAGTTAGATCTTCCTTTGCAATTGTAAGAGATATGAAGGATTATCGAACGCATACATTGTTTTCTCGGGATACGCAAATTTCACAAAATGATATTTCTACCGTAGCACGCTTCTTCCGGGATAGTGATACTCTGTCTGGAACTTGTTTTCTAAGGGCAACGCAAGACATTGCAGGTTACAGAAGACATAAATCATCAAAATATCCTCATATGTACCTAGTGGGAAAATCTGCTCTATCTGGAGATTCATACTACTTTAGTAACCCACTCATCCAGCATGCTGTCGGTAATGCGGTTTTTTGGGAATATACCCGTGACTATATGATTTCCGGTATCTTTGCAATGGTTCAGGATTTAGATATCTTAAAACCTGGTTTTTTTACGCAAGCAGCTAGACTAGTTTTTTCTTCGGTTCCATACATAGTGTTTATCAACTTACTGCACCCAAAGCGTTTAACACAATTTCTTTTGGTAATGATCGAAAAAAAATATTTTATACTCTCTGTGTTTTGGGAAGGATGTGCCCTGGGGGTTTACCAGTTGGTACGTGAGAAGTTATCTCAAATGAAAAACTAAGCTTTTCAGTCTGCCGTTGAAAATTTCAGTAAATGTGGTGTAGAGATTGCTCTGAGGACGTATGAGAAGTTTTGTCTTCCGAGTGGATGAAATATATCGACAATGAAGATTGAAATAATAAAAGATGCGAGGCTCGAGAGAAGCAATCCATATACACCATAAATCGGTATAAGCCAGAAATTGAATGATAAGCCCACAATAAGAGCGAATACCTGAGAAACCAAACTAAGTTTGAACATGCCCTTACTGGTAATAAAGAGTCCTCTTGCAACGCTCATACAGGTAAAAAACAGTCGAAATTGTAAGAATGCTAAGATTCTACTGGCCTCAAGATATTCCTTCCCAAATATGACGGGGATTAAGTGTCTACCAACAAAGAAAAGACCTACTCCAACTACAATTGAAAGTAAAAACATGACCCGATAAATATTGACCATGAGTAGCGAATATTTTTGACCATCTTGTTTGACGGACGCAACTACAAGAGGGGCAATAGAGTTTGTTATAACTAATGGAAGAAAATTAAATGCCTCAACAACACCCAGAGCAATTGCATATTGCCCAAGTTGACTATTTCCTTGAAAAGATTTTAAGATTATTTGGTCTAGTTTTGTGTATAAGGCAAAAGTCAATCCAGCAAGCATAAGAGGAAAACCATCTCGAAGAAGTTGTTTCGCATATTTAAAATCAAAAGTCCAAATAGAGATATTTTTTACCTTTCGAAACATTAGGTACAAAAGCAGTGCGGAAAGCACAGCGTCACTACTGCCAAGCACAATAAATGCACTGAGCGGAGCGTGAGAAATAACTGCAAGTATCTTTGCAATTGAGATAGAAATAATCACAATAATTCTTACAACGGCAATAGATTTTACCTGCAATCTCGATTGAAAGAAGCCTTCGATGACATTAAATGCTTGCGCGATATTACTCGTGAGAGCAATAAATACCATTCCGAGAAGAAATTGATCGCCATGATTTACATTTGAAAAAATAATAACTCCCAATATGAGGGAAACTACACCTGCAATAAGTCTCAAGATGGTTGCAGTCCCCAAGATTTTTCCAGCATGAAGATCATCGTTACATAAATTGCGAAAAACAACTGCATCCAACCCCATATAATTTATTGATAAAAAGATTGATGAAAAAGTAAAAATATAGGTTAGAATGCCAAACTGATCGGGTCCAAGATATCTTGCAATCCATGCATTAACAAAAAAAGCAGCTAGAAATGGAAGTATAAATGTATAAACAGTCATCCACAATGTGTTTTTGAATACCTGTTGGAATGTTTCTCTTCCTCGAAAATGCTGAAGTATAATTTCAGGGATAAGCTGAACGATAAACCTTGATTTTGTGTCGTAGGTTGTATTTACTGTTTGTTCAGACAATGGGATATTTTTGGGCTTAATATTCATAATTCTGATTTTAGTTTAAGAAATTTAAAAAGTTTCTGTAGTCTGTTCTCCCAAGTATGGTCTCGCAAAGACCTCTTTCTCGCAGCGATTCGAATACGTTGACGAACAAAAGCTTTTTCTGGTCTTGAATAATATGCAGCCTTTTCAAGAAGCTCGTCTAGTGATGAATAGAATAGCATCTCCTTGTCTTCAGAATAGTATTCTAGCATTTCTGGCAGGCGCCTCATAAGATAACACGCACCACTCATAGGTGCTTCAAAATCCCTTAATCTGTGGTGAAAAACCGGCTTTGGGAGTACCCACGTGTTTCCTCTTTCATTAAACCCAAGAGACACCCTAGTCTCTGAATAAAGCTGTATGTATTTTGGGAAGGAGAGCACCGGAAGAAGAAACTTACTGAGTTTATTTTGAACTTCAATAGAAGGTTGGGGTTCTCGTAAAATATGTATGGCATCGGCAAGTATATTTCTCCTTCCCTCCTTAAAAGTTATGTTATTTGCAATGTATCTCAATGTATATAGCGGGTCGGCAACGCTTCTTGCGCTAGCACGTTCTCGTGAGTTTGACCAACCGCTACCCCCAACTGCCATAGAAAGAGAAGTATTTTCCAATATTTTGTAGATGTAAAAAGGTCTAGAACTATTTTTAGCTCCACAAAAACTAATATCGTACTTTTCTTTAGTAGATATAGGTAGGAATATATTCGGATCAGCGGCCATTGGTAGGTGAATTGGGTTTGCGCCAAAATCTTTCATTATTATCACTGCTTCTGGCTCAGTGACCCAGCACGCATCAAAATGAGACGAAATACTTTTGAGGCTTTGCGGACGATCAAGGTTATCAGAAGAAAAATTGATTGTCGTAACACCAAGTGTACGCAGTTTATCCAATGTATGTGGGGTAATATGTGTATTGTTAGTCATTGCAAAAAATAAATTAATTTTATGCCGTTTTACAATACTCAAGATTTGTTCACCTATGTTCTCATTGTCTAAAAGTCCATGTAGGACTGGGTTATAGTATGTAAACTTTGAGCTAGCTCGCTTAAGTGCAGGATATAAATGTTTAAAATACTCCGCTCTTTGCGGAGCAATAGCTGAAGGAACAAATAATAGTGTATTAATTGCCATGTATCTGATATTTACAGAAATTCTTAGTACTGTATAAGCATCTTTGAAAAAAGAGCTTTTAAACGATGATCCCAGGTATGTTGGCGCAATGATCTTTGACGAGCAGCAACCTTGATTTTTTTGCGTATGGAATCTCGTTTTGGATCTAGATAGAATTTTGATTTCTGCACAAGTTCCTCAAAAGATGAATAGAAAAGCACTTCTTTGTCTTCTTCAAAATAACTTTCCATTTCTTGAGATCGATGAGTGAGAAAACATGAGCCACTCATTGGAGCTTCAAAGTCCCTGAGGCGGAGTTGATACGTAGGATTTGGGAGATGATAAGAATTTCCCTTTTCATTAAATCCCAGAGAAATTTTGCTTTCTGAATACAATTTTATATAATCATCAAATTCTAATTTTGGCAACAAGCTTTTAATTAGTTTTTGTTTTGTGCTCGCATCTAGTTTTGGCTCAAAGAGTAAATGCAACAGATCACCCGCAATGTTACGAAAACCCATAATACTCGACAAATTAGACTTGAGATAATTGATGGTATCTTCCGGATTCATCGTTGCTCTGTGGATTGCTGTATCTCCAATATTACTCCATCCAACGCCGCCCACTCGTAAATGTAATGCTTGAATTTTCAATAGATTATAAATATACCAAGGCCGAGAACCATTCTTCATACCACAAAAGCTAATGTCATATTTTTCCCTACAGTTGTATGGTCTAAAGATTGCGGGGTTAGCAGCCATCGGTAAATGTATGGGATTTCCCCCAATTTTTTTTATCATAGATACAGCCTCAGGCTCAGTTACCCAGCACACATCAAGAGCTGGCGCAACGCCTTGAATGTCATACAGCCTATCAAGATTATCGCAGGTAAAGTTAACAGTTATTATGCCAAGATTACGTAACTCCTTGATAGTTTCTGGAAGTAGGTATGCATCCGTTGTCAAGGAGAAGAAAAATGATGTTTTATGTTTTTTTGCTCGCGCAAGAATGAGCTTGTGTATTTCCTCAAGACATATTTTTTTTGAAGAAACTGGGTTAAAATATTGAAAATCATTACTCAAGTTTCTTAAAATTGGCTCGATATGAAAACGATGCCATTGGTTATTTGATCGACTTGTAGTCGGAGCATAGTAAAATGTTCGCAGTTTATTCATAATCCATTCATCTGTATTTGATCTAGTGATATATAGACACAGGTTACATTATAGAGTATTCTTTTGCGAGATATAAAAGCCATAATTTAAGAAGCTAGATGCTAACAAAAAACATTCCATACATCATTATTCAGGCTGGTGGCAAAGGAACAAGACTCGAACATCTCACAGAAAATAAGCCAAAGGCACTGGTATCCATACATGGAAAACCAAATATTTTCCACATCATGTCTCAGTTTAAAAAAGCCCACTTTTTTATAATTGGAGATTATAAAAAAGAAGTTTTCAAGTCATATCTTCAGTTATTTGCTTCTCAGAAGTATACATTTATTGAAGCTAGTGGTCATGGCACAGCTTCCGGTATTGCGCAATCGCTGAAGCTTATTCCAAAACATGCTCCTGTTTTAATTACGTGGTGTGATCTCTATGTTCGGGGAGCATTTTTACCAGAAAAACTAGATCTCAAGTGCAACTACATTGGACTTTCAAACAATCTTTTTATATGTAGATGGAGATTCCGCAAGGGAGTTTTAGAAGAAGAGTCAAGTCAAAGACTTGGAGTAGCGGGAGTTTATCTTTTTAAAGATAAGGAGGAAATTACCAGTATTCCTAAAAGTGGTGAGTTTTGCCAGTATTTGAGAGATAAAAAAATTGAAATGAGGCCTATTCAGCTAAAGAATGTTCAAGAATTTGGCATGATTAATCTGTATAAAAAAGTTATCAAGCGATTCGCAAACACACGGCCCTTCAATCAAATTAGTCTTGAAAACAAAATTGTCACAAAAACAGCAATTGATAAACAAGGAAAAAAATTAGCGATATTGGAAGGTGGGTGGTACGAAAAAATTGTAAATCAAAATTTAGCTTTTGTTCCCAAAATATATCAAATCAATCCTCTAAAGATGCAATATGTAGAAGGGGTTTCTTTACATAAGTTTAAAACTGATAAATCCACTAAAAAAAAGATATTGTTGCAGATTACATATAACTTGAAGAAATTACATACTTTATATGGCACAATTCCCTCAATTACTAGTAATGATCACGAAGCCTTACTAGGAAAAACAAAAACTCGTCTAGACTCCATTGCGTCATTAATCCCTGATATCAATCGTGAGACATTCATAATTAATGGAGTTGAATGTATAAATTTTTATAAAAATTGGAATCTTGTTGAGAATCTTGTTTCTAAGCATTTTGGTTCTTGTTACACATTTATTCATGGAGATCCAACCTTTTCAAATACGATGATAGATAAAAATGGCAAAATTTTTTTTATTGATCCTCGCGGATATTTTGGAAAGATTAAATTATTTGGTGATGAAGATTATGATTGGGCGAAGTTGTACTACTCACTTGTTGGTAATTATGACCAGTTAAATAATAAAAATTTTAGAATTAGTATGAATAATGGCCGTATCCAGTTAAAAATTCAATCAAATCGATGGGAATTTCTAGAAATGACTTTTTTTAGTGAAATTTGTAGATCTCAAGAGAAAATCAAGATATATCATGCTATTATTTGGTTGTCGTTGACTTCATACATCTGGGATGATTATGATGCAGTATGTGCCTCTTTTTACAACGGCATGAGGCTTATGCAGGAAATATATGCAAAAACAACTTAAACAACAACTGGAAACAATTCAGAAGGCATTCCAAGACTATAACGACGACAATGTTGACGTTCTCATACATCAATGTTTTAAAATTCTTAAAAATGGTGGGAAAATAATCGCGACTGGGTTGGGAAAGAACGTTCCAATCTGCGAAAAGTTTATTGGCACACTTAATTCAGTGGGAATTGACTCACATTTTTTACACACAAATTCAGCTATGCACGGAGATCTAGGTCTTGTGAAGAAAAATGACCTAATCATCATATTATCTAAAAGTGGCGAAACAAAAGAATCTACTGATCTTGCAAAACTTTTAAAGATAAGAGGCACGAATAGCTGGTTACTCACATGTACAGACAACAGCAGTATACAAAAAATATTAAAACAGAGTGTAGTTATTCCAATTGAGCATGAGGGTGATCCGTGGAATGTTATTCCTAATAATTCTACATTGGTCTTTCTTATCTTTTTACAAGCATTGGCAATGGAATTAATTGAGAAGATGGAAGTGCCTCTATCTGTATTTAAAGAGAATCATCCTGGCGGAGCAATAGGAAAATTGTTAAAAAAGAGCAAAATATGAAAAAATTAATAATGTCGGCACTTCCTAAAACATGGCTGATCGATATTGATGGAGTTGTGTTTGAACACAACGGCCACTTAAAGCTTTCAGGGGATATTTTAAACAAGAACGTAAAAGAGCTTTTTCTCCAGATCTCAGATGAAGATGTAGTTATTTTTCTTACCTCAAGAGGGATTGAGTATAAGGAAGAAACTATTTGTGCTTTAAAGAAGAATTGTCTTAAATTTGATCAAATCATATTCGCTTTGCCGAAAGGAGAAAGAGTTTTGGTAAACGATATAAAACCCGATGGACTAAAGACTGCGATAGCCATAAATACTAAGAGAAATGAATTAAATCAAATTCTAGTTATTCGTGATGAGGGCCTATGACTCATGGCTTTCACAAATGCTTTTTTAAGCGATGCTGTGTTATTAGAGTTATTAATAATAAATTCGTTTGCCTCGGTAGGAACACCCATAGATTTGAAACTGTAAATATCAAAAGTTGTTGACCTTTGTTCGTGATCTCCCGGATATAAGAAAAACATCTTAGCCTTGGCACTTGAAATAACATCACAGAATCCCGACCTAGTTGCAATCAAGAATCCACAATACTCAATAATTGGAATTGCTTCTTCTAAAGGAAAAAAGATTGTTGGGAACGGATATTTTTTTTGGTCTCGACTCATAACTACTACAGAAAGTCTTTGTTTTTGTAACCACACGCCAAGAGGGATCCAGACATCTTGTGAAATTGGTGTTGTTACTCCACTCTCTGGTACTAGAATTACCGTTTTTGCTTGTGGTAGTGATAATTGTTTGCATCTATTTTGAGCAGATTTACAAATTTCTCTGCTAGTATGCGGAACACCCAGCAAATCGTTCGATTTAACCCCGAGAATAAAACGGTATAAGTCTAGTATGGTAATATTTTTATATCCTAGAATTTTTAATGAACTTCCCCAAAAATATACTGAAGGATGTGAATAGAATATGCTTTGAGAAGAAAGAGATGAGAGAAAAGGAAAAAAAGACTTAGCGTAAGGATGATCAAAAATTATAACTCGGTTAAAATAGTGTCTAAAATATTTCACTACATCTTGATGATATTTAGGGATGATCAGCACAAAACGACAGTTCGGAAAACGTTTTTTTAGTGCAGGTAGAAGTAAGCAAGTAAGGTATGTGTCACCCAAACCATATACACAAAACAGTCCGATTTCATTTTTTGTTAGCGAGACAATTCTTTTTAAGAAAAACGATCCGATAGCACCTCTAATCAGTCTATAAAGAGAAGATAGCACCATTATTTCATCCAAGCGTAGGTTGTTTTGTGCCTTAGGTTCCCAGTAACAACAGCTGAGAATTTAGTTTTAGAAAAGAATTTCTCCAACCATAAACTAGTAGGTTTTCTGTTAACAATATGATAGCTTGCAATGGCCCAATGCAAGGTTTGCTGAGACTTCCTAATCATTCGACTCGCTCCTTTAAGTGCTTCAATTTCAGCTCCTTCGATATCCATTTTGACCATGTGAACTTTAGAAAGACCTAAAGATTTCATTTCTGCATCGAGTGATTTCATCTGCACCTGAATTGGTCGTTCCAAGTTTTCTGCAATACGAGAAGCTACCTGACGTACTTCAAATAGCAGAATTGTATTACGACTATATAGTCCGAAGGGTCGAACGACGACATTCTTGAGATCGTTCAACAAAATATTTCTCCGCAATCTTCTTCGATTGAATGGATCAGGTTCATAGGCAATAACCTTTCCATTTTTTCCAACAAGTTTTGCGGCAACAATAGTAAAAATACCTGAGTAGGCACCTGCATCAATTACAGTATCTCCACTTTTCGGCACATAATGATGAAAGTATCCTTGGATTTCTTCAATAAGCTCACTATTTGGAAAGTAAAAATCAGCGTACACCTTTACATCTATGTCAACAATTCTCAGCACTTCTACCTTCCAATTACAATATTCAAGAAGTACGGCTGCCAGAGGTCTAAGTCTCAGATATATCCAACGAGGGAAAATTTTTTGGAGGAAATGTGTGAGTGTATTGAGATTCATATTGCGATATGATATGAGCATGAAATTTAATAGTAAATTATTTTCAACGATTACTACACAAACGATACATGATGATGGAATATTGTCTATTTTGGAAGTGGGGAAACAGCTTCCCTTTGCTGTAAAACGCGTTTATACAATAGACAACTGTATTCCGAATCTAGTTCGAGGCCGTCATGCACACAAAGAGACATGTCAGGCAATGTTTTGTTTGCGGGGATCAGTAGATCTTTTATTAGACAATGGAGTGAAAAAAGAAATAGTACGTCTCATTGCTCCCAATATTGGCGTGTTAATTAAACCAAGGATTTGGCATGAGATGAAAAACATTTCTCGAGATGCACTTCTGCTCATGTTTGCAGATAGGCATTACAATGAAAATGATTATATCCGCAACTACAAAGATTTTCTTGTATTCCTAAAGAAAGATGTGAGGTGATTTTAGCGAATAATTTTCAAACAGAATATCAATCTATCCAAAAGGAAATTGATGATGCAATTCACCGTGTGCTAACTTCTGGGTGGTACATACTTGGCAAAGAAGTTGAACAATTTGAACAGGAATTTGCTCAATACCTTGGCGTCAAACATGTGATCGGCGTGGGGAATGGTATGGAAGCCCTACAAATAGGTCTAATGGCTATGGGTATAGGTCCTGGTGATGAAATCATTACTACACCACTCTCTGCAGTTGCTACCGCTCTGGCAATTTCAAACATTGGAGCAACACCAATCTTCGCAGATGTTGACGAATATTATCATCTTGATCCAACATGTGTCGAAAAATTAATCACAAAGAAAACAAAAGCAGTGTTGCCAGTTCATTTATACGGCCAACCTGTCGATCTAGATGGCTTTCGGCTGCTTTGTAAAAAACACAAATTAGCTTTGATTGAAGATGCGGCACAAGCGCATGGAGCAGAATATAAAGGGAGGAAAGTCGGTAGTTTTGGTCTTTTTTCTGCTTTTTCGTTTTATCCCACAAAAAATCTTGGTGCTTTTGGAGATGGAGGAGCAATTGCCACAAACGATGATGGTCTCAGGGATTCATGCTCAATGATTCGTAACTATGGACAGAAAAAGCAATACGAGCACCTTGTTCGTGGTTTGAATAGTAGGTTGGACGAATTGCAGGCAGCTGTACTACGCGTGAAGTTGATTCATCTTGATGAATGGAATGAAAAACGAAGAAATATAGCTCAAAAATACAACGAGGCATTTAATAATCATCTCAACATCAGTACACCACGAGAGCGTTCAAATACAGTTCATCCTTATCATCAGTACGTGATTTCGGTCGAGAGTAGAGATGCGTTGATCTCAGAACTAAGAAACAAGAATATAACGACACTCGTTCACTATCCAATCCCCATTCATCGCCAACCATGTTATGCAGAATACAATAACTTGGATCTACCGAAAAGCCAATTTGCAACCAAAAACATACTTTCTTTGCCAATTCATCCGTTTATGACAACTGGAGAGGTAGGACAAGTGATAAAGGAAGTTCTAAACTTAACAAAATTATGAAAACAAATAGTTCAATATTAATAAACCTGGCGGCATTTTCAAAAATTTGAGGTTAAGTGAGCAAAAAATACCCCATCTACAAGAAAACAGGTGGTAAATAAATACCTTCAAGATATTGATGAATTGGAAATAAGAGATACTGATTACAACAACCTTATTATAACTTTAAACCAATCCAAAGATAGATTTTCTTTATCCGTCCGTACACTTTATAGAGTTTTGAATCCTTTAGCAGCTTGATCTCATTTTCTAAAAGCTCTAGCTTCTTCTCAGTGTCAGTCCACTCTTTAAGCACTGATGCTTTGATTAACTCTGGATAGCCTTGATCTTCCCAGTACTTGAGAAAAGCGATGAAGCGATAGTACTCCCAAAGTTTAGCAACCACAAATCCATGCATGCCATCTTGATATCCCTCATGCTCAAAATATCGCCAGTGAAATTCTCCAAAAATTCTTTTGTATATCGTTTTGGTCTTCAAATTTTTCTGTTGATGATAAAAATGTTCTTGCAGTGCTTGCTCTTCAATTTTGCGAATCCGAATCTGCAAATTTGGTGTTCGAAAATGAACAATAGCGCATTGCTCAAGAGCGGGAAAATCAATTATTTCTTCATGAAAGATGGGCTGGGTATGAATATCTTTTGGCCAAGTAATTGATTTTTTATAAAACAACCGAACCTGATGGTCGGGCCATTGCAGGCCATGTTGCAGCCACTTACCAAAAATAATATTTTTTCTAGCTATGCGAACAATCTTGTGAGTTGGATTTTGCAAATACTGTCGAAGCTTTTTCCTTAACATACTCGTTAAGCGCTCATCTGCATCAAGTATCAGAATCCAAGGTCCGCGAGCTTTATCAATCCCTTGCTGTCTCGCTGGCTCAACAAATCCGAAGTTTTTAACAGCAATTATACAGTAGCTCCATATTTTTTTGCGAGCTGCACTGTTGAGTCAGTACTGTTCATGTCGATGATTAGAATTTCTGAAGCAATAGTTTTACATGATTTCAAACATGCGACGATATTTTTTTGTTCATTTTTAGTGTGGATAATGATGGAAAGGTCTATGGAATAAGCAACCCCGATGCAGAGCATACGGGGTATGGTGCACTTACGACACAGTATCAAATAGTCCAAGCGTAGTTCTGTGTAACTTTGTGTAGTCTTTACCCTGGTTCTTAACATAGGTACTAATAA
>Ga0210043_1000085_pt1 | contig 103265 bp, 83 predicted proteins | sample CryGeymet201501t_FD_183990 | JGI IMG/M metagenome (GOLD analysis project Ga0210043, IMG submission 183990) | Groundwater microbial communities from Crystal Geyser aquifers in Utah, USA - Crystal Geyser metaG 2015-01t (SPAdes) (version 2) | ecosystem: Environmental > Aquatic > Deep subsurface >...
GTTAACCGTACCGGCTTTACGATCTACTGGATTTATGTGAGTCACGAGAGCGACAGCGAATGGGGAGAAGATAGGCTAGGACGAGAAGTTCTCCTCGATGGGGATGGGTTTACAGTCTTTCTCGAGGACTATCCGAACTCAGTATTCGATATTCGAGTCATAGACGAGGATAACGACTCGTATACTTACACGAACATGAACCTCGAACAGGATCCTGTACTACAGGTAGTTCTGGAAGACCTTGATCGGCGACGATAGATACAATCCTACTGGACTTTGAATGGTCGAAGTTCAATAGCCACACTGCCTTTTTCTACCCATAAAGAGATCATTCGGAGGTTTTCACCCGCTTGATTTGCTAAAGTTTTTGCTTCGTCAACGTGCCGGATGTCTTCTTTGCGAAATTCCAAGAATTTTTTCTGATTATCGAGTACACCGGTAACCAAAATGAGTCTTGATGAGTCCGAGGGATGTTTTCTCGGACTACCCAAAAATTCGATACAGTGTTTACGATAGGTTGTCGATTGGCGCATGGAGATTAATTCTTGAAGCGGTAAGATTGGTAACGAAAGAACTGTCATAGAATACCCCCACCCTCATTATAGTATTGGGCAGGTATTAACGCAAAAAATCTAAGACTTTTTCTGCATCCCGCAAAAAGAGGAGTTTTTTTTCATTACTTGGAATCAGGCTTAACTCTAGAGATTCCATTACCTGACCAGTTGGACGTGCCAAGCTTCCGAGAAGGGTAATTTGATTCCATCGGGGTAGATCGCGGCATGTGAGTCCAGTCGAGTCGGCATTCGTTACTTCGGTGATAAAAAGTTCCTCACTATTGCTCAATACGAGTGTCGCGGCTACGGAAACTAGGGTAGTATCCGTTTTTTTTTCTATGGATTCAGAGGGAAAAAAAACGGAATCGATTGAATTTACTAAGGTTAAACCGAGGGCCTGAATTTTGTTTTCTTCTTTAACGTCTACAGGAACTGCCGAAAAAAGAATTAGCTCGGTTTCAGAACTCAATAATTGATTAAAGATCTTCCAATGCCTTGGGTAATCCTGGATGTTTATGAATATTTTTTCGGGAGTTGTCGATGAAAGGGCATTGAGAGCGTCGATAACTTGACCGAAGTAGAGTACTTCACTGGTGGAATGGGAGGGAAGTGAGTTTCGAAGTTGTTCTTTCATTGGAGCGTCTAGGGTTAAACAAAAATATACTCGGTCAGCCATTCTACTCCGTGCCCTGATTATTCACGATATAGGAAGTAACGTACCAGATTCCATTTACTCTGGATAGATTATATTCAAACAACTTGACTTCAACAAAAGAGTCCATTTGGTAACGTTGTATTACTGATACCCTTGCGTTTGATTGGTCATAGGTTGTTCGCAAAATATCATATCGTAAAGGAATTTGGGAGATCGAGTTTTGAATAGTAGGCGCCCAAAGGATTTCTTCGAACTCTTGGAGTGCCTTAAATTGCTCTTGTTCGGAAAGTCGGCGAAACTGACTGTCTCTTCTTGGGTCCATGCGATACAGTGAACGCACATCTAAATAGAGAAAGAATCGTTCTCGTTGACTTTGCATTCGTGCTTGGAGAATGGTCGTAATAACTTGGTCTGGCGGAATAGGATTAGCTTGGAGGATCTGTTGGATATTTTGTTCGGCGGCTAGAACAACCCTCTGTTGTTCCTGGAACCCTGGACGAATTGCTAAAGTAAGTCTATTCGACGTATAACGGCCCATGGTCTGGGGTCCGACTAAATCTGGAAAAAAGTGGGCGCGAACTACGTATACGCCTTCGCTGATTTGACGATAAAGCCCGAGTTTTTCGATGAAGGAGAATTCTTCGCCTGGATTGAGGGAGACTTCCCGGTAGAAGACTCTTTCAACACTAGTTCGGGCCATGGTAAAGTTTTGGCTTGGTGGCTGGCTAATGTTTCGTAAATCAACGACATCAAATTCCAAGTTAAAAAGACGATTGTCGGCTAGGCGAAAGGTGAAAGGTTCTGGAGACTCATTTTTTATACTCAGGCGTATCTGAACATCGTCGCCAGGAAAATACATTTGTTGTTCGTAAAATTGAATCGAAAAAGAAATTTCGGGGGGAGTTTGGGCACTCAGCAGGGAAAAGAGCAAGAAAAACACCAATGCAGCGACATATCTACGAAATCTACCTGTGTTCACCCTTGGGTCCCCCTAGAAAAAATGGAATATAACCTATGAACTCAACATATTATCGGCAACTTTCGCAGAAATTAAAGAATCATCCTGACTTCAATGATTTCTTAACCAGTGTTCGAGGCAAAAATAATGGCTCGCCCTTGGGGCCCACCAATAGAAAGGACCTGGAGTCGGTTCTCAGTGGGATTCAAGGGAGTTTTTTCCCTTTTATTGTAGCTAGGCTCTTCGAGTTGGGGCAAAAGGGCCTTTTCATACTGTTGTCTACTGACAAAGAATGCGAACAGTTGCAGGACGATCTTAGAAGGCTGGATATTCCCTCGGAGATATGGCCTTGGTCGGGTACCGCACCCTACCAACCCCTGGGTGTGAACTCACCGGTCTTTGGCCAGCGTACTCATTTGTTGTCAAAGCTCATTCGAGATGAAGATTTTATCTTGATTTCTTCCCTCAGGGCGGCCAGTGGGCTACTTCCGCCTCCCAATGAATTCCGGCCCCATTTACGAAAATTCACCCTCGGACAGAAAATAGATCCGCAGAAATTTGCTTTGACTTTGACGGAAATCGGCTACATGCGAGTACCAAAAGTAACCGTCGCCGGAGAATTTGCCCTCCGGGGCGAGGTTCTCGATATAAGCTTACCCGGCTCGGAAGAAGGGGTGCGAATTGCTTTTGCTTACGACCAAATCGAGGATCTACGGTACTTTGATCCGGGAACTCAGTCTTCAACTCAAAAAATCCCGGAATTTAGCCTCTATCCTTTTAGAGAATGGTTATGGACCGAAGATTCCCGGGCCAGACTGGAGTCTAAGGTGAAGCTACTTCCGGAACTCCAAAAGGCCAAATCAGAAACCCTGCCATGGCATAATAATTCGGGTATCTTTGAGGGAGAGGAATTTTGGTATCCCCTTTCTTTTGAAGGTGCACCGGTCAACCTTTTGACCTATCTTCCCGACAACTGGACTTTTTTTCTCAAGGACTACGAGCGGCTACAGAACGCCGGGGAAACTATGGTGAAAGAATATGAAGGAATGTACAGAAAGGTCCGTCATGAGCATCCTGTACCCAGACCAGAGAGAATTTTGGCTCCCTTTACCAATCTGGAAAAAACTTTTCATCGAGTTGTCAGGATGCCCTTACTAAGGGATACCAAGGTCCCTGGAGATTCTCGATTCCATATATCTACCGAAGGACCCCGGTCCTTTTTTGGAAATATCCCCTTTCTAAAGGAAGAGTTGGCCGGCTTAAAAAAGAACGGCTATACTCTCTTGGCGGTGGCCGACTCGGCAGTACAAAAACAACGTCTGGGGCTCTTACTCTTGGAAGAAGGGATTCAGATTGAAGAGGGTGGACCACGATCTGGATTTACTCTCCCCGAAAGCAAATTTTCGGTGATCCACGAGACCGAAATATTCGGTCGCCGAAAAACAGCGCCAAAATCCCTACATAAGGTTAAAACTGCTGTCATCGATTCCTTCGTTGATCTGGAAGTCGGTGACTTTATTGTTCATATCAGTCATGGCATTGGTCGATTTTTAGGAATTCAGCGAATTATCGCTGGGGGAACCGAAAGAGACTATATCAAACTGGAATACGCTGACGGGGAGACTGTTTTTGTCCCAATCGAGCAGGTGAATCTCATTCAAAAGTACATTGGAAACCAAGGGGCTTATCCTCGATTAGACAAGATCGGCGGAAAAAATTGGGAGGCCCGGAAAGAGAGGGTTCGACAGAAAGTACAAGACTTGGCAGAGCACCTCATAGACCTCTACAGCAAAAGGAAAAAAAGTCAGGGCTATCCTTTTCCAGAGGATACCGAATGGCAGATCCAATTCGAGTCCTCTTTTCCGTTTGAGGAAACCGAAGATCAAATTCGTTGTATCGAGGAAGTGAAGGCCGATATGGAAAAACCCCGGCCGATGGATCGTTTGGTTTGTGGAGATGTAGGATTCGGAAAAACAGAAATTGCGATGCGGGCTGCGTTCAAATCGGTAGCAGCAGGGAAACAGGTAGCTTTTCTTGCGCCAACCACAATTTTGGCGGAGCAACATTTTGAGAGCCTTGAAGAAAGGCTCGAAGGATACCCAGTTCGGGCTGGAATGCTCAGTCGGTTTGTTGCAAAATCCGACCAGAAAAAGATACTCCAAGGGGTCAAGGAGGGGAGTATCGATATCCTCATTGGCACCCATCGAATTGTTCAGAAGGATGTTCTCTTTAAAGACCTCGGTCTCATGATAGTCGATGAAGAGCAACGATTTGGAGTAAAAGACAAAGAACGCCTCAAAGAATTGAAGCACAGTGTCGACTGTTTGACCTTGAGCGCCACTCCGATTCCTCGGACCCTGCACATGAGCCTGCTAAAAATACGAGACATGTCGGTTCTCAAGACCCCACCTTATAACCGTCGCCCGATAGAAACCCACGTGGAGGCTTTTCATGAAGAGATCGTCGCCAAAGCTATACGGAAAGAGGTACAAAGAGGCGGACAGGTTTTTTATCTTCACAATCGAGTAGAAACCCTGGAAAAAGTGCAGTTAATGTTAGAAAAACTTGTTCCCGAGATTTTAATACAAACAGCCCACGGACAAATGAGTCCAAAAGATCTCGAGGACATTATGCATCGTTTTATCCATGGGGGATTCCATGTACTTGTGGCAACTACCATTATCGAAAATGGTATTAACATTCCTAATGTAAATACGATCATAATCGACCGGGCCGATATGTACGGAGTGAGCCAACTCTATCAGTTACGAGGGCGTGTGGGCCGGTCGGATCGTCTGGCCTACGCGTACCTTCTCTATCCCGGAGAACGATCGTTAAGCGAGTTGGCGATGAAACGACTTCAGATTATTTCCGATAACACAGAACTTGGATCGGGTTTCAAGATAGCCCTCAAAGATCTGGAGGTAAGGGGGGCAGGAAATTTACTTGGTGCCGAACAAAGCGGTGAAATTTATGCGGTAGGTTTTGATCTGTACCTAAAACTCCTCGATGAAGCGGTACGCAAACTCATGAAAGCCGAGGCGGCGTCTCGAAAACTCATGGAAGGTTCTGGGGGCCAAAATCGGGAGGAAGAAGAACTTCTAGAAATTCTGGATGATCAGGCACCCGATACCTATTTAGAGCTCGAATATTCTGGGTTTATTCCCGACTCATACATTTCTGACAGCATGGAAAAGATGGAGGTGTACAAAAAGATATCGGGTATCGGGACCGATGCCGAACTTGAAGGGGTTTACGGCGAAATAGAGGACCGATTTGGACCCTTACCCAAAGAAGTACTGAGCCTTCTGTCTCTCGCCGAACTTCGTATTTTGTGTCGACGACTTTCGATACTCACTCTTCGGGAAAGAAAAGGTGTTGTAGAAGTAGAGTTCGGAAAGCTAGCAGGAATAAATATTCAACGGCTTCTCGAAATGATTAAGACCAGTGGAGGCGCTGTAAAACCGATTCCTTCACAACCTAATAAAATTCGAATGGAAAGTGGAGCGATAGGTTTAAAGGAAAAGAGCGAATTTATTCGCGGTAGGCTAAGCCAACTTCTGCGATAGCCAGAGGCCCCCTTTAGGAAGTATACTTTACCGGTGATTTCGAAAGAGACGATTAATCCAAACAAAAAAGAAAACAAGAATTTTGAACTCCTGTGTGACATGGCTGAGTTGACGGCTCTGTTTGAGTCAAAAAGTTCTCTTCCAGAGTTTCTGTCCGATGTCGTGGGTATGGTTGGCGCCCATATGCGTTCGGATGTATGTTCGGTCTACCTCTATCACCACCAGGAAGATGCACTCATACTTCGGGCAACGAAGGGGCTGAAGGTTGCCAACACCACCATGGTAAGCCTTAAACCTGGAGAGGGTATAACGGGTAAAGCTTTTGAAGAAAGCCGGTCGATCCGCGAGGGACGAGCTAGCCAGAACCCGTACTTTAAGCCAATACCAGGTATTGAAGAAGAAATGTACGAAGCTTTTTTGGCTGTTCCTATTCGTAGAGGTGTTAATCGGATCGGTGTACTTACCCTTCAGGATCGCAAAAAAAACGCCTTTTCTCATCACGATACCCGGGCTCTAAAAGCTATTGCCAGTCAATTAGCGGCGACCTTAGAAAATGCAGAAGCCCTTATCGAATTTTACCAGACTTCGGAAATTCCTGTTGGGTACCCCTTACTCGTGAATGGAGTTAGTGCCGGATCGGGAATTGCAATTGGAAAAGCCCATATTCTGCGAACCCGGTCGGAAAGTTTTGCTCCTTTGATCTTGTCTGAGTCCGAGAGAACCCGGCCGTTTTCTGAGACCGAAGAACTCGTTTTATTTGCCAAGTCATTGGGGGCGACAAAAACCCAATTGGAATCTATGCAACGAACCCTCGATATCCAAGTAGCCGAGGTGGCAGATCTTATTTTCAGCGCTCACCTACTTATGCTTCGGGACGAAAAATTTTCCGGGGCCATGCAAGAAAGCATTCATGGGGGCGAATTTGCCGATCGGGCCATAACTTCGGTAGTCAATCGTTATGTACAAATGTTTCTTCATCACGATAATCCCCGAATTAAGGAAAAGGCCCAAGATATATTAGATCTAGGAAACCGCCTTCTTCGAAACCTGGGAACTACCGAGACTTCAAACGGAGATTATTCAGGGCAGGTAGTCGTAACCCCCGATATCTTTCCGTCGGAGTTGGTAAAATTGGCGGCTCAGAACGCGGCCGGGGTGGTAACCCTCGGAAGTGGGCATACGGCCCATGTCGCCCTCCTTGCCCGTTCTCTAAAGTTGCCAACTCTCTTTCTGCAATCCGATGTGCTTTCTCTGATTCGTCAAGGTTCAAACTTGATAGTGGATGGTAGCCACGAGCAATTACACGTCGAGCCTGACACTAAGATACTTAAAGAATTCCAGGGGATCTTAAAGACTCGGTCTAGTACCTTACCCATCGACTGTCCGCGGGTCAGCCTTACAATCGATGGAACGGTGGTAAAAGTGCTAGCGAATGTGAATCTCATTCAGGATGTTGAGGCTGCTCAAGCCTGTCACGCCGAGGGGGTAGGGCTGTATCGGAGCGAGTTTCCTTTTCTAGTACGCAATGATTTTCCTTCGGAAGAGGAGCAAACACGACTGTATCGAAGGGTACTCGAGCCGATGGAGGGTAAAGAGGTTGTTATTCGCACTCTAGATGTTGGGGGGGATAAGCTCTTGGGTGTACATCACACCCATAGAGAAAACAATCCCTTCCTCGGATTTCGAGGTATTCGGTTTTCCTTATCAAATCCAGAAATATTTTCTGACCAACTAAGAGCTATTCTCCGTGCGGGCGTCGATCGAGATCTTCGAATTATGTTTCCGATGATTTCGTCCCTCGATGAATTTTTGTCGGCGAAAGAACAAGTTGATTTAGCCCTTAATGAATTGGCAAATGAGGGACTTACTCATAATTCTAAACCCCTAATTGGGGCGATGATCGAACTTCCAGCGGCCGTTGAGATCGCCTCGGACTTAAGTAAGCGTGCGGATTTTCTGAGTGTAGGAACAAATGACCTAATTATGTATACCCTTGCGGTAGATCGCACCAATGAACAAATAGGCACAATGTATACCGCCCATCATCCAGCGGTCTTGCGGTCCCTCGATCGAATAATCAAAGGTGTGGGACGCAAAATTTCGGAACTGAGTGTTTGTGGCGAAGCTGTTCACGACCCGGCCTTGCTTACCTTTTTAGTTGGAAGGGGGGTGAGAAAGGTTTCTGTAGATCCCAATAGAATTCCAAAGCTCAAGCAACGGATACAAGAAATTACCTTATCTAAGGCCGCAAGAACGGCCAAAGACCTACTGCGAGTGAGGACCCTTAAAGAGATGGACGCCTACATAGTACAAAACGGATTATCGACCATTGGATGACACTTCGATCCACCCTCCTATTCGATCCTATGTACTTCGCCAGGCAAAAATTAGTAGGGCACAAAAGGAGGCCTATGAGAAATACGCTCCTTTCTATTTGCTACCTTACGATCCAGAAAAAAGCGTCTTTGACTACTTTCCGAAAGATGAGCCTCTGGTCGTAGAAATTGGATTTGGAATGGGTCACGCTACCGTGGAGATAGCAAAATCAAATCCTTCGGTACACTATTTAGGTCTTGAAGTACATACACCGGGAGTAGGAGCGCTTTTTGCGCGAATCCACGCCGACAAATTGAAAAACTTAAATGTAATTAAAAGGGACGCAATAGAAGTATTTTCGACTATGATCCCCAGAGAAAGCATAAACGGGGTACATCTCTTTTTCCCTGATCCTTGGCAAAAAAAGAAACATCATAAACGGAGAATTTTTCAACAGTCGTTTCTCGAACTAGTATTTGAGAAACTGAGACCTGGGGGTTATCTCTATGCAGTCACCGACTGGGAAGATTATGCACAGCAGATGCTTGAATATTCCCGGGACTTCGGGAAGTTTAAAAACTCCGGCGATGGTTTCATAAATCCAAAAAGTTGGCGCCCTATGACGTCCTTTGAACGAAAAGGAAAAGCAAAAAACCATGAAATATATGAACTTTACTTCGAGAAACCCGATGGACCGTTAATGTAGTTCAAAATAAGGGTCGATGAAGGATTTTTGGCTTCCATCGACCCTATTGTATTTTTTAGGAGCTTAAGGGTGATCTGCTTCGGCTGTCTGCTTGGCCTTTGCGACAACCTCATCCGCAGCCCGCCCACTAATCGGATTGTAGTAGGCAAAGTTCATCTCAAAGCTTCCTGTGCCGGAAGTCATGGACCGAAGATCGATCGAATAGCGCAGCAGCTCACTTTGGGGTACTTCGGCGTTTACCTGTACTATTCCACCCCCCAAGATATCTTGTCCAAGGACTTTACCCCGTTTTGCACTGAGGTCAGATAGTATGTCACCGAGGTATACGTCTTCGACATAGACATTTAGTTCCATAATCGGCTCAAGAAGTGTGCACTTTGCCTTAATTAGGGCCTCTTTCAGAGCACCCCGCGCTGCAAGTTTGAACGCCATTTCACTAGAGTCCACCGGATGTTCTTTTCCATCCACGATCGTAGCCCCGATATCGACAACAGGATACCCAGCGAGGATACCTTGTTCCATCGCCTCGAGTATTCCCTTTTCGATACCCGGCATAAAGCCCTTGGAAACAGAACCACCGTGTATTTCATTGGCAAACACGAAGCCTTCGCCCCTTTCTAGGGGACGAAACTTCATGAGTACCTTGCCGTACTGTCCATGACCACCGGATTGCTTCTTATGCGTGTACTCCGCTTCTGCGGTGATGGTCATTGTCTCTCGGTATGCAACCCGGGGAGTCTGGGTGAGGATTTCCATTTTGGTTGCTTTTTTAATCTTTTCGAAGATTAAATTAATATGAAGCTCACCCATTCCCGAAAAGACCGATTCTCTCGTTTCGGCGTTATAGGAGAGAAGAAGAGTTTTATCTTCCTCGGTAGCCTTTCCCAATAGCTCGGCCAACTTATCTTGATCCTTTTTGGTTCCGGCGGATACGGCGATAGAGTAAACAGGCTGGGGTAGCTGAAGGGGCCGATAGGTAAAGTCCTTATCGGGCATACAAAAACTATCATTTGTATGGGCGGTAGCCATTTTTGCAATGATTCCTAAATCACCAGCGAAAAGCTCATCTACCTCTTTGAGTTTCTTGCCTTGGCACATGTAGAGTTTCGAAATCTTTTCTTTTTTATTTTCTCGAAAGTTTAACACTTCCATGTCAGATTTTAAAACGCCGGTGATTATTTTTACGTACGAGAGTTTTCCTGCGTACTGATCGATACTTGTCTTAAAACTGAAGGCACTAAAAGACTCGTCCTTCGATATGGCAACCCGGATCTCATTATGACTTCTATCGTAGGCAACTTCATCGAGTCCCTTTGGGGATGGAGCTGAAATATTGAGAAAATCGAGAATCGCCGAAACCCCGGTATTCTGAAGAGCCGAACCACAAAAAACTGGTACTAGCTTATTTTCGACGAGTCCTTCGGTCAACCCTCGGATAGCTTCTTCGACGGTAAGGTCTTCTTCCTCAAGAAACTTTTCCATAAGTTCATCATCACCAACGGCGGCCGCTTCTAACATTTGTTCGTGGTAGGTCTGGGCGATTTCCCTATATTCTTCGGGAATATCGGTTTCTTTCTCTTTTTCGCCTGGCGAGTGAGCCCTATAGGCCTTCATTTGTATGAGATCGATAATGCCCTTGAAGTTGTCGCCTTCGCCCATTGGAATGGTAATTGGTATGGAAGGCTTTTGGCTGTTTTCAAATTTAGCCCTCAGGTCTTCTAAAACGTGCTCAAAATTGGCTCGCTGTTGATCCATTTTATTGATAAAGACGATTCGCGGCCGATTCCGATTATCGAGTCGTCTCCAAAGCTTGATTGTTTCAATCTGCACACCCGCCTGACTATCTACCAGGATTATTGAACTTTCGGCAGTTCGAAAGGCAGCAATTACTTCGCCGACAAAATCGCTTGCCCCCGGGGTGTCTAGGATATTTATCTTATGACCCTTCCAAAAAATATGAGAAAGTGAAGTATGAATAGAAATTTTGTGTTCTATTTCTTCCTCGGTAAAGTCACTGACCGATTTTCCAGAGTCTGTCGATTCGGGTTTCGATATTTGATTCCCCGAAAATAGTAGATTCTCCACGAAGGTGGTCTTCCCTGTACCTCCGTGCCCAGCGACAGCGATGTTTCTAATTTCATCGGTGCTGTAGCTCATAACACCCTTCCTTTCCGGCTCTTTGTTCGTGAAGTTCAAAATGGCCGTATTTCTGTATATACCTATCATAGGCGCCCATTTTTTGACCTGTCAAACTATTTTTTCAGCCGGGCCCTTTTAGGGTTTGAATATCCTCCGGAGTTCTTTTACAATGAATGTATCAAGGAATATTTATGCCAATTTCATCGGGTAATCCGACGATTAATTATAAAAAAGGTTTTTTCTGGTCTTTAGCTCTTTCATTTTTCTTCTTACTGGGGACTTTTTTACTTTTCACTTTTGCCCGATGGCCAGTGAATCAGCAAGAATTGGCTCTTGAATACCCGGTATACGCCCAACAAAATAACTACGGCGAACTTTTCGTCCTAGACTCATCTTCGAGGCGGGTCGTAGGTATTGGTGAAGACAGAACATTGGACTTTGAAACCGAGGGTGGTAGCCGTAGTGACGATTCGTTCTTTTACGCTAGGGAAATTGCTCCTCTAGACGATGGTTCCTTTTTGTTACTGAATAATCGCCTGGATGAAAAAGGATTTTATCTTACCCACGAAGAAATACTCCTTTACGATAGCCAAGGCCGATATGAGTCTACCTTGGTCCGCAGAGAATATAAGGAAACGGATTTTAACGAAGTCTTGGTTCAGCGAGGGGCACTCATAGACTTAAGGGTAATCGGCAATTCAGTCTGGTGGTTTGAACTTCATGACAATGGAATCCAGAATTACTCTTTTAATTTTCAAACTGGAGAGGAGGTCCTCGAGGGATTCATGGAGTTTACCGAGGCAAACCTTCATATTGGAACAATACACCGAATCTATGGCCAGTCTTTTGTTCTGACCTTAAAAGATGGAAGCATAGGGGTGGGATCTTTCGATCGAACAATGGGAGATCTTGAATCTCTTTTACACTCCTATTCGTTGGAACCTTCGGTAAATCTCTCGACGAGTGTGCCCCCAGATACCCAATTCCGTATTGTTTATCGGTATACCCCCGCTTCTGAGGGTACCCTTGGGGTCATTCCTTGGAGCGTAGGCCTTTATAATGATTCGATTATCTTTACAGACTTACAAAATCAGTCGATACAGCGTCTCGAAAGTGACGGATCGGTCGAAACATTATTCAATAGGGAGAAACTATCGGAAGTCGTAGGAGATGACGTCTATCCCTACTACTACTATTCCTTAACTACCCAAGAGAATCGTTCTTTCATTACTTCCAATGATGAAGGGGTTGTACTTGTCAGCTCTACGGGTCAAATAGAATATTTAGGTTCTGCGTTACTCACCCTAAGACAAAGGATTTTTGGGTATCTCTTTTGGATTTCTTCTTTCGGTGCTCTTGGTGGAATTGTTTTTACCTTCCGGGGATTTTTTTACGGCTTTCTTGGTGGAAAAATTTCGCCTTTGTTAGTAAGGGCCTTTGGTTTATCGGTCCTTATTTTAGTCGTAGGCAGTCTATCGTCTCTTATCATTATCCCGAACTTTTCAGGAAGGTATCAGGATGTAGTTCTACAAAAAATCTCCCAGATGCTTCAAATCATCCCTCAGATCGTAGACGCAGAGGGACTCAAGGAAATGAGTTCTCCCGAAGATTATAATTCCCCCACCTATCGTGAACTTAGAAGTAACTTAATGGGTGCGTTTAATCAGAATAAAGATGATTGGAATCGCGGCTATTACTTTGCCCTCTATCGAATATTCGATGAACGGCTCTACGGTTTTATGTACATGAATGGCCAAATTAATCCCTATTATCCCTTTGATTGGTTGATGGGGCCCGACGAACCGGGAGTTTACGATCTTGCCTGGCAGGGAGAAATTGCTACCGAACTTGTCACCGATATTTCGGGGGATTGGATCTATGGAGTCGGGCCGATATTCGATAAGGAAGGTAAGGTTATCGCATTGTTCGAGACCGGAACCGATCTCTACGCCCTACAGTACGAGAATACCCAACTTATAAGAAATCTTATTTTGGAATTATTTGTTATACTAATAGTAGTTATTCTCTTGGTTGTAGAACTGACTTTTTTAGGAACTTTGATAGAAAAAAGGAATTCCCTTGGTTCCTTCAAGGCCCTCCCGGACGAAAGTTCAGATGGATTCAATGGAATTCTTTTTACCCGACCAATTGCCTATTTGCTCTTTACTGCTCTGTCCCTATCTGTGGCTTTTTTACCTATCCTCTCTAGTCGCCTCTATGTACCGCAGACTGGGGATGTAGCGGACGTAATTATCGCCTTACCCCTTGTCTTTGAAACTTTGGGTTTTGGATTGGCGACGTTGGCAGCTGGTTTTTTGGCGGTCAAACTCTCCTGGCAAGGACTTTTTTACGGTGGGGTACTTCTTTCAGCAATGGGTCTCTATGGATCTGCGGCAACAATTACCCTTTCCTTTCTTACGGTTTTTCGCGGGATTGTTGGTCTAGGTTCCGGCCTCGCCTATATGGGATTGCGATCAATCATAAATCGGGAGCAAAACTCCGAGAGACGAAGCATAGGTTTCTCGAATTTTTACGCCGGAATGACCGCTGGTATTAATACCGGGTTAGTTGTTGGTGCATCGCTGGCCGATGTCATCGGTTTTCAGACAGTTTTTTATGTGGCGGCTCTCCTCATGGGGGTTGTATTCTTATTGCCTTTATTCATCGGCCTTTCAAAAGTGGTACCGTTAGCGTCGACCTCAATTACGAGTGCGTCAAAACGTATAAAGGATATGTTCCTATTTCTTTTCGATATTCGAATTTGGGTATTTTTTGTAAGTTTGATTCTCCCTACCTACATTGCAGGTTCGTACATAGCATACTACTTCCCGTTATTTGCAGAAGGCTTAGGGGTGAGTACTGCGGATATTGGACGGTTATTGATAATCAATGGTCTTTTCATTGTATATTTTGGACCGGTTTTATCCCGTACTATTGAGCGGAAAATTGGCAACGTATGGGGAAGCGTATTAGGTTCTGTCTTTTGGGGAGTAGCGCTCCTCATTGCAGCTTGGTCCGGTAGTCTTGGTGGGGCGGTTATTGCACTAATTTTGATGGGGATAACCGAAGGATTTGCAGTGAACACTCAAAATAATGTTTTTCTGGAGTTCCCATCGGTCGAAGTAGTAGGGGCTGACCAGGCTGTCGGTATCTACGAGCTCATGGGTAAATTTGGAGAAACCTTGGGTCCTCTCATCTTTGGAGTTTCTTTATTGTTGGGTGCTCGGTTTGGACTAACTGCGGTAGGACTCGGGGTCGCATCGATTTCGCTAGTTTTTGTAATCAGTTATGGTGTTCAAATCCGTTCACAAAAAAGCGCGGCCAAGACTGGATTGGGTAATTCATGAGAAAAATTGCAATATGGTCACCCCTTATTATCGGTATTATCCTTCTCGTTCTAGTCGGTACGTTCACTTCCGGTTTTCGTATGCCGAATCCATTTGTCACTGAAGTTAGGTTTGAATATCCTCAAATTGCAGCTTCTCGGACCGACGGCGGTATTTACCTAATCGATAACGCCTTCCGTCGAGTACTTGGTGTAGATAGTCAGGGTACGGTAGATCTCGTTGTAGAAGGCGGAAATAAGCGAGAGGGATTTTTCTTCTATGCGAATGACATTGTAACCGATGAAAAAAATAACCTGTTTGTCCTCAATTATGTTCACGACGAATATGGAATGTATCTGATTAGGGAAGAGATAATTCGCTACGATTCTTCGGGAAGACTTATTTCTATCCCAGTTCAGCGATTTTATGAAGAGCTGATTCCAACCCGAGTCCAACGGGGAGAAATATGGTCAATTAGGAGTGATGGCACCTGGCTTTACTGGCTAGTTCTTGACGAAAACGGAATCGAAGGCTTTCGAATCTCGATAGAACGGCTGGTTATCGAACGGTTGGGTCGGATTTCGTACCCAGACATTCATATAATGGCCTCAGACATAACCTGGATTGATGATGAGAGTCTAATACTTGCCACAAAGCATGGTGAGTTTTTAGAACTTTCCCTAAGAACTGGTCAAGTATCTGAGCCTTTCTATTACGCTGATGGTTTTCCTGAGGTAGTTCCTTGGGAAATCGCATGGACCGATCAAGGCCTAAGTTACGTAAATCTTGTGGGAAAAGAAATTCGATTACTTTCCGATGGAGCATCGGTGAGCAGCTCTGTTCTGAATACTCGTATCTTGGAGGCCCAAGGGTATCCAGCGGATCCCTTTTATTATTATCGATTATCGAGCAGCAGTGACGGCTTACTAGTCACTACAAACGATGAGGCCGTTATCCTATTTGATCCAAGTTCGCGGGTTGTAGGGTACAAGACCCATGGAACTTTTTCGGCTGGATCAATTATTTCAAAATTTTTTACTTGGTTAGTGTTGCTAAGCGGTTTTTACCTTATTCTGTTCGCAATAAAGAATTTCTACGTAATAGTAATGAATCGAAAGGTGTCAATTCTTCTAAAGCAAATTTTCGCTTTAGTCCCTCTAATGATTATTGCAATGGTACTTATCACCTCCGTAATTACCAGGAGCTTTCTGGATCGTGCCACCGTTCAAGAGGGGCTCACAATCGCCGGCCTTACTCAAGCGCTTACCCGAACAATCGATGGTGATCTCGTCCAGGATTTCAAGAATTCAGATGGTTACATGGATTCATCTTACCTTATTTTGAGACAACAACTTCATCAGGGAATTAATGATAACGCTGACCCATGGAACCGAAGTTATTATTTTGCTTTGTATAAAGTTATCGATGACGTCTTGTACGGTATGATGTACCAGAATGACCGTATTGGCATGTTCTATCCCTTTTCTTGGTACGATGAGGTTCAAGGGGTCTACCGACTAGCTCAAGAGGGCCAAATAGCTACAGAAAAAATTAGCGACGTGTCGGGCGAATGGTTATATTCCGTTGGACCGATCTATGCGTCAAACGGTGAAGTAGTTGCCTTGTTAGAAATAGGCACTGATCTATTTAATCTTAACGAATCTAACCGAGCACTTTTTAATCAAACTATGCGTCTCATGGCCCTCATTTCATTTTTTATTATTCTTATTATCATTGGAATGAGTGCGTTAATTCTTAACTCTATTCGCACGGTCAAACAGGGAGTAGGTCAAATCAGCCAGGGAAACTGGGAGTACCAGATTCAAGTAAGAACAAACGACGAAATGAGCGATCTTGGACAAAGCTTTAACATAATGTCCCAATCAATTGGACAATATCTACAAGAAATAAAAAAATTGAATACCTCGTATCGTAGGTTTTTTCCCGAACAATTTTTGACTTACCTCGACATTCCCAGTATGACCGATGCACGTTTAGGAGATCAGGTATTAAAAACCATGACCGTGTATTTTTCCGATATTCGGGCATTTACCAGCTTTAGCGAAAAGATGACACCTAAGGAAAATTTCGATTTTCTTAATCGCTACCTTAATCTTGCCGGTCCAATCATACGCAAGAACAATGGCTTTATCGATAAGTATATGGGTGACGCGATTATGGCTCTTTTTCCTATTCGTTCCGACGATGCGGTAGCTGCGAGCACCCAAATTCATTCAGCTCTTAATGAATTCAACCTAGAACAAAAAAGGAAGGGATTGCAAGAAATTGCAATTGGAACGGGTATTCACACAGGACCACTGATGCTCGGTATACTGGGAGAGGCCGAACGAATGCAAGGGACGGTGATATCTGATAGTGTAAACCTTGCGTCCCGCCTGGAATCTTTAACAAAGCAATTAGGTGCGTATACGCTAATAAGCGAAGAAACCTTGGCGTCTATGGCTTATCCCGATATGATTTCGACCCGTTATGTTGGAAAGGTGCGAGTAAAAGGCAAACAACAGGCTATGAAGATCTATGAGGTTTTAGAAGGAATTCCTTCGGAAATCAAAGAACGAAAAATTCAACTAAAACCACGACTAAATAATATCCTTAGGGCTTATGAAGCTGGAAATGTACCAGAACTCGAAAAACTCCTGGCTAATTACCCCTTGTCTTCGGACAAGGAACCGATCGTAGGTGTTATCCGTTTTCAAGTAGAAAGTTGGAAAACCGACGGGGTTCCACAACCTTGGGATGGAACTATAACTTTCGAGAACAAATGAAACATTGAGGAAAGTGTGAATTCTAATCCGTCTGGGCTTGCAGTTTTTATAGGAAAGTCTCGCCCTTATTCTCCCAGAGATACAGGAAAAGTCCTCCTGTCTAATCTTGCTCGTAGAAATCATGCGGTTACGGGGGTTTTCCTTTATCCAGGAGACCCTCTCTTTGAATGGGCTCACGTCAGATTTCCTACCTATTTTGTACATCCATTCCTGACAATGAGTTTTTATACGATGAAGAATGCATATCGAACGAACGCAGTTCCAGAGGATTTTTTGCAGTGGATCGATTGGTTTTCTGGGCAGTCTTATGAAAGGGGGTTAAGCTTTTTTAGCGGGTGGATTCCTCCTTCGGTTTTCGAGCTCTTTGAGGGGAAGATTGTTAATTTCCACCCGGGTCCTTTGCCCGAGCTCCCTGGATATGAGCCAGAAACCATGGCTGTACTCTTGGGGCTGGACATATTTTATGGAACTTTGCATGTAGTTGAAGAAAAATTCGACTCTGGAGAAATACTTTGGCATTCTCCTCCGATCAAAATAGGAGCCTACGATGGGCCGGTGAGAATACTCTACAAGACCACTATTCGTGCGGTCCGTGGACTTCCGAGAATAATAAAAAGATGGTCTAAAGGGACTTTGCCCCAATTTTCGACCGAAGGTAGGTCTCAAGTACTCTATGCCTCAAGTAAAGCCTGTCGTCGGTTTGCGGTCCTAGATTGGGAACAAGACGGTGTCGAATCTATACTACGCAAGAACCGAGCCTTCAATGAACAAGAAATTAGCCTTGATCTTCTGGTACATGTTTTTGGAGAGATCTTTGTTGTAGAGGATGCAAAATCTCTTAGTTCGACATCCGCTCGTTTATTTGTCTCTTTCAAAAAAAACACTAACACATCCATTGTTGGTGAAAAAGTTGGTACTTTTAGGGGATTAGGCATTTTTAGGGGAGCTCCGGTTTTCACAGCCCTCAATGGTTACGTGGTTTTACTTTTACGTAATCCGTCGATATCTCTTGCTGCAAGGACAAAACGTCTTGGGATCAATTTGCGGAATCAACCGTCCCAATTGGAAAAAATCTTCTAGCTTTTTGGAGAGAAATGACTGAATTCCATTGCAAACGTTCCTCTTCCTTGGGTTACGCTCCTTAGAGATGTTGAGTATCCAAACATTTTTTCTAAGGGTGCCTGGGCCCGAATATGTTCAACACTCCCGCGACTTTCAATTTCTTGGACCAAACCTCCACGAAGTGTTAGCCCAGAAATTACCTCACCAATATATTCTTTCGGCGTCATTACATCGATCTTCATCGCCGGTTCCAAAAGTACCGGACCAGCTTCATTTGCAGCCGCATCAAATCCTTGGCTTGCCGCTGCTTCGTATGCGAAGGGCGTATCGGTTTCAGGGTTATACACGATTCCGGTTAGGATGAACTGAATATCGATACAAGGATAACCAAATTGAATACCCGAAGAAAATGAACCAAGAATACTCTGTTCTACTGAGTGGACTAGTTCTTCTGGTACCTGTCCGGGCCTAATTTTCGAAAGGAAACTATTCCCTGTACCGCGAAGGGCGGGCACGATTTCGAAGCTTATAGATGCTGTTTGTTCTTTGCCACCAATGACTCGAGAAAACTGATGCTCTTTTTTCACTTTAAGACTGATGCTTTCTCTATAGGTTACTTGTTGCTTACCCATCCTGGCATCAACCTTGTAGTCCGACTTAATTCGGGTGGTGACTACATCTAAATGTAACTCGCCCATGCCGGAGATTACGATTTCTCCGGTTTCGTTGTCTTCTCGCCAGAAAAAAGTAGGATCTTCTTGGGACACAAGTTCTAGAACCGATTTAAGTTTGTCTCGATCGGATAGTGTTTTGGGCTCCAAAGCGCTAGATATAACTGGTTCAGGAAAATGCATCGATTCAAGGACTACCGGAACACCTTCGCTCCCAATCGTGTCACCAGTTTGAGCTAACTTAAATCCAATAATTGCTCCTATATCACCGGCCCGTAGGATTTCTACTGGCTCAGGTTTATTCGAATGCATTCGAAGTAATCGATTAATTCGTTCCCGCTTCTTTTTATTGATGTTATAAACCGCAACTCCAGATTTGATCTCCCCGGAATAAACTCGAATAAAACAAATAGGTCCTGCCTCTCGATCCTGCTGTATCTTAAAAATGAGGGCGAGAGGGGGCCCGTCGATAGATCGAGGAAAGGATATCGAAGAGTCTTTTTTGGTGTGAATCCCTTCGAAATCCTGAAGTTCTTCTGGGGATGGCAAAAAATCGACAATTGAGTCTAATACCAACTGCACGCCAATATTTTTAAGACTAGCTCCACAGGTAACGGGGACGATTCGATTTACAATAGTTTGAGCCCGAATGACTTCGTTTAACTTTTCGGTACTAGGCACTTCGCCGGAAAGCACGATATCGGTGAGTTCATCCGAGAAACGGGTGAGCTGGTCAAGGAGCTTTTCTCGCCATTCATGGGCGATAGCTCTATAATCTTCTCGTATCGGTCTTCGAATAATATCTGTTCCCTTGGATTCGGGATTCCAATATCGTTCTTCCATGAAGCGAAGGTCTATTATGCCTTCAAATGCACTTTCCGCCCCGATAGGTAAGGCCAAGACACAGGTTTCACACCCGAACTTTTGTGTCATCTCTTCGAGGACGGCGTAAAAATTGGCACCTATTCGATCCATTTTGTTGATGTACGCTATTCGAGGAACCCTATAGGTATCTGCTTGGTACCAAACGGTCTCGCTCTGGGGTTCGACTCCTCCTACAGCGCAAAAAATTGCGACTGCTCCGTCCAAGACCCTTAGAGAACGTTCAACCTCGGCTGTAAAATCTACGTGTCCAGGGGTGTCGATAATGTTGATTTGATAATTATTCCAGAAGCAAGTAGTTGCGGCACTGGTTATGGTAATTCCACGATTTTGTTCTTGTTCCATCCAGTCCATTGTGGCCATGCCGTCATCAACCTCACCAATTCGATGACTCTTTCCCGTATAGAAGAGTATTCTTTCGGTAGTCGTTGTTTTGCCCGCATCGATATGAGCCATAATGCCGATATTTCGTATTTGTTGCCCTTCTAAATTCGCCATTCCAAGAACTCCGGTAGTGTCAGTTATATGGTAGGTACCTGGTAGTTTCCTGGTAACCTTGTAGTAATGTAAAGGGAGTATAATTCAAATGTACCTCTTTAGTAAGACATCTCGAGGAGTTTTTAAAAAGGGTACCTAAACCAAAAAAGCCCTACGAATGTAGGGCCTAAAATGGGCGATAACGGACTTGAACCGCTGACATCCTGCTTGTAAGGCAGGCGCTCTACCAACTGAGCTAATCGCCCAATAACTTGACAAAAATATCATAAATTAAGAACCTTGGTCAAGGATTTGGGGACTTCAAAAATCTATTTTTCTGTCCAAGTCGGTCATTGTTCCCCAACGACTTAAGAACGAAGGAGGGCCCCCGTACCCTTCCCTCGGTGTCCACCGTCGTAATATACTAAACTAATGCAAGCAAAGCTTACCTACAGTTTACTCTATAAAAAGAAAGGCGAATTGATAACTCTCGACGAGTTTCCCTCGGTTTACGAGGCTATCGACTATTGTCGGCGAGAAGGTATTGAAGAGCCTGTAGAAATTCGGCGAATCGAGGTTAGAGAAGAGAAAATGCTCGATCGAACCCAAATAGAGCAACTCATAAGGAAGAGTCCATGAACTTCATTTGGCCGATCTCGCAAGTAGGTTTGGGTCTTGTCGGACTCTATTTTGGCGGCGCATTCTTGGTTGGCGGTGCAGTTGGGGTAGCAAAGAGGCTCCATATTTCTGCAATTGTAATTGGGCTCACTATTGTTGCCTTTGGTACGAGCGCTCCCGAGGCTTTTGTCAGTTCCCTTGCTTCCTATGAAAATAGGGCAGGTGTTGCTTTGGGAAATATTATTGGATCGAATACCATCAACATTGCCCTTATATTAGGAATCACTGCGGTTTTTATGCCAGTTCCCATATCTAAGGGACTTATACGCAGGGATATTCCCGTTATGTTTTTAGCCTATGCGGGGTTTATTTGGGCAATGCTTTCTGGAAATATTGGTCGCATAGAAGGCTTAGTACTAATCCTTTTGCTCGTTGCCTATGTGCTACTCTTGTATTTTCAGTCCCGAAAGAAACAAGACGAAAAAATTGACCTTATAGATCTTCATGAGTTAGATACGGTCTCAGATCACGAATCTTGGTCCGTTCTTTTTGCCAAAATTCTTGGGGGGATAGTATTTCTTGCATTAGGTGCGGATTTTTTGGTTGATGGAGCCAGTTGGCTAGCCATAAATCTGTTCAAAGCCAGTGAACGGTTTGTTGGGATCACCGTTGTTGCTTTTGGAACAAGCCTTCCAGAGCTGGTTACTAGTGTTGTTGCCATGACGAAGAAAGAAACGGATATAAGTGTTGGTAACATCATCGGGAGTAATATTTTTAATATTTTTTTTGTCGCTGGAACCGCCGCAATAATTCGCCCAATCCCTGGCGAACTTTCCCTCTATCTCGTAGATTTAGTCTTTATGATTGGAATTAGTTCTCTACTCCTACTCGCAGCATCGATTTTTAAAAGGCTTACCCGGATAACTGGGGTACTCTTTCTGGGAATTTATGGGGTCTATTTTTTGACCCTGTTACAGTCACGGGTTGTGTGATGACTGATACAGAACGAAAACTCATTTCTGTATCTCTTTCCACTATCCCCGGCCTCGAAGGAGAAAGCGAAAAAGAGCTAAAAGACCTCAAGGTTCACGTAGTTTCTGTTGGACCCGGTATAGTCAAAGTTTTCATCGATCCCTATCGACTACCTGAACTTCTCTTACAAACTAGGCATAATCTTCGAGTATTGGTACCAATTTTCGATGGGATGTACACCTCGATCGACTCCTTAAGACACCGTCTCAAGACCTATTCCTGGGACCGTTACCTGCAGGTGAATCGTACTTTTAGAGTTGATGGAGTAGGTAAATCGAATTTTGGAGCTTCTCACTTCCTCCCGTTAGTTATTAAGGACAAAATTGTAGACTACTTCAGAGCGACGAAGGGAAAGAGACCTTCGGTGGATACCCGAAGTCCCGATATACTCCTCGTAGCGTTTATGAATGGAAACCAATTGACCCTCTACCGTGATGGGGCAGGAAAACCTCTTAATCAGCGAGGTTATCGAGAAAAAACCCTTGAGGCTCCGATGAACGAAGTTACCGCTGCAGGACTTATTTCACTATTGGATTGGAAAGGCAAAGGCCTATTTTTAGACCCTATGACCGGGTCAGGTACCTTGGCTATTGAAGCCGGCCTCGTTGCGCAGAAAGTTTTTCCCCAACAATCCAGACCGCAAGGTTTTGGTTTAGAACACTGGCCCGATCGAAAAGCCTATGGGTGGAATCACTTCTTTCAGAAACAGGAAATTGCTCCTTTTCCGACGAACTGTCAAATAATTGGTGCGGATAAAGACCCCACATTTTTGCCGGTAGCAAAACAAAATGTGTCGGCCTGTGATGCCCTGTCTGGGACCAATTTTAAGTCCTCTTTAGGATGGGAGATAGAGGCCTTTGAATATCTACACGCGAATCCACAAATCGTAGAAGCCCGGCGGTGGGCAGAAACAAATAATTTGCCGATATTTTTGGCTCTGAACCCACCTTTTGATCAAAGACTCAGTCTTGACGATGCGGTGTATTTCTATCAGAGCTTGGGAGACATACTGAAAAACCATTGGAAAGGTGTGCGGGTAGGGGTTTTTAGCGGAAATCGAGAAGCTTTGAAACATCTTGGGTTACGGCCAGATCGCAAGATACCTATAAAGAATGGACCCTTAGATTGCCGTTTTTTTCTCTACACAATACATTAAGACAATCGAGAGGTACGAAAAGTGTCCAGGAACGAAATTTTTACGACTCAAGAAAGCCTAGGGAAGTTTATTGACTCTTCTCCAACTATGTATCAGGCCGAGGGGAATATTTCTTCCCTTTTACAGCAAGCCGGAGCAATTCCTTTGGCCGAAGATAAGTCTTGGAAGATAGAACCGGGGAATACCTATTGGATATCGAGAGAGAACAGTTCCCTCATCGCCTTTCGAATGGGCGAGAGTCCAGTGACCGAGGGCGGTTTACGAGTTGCTGGGGCTCACACAGATAGTCCTATGCTAAAGGTCAAACCGAATAGCCAGACAAGAGAGAAAGGATACTATCTAGTATCTACCGAAGTTTATGGGGGTCCAATACTCTCTACATGGATCGATCGCGAATTAGTCTTGGCTGGGGTGGCCAAAGTCCGGAAAAGTGGTAAGACAACGGTGGTTTCTTTTTCCATCGAGTCGCCGGTAGGTATAATCCCAAATCTTGCGATTCACTTAAATCGGGATGTAAACAAAGGCTTTGAATACAATGCCCAAGACCATTTGCGGGTATTGCTCTTTACTGATGTTCCTGAAAGCTATGGAAAACAGCCCTTAGAATACTTGATTTCTAAAGAAATTTCTGAGGACCCAAATTCGATCGTTGGGGGGGACTGGTTCTTTTCCCCTTTTCAAGGATCGACTTTAGTTAAAGACTCCATAGGTACTATTTTTGCTCCGCGGATTGATAACTTAGCCGGTTGTCATAGCGTGCTTCGGGGTTTTCTACAAGCCGTGCCTGGTGACACAACCCAAATAGCCGTGTTCTATAATCATGAAGAAATAGGTTCGGGAAGTATCCAAGGGGCGAATTCTCAGTTTTTTTTCCATACTGTCCAAAGACTAATCGGGTACCAGAACATTACTCCTGAAGACTTCTATATTACTCTGGCTCGATCGATGCAAATATCTGTAGATGCCGCCCACAGTGTACATCCAAATTTTTCTGGCAAATTTGATCCAGCCTATCAACCCGAGCTTGGAAAAGGGCCGGTAATAAAGCAAAGCGCGTCCCAGAGATACGCGACAAATCCACGAACCGAGGGAGTAGTCGAGGATTTATCGCTGTTAGAAGATATACCGCTCCAATACACCGTGAATCGTTCGGATATCCCATCGGGTACGACCATAGGGCCCCTGTCAGCAACCCGTTCAGATATTCCGACCGTTGATATCGGAATACCGATTTTTGCAATGCATAGTACTCGGGAAACTGCCTGCGCCTATGATCAATATCATAGTATCCGACTCCTTCAACACTTTTTTGAGGCCACTTATTTGGGAAATGAAAGAAACTGATCTCTATGGACCGCTAAAGACCTACTTCGAAGGTCAGGGAGCCCAGGTTGCCGGAGAAGTCGAACATACCGATATGGTTGTACTTCAAGGGACCTACGTTTTTGGAATTGAACTCAAAGTTCGTTTTAACTTAACGCTGGTATATCAAATGTTGGACCGGAGAGGTGTCTTCGATGGGGTTTATGCCGCCGTTCCATTGGTGAAAGGCAGACTTGCGAATAGAAAAAAGGTGTTAATGCTCCTGTCGTCTCTAGGCTTTGGCCTTATTGGGGTCGATTTTTTTAAAAAAAAGACAAAGGTCGAAATAATTCTTCAATGTAACAAAAAATACAATAATCCCCATGGAAGATCAAAAAGACGGGAACGAATTATCCGGGAAATTAATAGTCGATATGCTGAGTTTACCCCGGGGGGAGTGGCTAGTACCGGTCCACGACTAACGGCCTATCGTCAACAATCGCTCCATGTTGCTTGGTTGATCGAAAAAAAGAGAATCCCTGGAAGGGCATCAGTTCTTTTGGCCAACGGTGGGCCCACTAAAGGTTCTAGTATTCTCCAACGAAATATTCATGGGTGGTACTCAAGAGAGTCCAGAGGTCTGTATATCCTTAGTAACGAAGGCAAGCTAGCTCTGGCGAACCACGTTAAGGAGATAGAAGAACTCGAACCTTTGTGGGAGTCCTATTTGTCACGAACGGCACAATAATGTACTAATGACTTCAAAATATCTGAAGTAGTAGCCCTACCTAGGCTCAATGAGTCGATCAATGTATCGCACTCCATGGCAAGTCTTTGAAGTTCCAATTCTAAGTTACTAAAAACGCCATGGAGTGCCATTAGTCCGGTCAAAAATTCTATATCCTCATCTGTCTTGTCGCCCTTCGAAAGGACTACTAAGACCTGTTCTCGTTCGTCATCCTTTACTTTCTCTAATAAGGTAGAGAGAAAAATAGTTTTCTTATTCTCCCTCAGATCAGAGCCCCTGGGTTTACCAGTAATATCTGGGTTACCCAAAATGCCAAGTTCATCGTCCTTAATTTGAAAAAGTATACCTAGAGTATCGCCAAGACGTTCTAGAGTCGATAGGTCGGTCTCACTGGCATCTCCCAGGATTCCTCCCAAAAGTAGTGGGAGGGTAAAGGTATATCGCCCAGTTTTATTGACGTACATCTGATAGATTTCTCGCGAATCGGGAATCGTGACCGAAGCACCCCAGGCTACATCTTGCATTTGGGCTAATCCGACCCTAGTCAATTCGTAGTTAACTCTTTGAAGAAGGCGAATCTTGGTAGAGTCGGGTAAATCTGCACCGGTAATTGCTTGATATCCCAAAAAACTCACCACATCTCCAACACATATTCCAAGAGCTTCACCGTAATGATTTGCTTGTTCCTGAGGGAGGGCAGAGTTCTTCACCTGTATATCTGAAGCATATTGAACGTAAATAGCCGGGTTTCCTCTACGGATTGGATCGCGGTCCATAATATCATCGTGGATGAGTAGAAAAGACTGGAAAAGTTCCATAGAAACTGCGATAGGCATAGATTCATGACGAGACTTATACCCGTTTGACAGGAGAATAACTAACGCACCTCGGATCATTTTGCCCGTTTTCGAAAACTCTATGCTCCGGCTAAAGGCCGAGTGCATAGGACTTAGAATGTTCCTATAGTGTTGCTGTTCATTCCTAATGAGATTCTCTAAAGAATAAGAAATCTGAGGCTTTATTTCCGTCAAGAAATCCAAAATCATTTGGGACGTCATCATACTATCTACACCTCCAAGACAAAAAGTCGAATTGCCAAGAAAAAGGTCATCTGAATAATCCAATACCCAGGGAGTAGGAAACTTTTTAGAGGATTTTTTACAAACTTTGCATAGGAAAAAGAAAAAACAAACGAAATGACAAACCAAGCAACATAGTTATGGAGCGGAATGACCACCCCTTCCCATGTCCAATAGTCCATACGAGGATCAATTGCGAGGGGTTCGAGCACGAAGTCAAACCCTACTGCCAAGAATCCGACGGTTGTTGAAACAACCAAAGAGTTTGAAGAAAATTTTCGAATGGCCACAGTAATGCCTAGAATTACAATTACCCAATTTAATCCTATTATGAGTGGGGTTTCAAAGAGACGAGGTCCTAGACTTTCTCCATAGGAATAGGCGCCGAATATGAGTCCCGTGGCCACGCCAACCGCTTCCAAAGTAAAGGTAATAAGGTAGGCGACCAGAATCCAGATAAGTTGGGGTTTCACAGGAGTTCGGAGGCTATCTTGAACTATAGAAAGAAAAAGAACGAAAAAAGCAAAGACCGTAAGAAACCCTGGGGTCATGGAAATCATTAATCCAAAGATTGTAGGAAGACCGTGGCCTAGTATTCCAACTGAGTAAAAGATCCCTATAATCCCTAAAATAATAAGGGTACTATTTTTTTTGTTTAGCCAAAGGGATAGCCAATTCAGAGAGTTTTTCATTCTACTGATCCTTCATATTTTTCCAATAGCTCAGCAGCTATCATCCCAGAAAGGGTGACTAAAGGCATACCTCCTCCAGGATGAACACTGCCCCCAACTGTATACAAACCGGGATATTTCTTGACTCGATTACTCGGACGAAGAAATGCTGCAGCTTTAGTGTTGGAGGAAATGCCGTAAAGACTCCCCCGCCAACTTCCGGTATTCTCCATAATCGATTTCGGATCGAGTATTTCTTCGACTTCGATGGCCTTTTCTACATCGACCCCTAAGGACGCTTCAAGAATTTTTATAACCTTTTTGCGGTAGTACTTGGCAATTTCTTGCCAATTCTGTCCCCCATCGGGTGGAGCATTTACCAAGACAAACCAGTTCTCACCTCCTGGAGGAGCGTCTTCGGGGGATATTTTAGAGGTTATATTGACATATACCGTAGGATCGTCGGGCAAGCGTTGTTCGTGGTGAATTTGAAAGAATTCTTTTTGGTAATCCTGACTAAAAAATATGTTGTTTACGCCCAAGTCAGGATAGCTCTTGTTCATTCCCCAGTAGAATACGAGGCCAGAGGTAGATGGAGGTAACTTTTTAAAACGTATTGGTGCAGAATCTTTCGGTTTCTTTAAAATATGTTCATAAAGAGTCAAGATATCGAGATCCGATACCACGGCATCGTAGGGAATTGAGGAGGTGTCTTGACCTAATGGACGGATAAGTACTCCCTGTATTCTATCGCTTTTGTCTAACTCTATGGACTCAACCTTAGTATTGCGACGGATGATAACTCCAATATCGGTACATAGTTTTTCAAGCGCCTTGGTCAAGGCAAAAATTCCGCCTTTTACGCCAAATCCGCCCAGGCCGTACTCGACGTATGCAATGGTATTTAAGGTGGCAGGGGCTTGGTAGGGATCGGACCCATTGTAGGTCGCAAACCGAGAAAAAAGTTGTATTGCCTTTGTACTCGAAAAAAAGGACGAAAGAGATGAGTACATAGTACGAAAGATATCTACTTTGTGAATTTGGCTATAAGCTTTGAAAGCAGGTTTCGAAACCCAAGTCGAGAACTCATGGAGAGATCGTTCCAGAAAAACAGGGGTAGTAAGGGTATGAATATCCTCAGCATAGGAAAAAAAACGTTCTGATTCTTGACGGGGCACTCCTAGAGACTTCTCTAATTCGTCAATGAGGAAGGGCAGTGGTCTACCAGCCAGCCGAGACCCATCAGAAAACCAGTAATTTGTAATAGGATCTAAAGGCATAAATTCTACGTAATCTTCGCGCCTTTTCCCTGCTTTGGAGAACAGTCGATCAAAAACCTGGGGGAGGGTGAGTAAACTGGGTCCGGTATCAAAACGATAGTTCCCAAGGTTCCTTGTACCCGCCTTACCGCCTAAGGTGGCGGTCATCTCATAGAGATCGACTTCGAAACCTCGGGAACGTAAACTAATTGCTGCACTTAGGCCACCAAATCCTCCCCCAATAATCGCAATCCGTTTAGCTTTGGACACGAGATCTCCTTCTAAAGACCGACGGTAAGTACATTCCAAAAACCTTGGAGTAGGATTCGTGTTTTCGATGGCTTGACTTTTTTTCTAAAAACTATTGATGGATCCTTAGATATGACATTAGCTGTGTATAAATACATATCTGACGCCGTTTTAATCGGTATTCGGAGTCGACGGGGAATAGCCGAAAAAGATTGTTCAGCTTCCTTTTGCCATCCGATGTATCTACTCAGTTCAGCTCGGTAAAAACGAACGAATTCTTCGGGGTTCGATCGATAATCGTGCTCGCCTAATCCAATGAGAGATGTGTCAGTAAGAGGAATATACCGTCGACCCAAGGTCTCATCTTCCGAGAGATCCCGGAGGAAGTTAATATACTGCATCGATCGACCTAACATTTGTGCAGCCCGATCATATTTCGCATTCAATCCCATTAGCCGAGACATATACAGACCAATAACCTCGGCAGATCCATAAATATACTCCAACGTCTCATCAAGGCTGTCATAGGTTTTCTTATTGATATCTAATGCCATCGAATGAAGAAATGCATCGGTCCATTGATCAGGAAATTCGTACTTGAACGAAACCTTTAAGAACTCATCAATTATTGAGTCACCCGAAGGGACCCCACGTTCTCGAGCGATATGATATCGGGAAACAAAATCGCGGAATCCCTTTTCGTCCTGGGGAATCGAGTCTACAAAGGTATCGGCGATGCGAACGAAGGCATAGAGGACAGTCACCTCGTCTCTTACCACTTTTGGAAAGAATCTAGTACTATTCGAATAGGTCTTACTGCCTTGGGAAAATATCTCCCGATGGGTGGGTGTTATATGTATCGGATCGGAAAAAAAATTATCCCTCTTTATCGTCATTTTAGAGAAGCTCCCTTCCTACCTTTTCCGACACAAGCTTCGATGCAATGAGGACCATCGGAACTCCGACACCCGGATGGGTATACTGTCCCGAATAATATAAATTAGGGACCTTCTTACTTTTAAAACTTGGACGAAAAATCGCAGTTTGGTTGAGAGTATGGCTTATTCCTAGAGCGGTGCCTTTGAAAGCGTTGTAATCTCGGCTAAAGTCCCGATGGGTAAAAATTCTTTCAACTTCTATATGCGGACGTAAGTCTTCGCCTGTTGTCGCTGCAATATGACCGAGTATCTGATTCCTGTAGTTGTTACGATTTTCATCCGTATCTTGTAGGCCGGGAGCGACCGGAACGAGGATAAAGACGTTTTCTTTTCCCGGTGGAGCAAAACCGTCGGATGTTTTTGAAACGCAACTCAAATAGAAACACGGGTTCTCTGGCCAAGACGGCTTTTTGAAAATCGTATCAAAGTGTGTATCCCAATCGTGAGAAAAATAGAGATTATGATGCTCAAGATTCTCTAGTTTTTTATTAATGCCCAGGTACATTATGTACATCGAAGGTGCAACGGTCATCGAATTCCATTTCTTTTCGGAAATTGATCGGTGTTTTGATGTGAGTAAGGACACCTCATTGAACTGATAGTCGCCGGTGAAAACCACCCCATCACAGGTAAGAGTCTCATTTTTGCCGTGTACAGCTATTATCGTGTCCCCATTATACTGATATCCCGTGACTTCCCAGTCTTTAAGTACTTGAACACCGAGGTCCTTAGCAGCCTTTTCCATGGCAAGAGCAACCCCCCCCAGACCGCCTTCAGGGAAATAGACGCCGAGATTCATGTCCACATGGGACATTAGAGAGTAAAGTGCCGGTGCGTTACTCGGACTCGAGCCAAGAAAGACCATCGCGTATTCTAAGATCTGTCGAGCTTCAGTACTCGAAAAAGTCTTTCTAACAAAGGCGTCAAGACTCTGAAAGACATTGAGCTTCAAACCCTCTGTCATCATACGTTTATTCATAAAATCGAAAATACTCTTGTATTCTTTGTAGAGAAATTCCCCCATGGCTATCTTATATTTATATTCCGCTTGGGACAAATATTTCTCTAGTTTTTTGCCCCCGTCGGGTTCAAAGGTATCAAAAACAGCCTTGGTTTTTTCTAGGTCTGCACTTACATCGACCGAACTCTTCCCCTCGAAAAAGACTCTATAACTAGTATCCAGCTTGCTTGTCTTATAGTAGTCTTCTCGACGTAGGCCCAATTCTTCAAAAAAGGCATCGAATACCTCGGGCATTAGATACCAACTTGGTCCCATATCGAAAACATAGTCTTTTTCTTTCCAGATCCTTGCCCGCCCACCTATGTCTGAGTTTTTTTCTACTAATGTGACGCCAAATCCCTGCTTGGAAAGATATGCTGCGGTAGAAAGTCCCGCGAAACCCCCACCCACTACTACAATGTTCTTTACCCTTGCCATTTTAGCCTCTTTTTAATTGTTCAGTTTTGTATAGGAATTCCTGGGTTGCCACAAGAAGAGTATTCGGCAGGGATATAACATCCCTAACCCCCAGCAGCAGCATACCCCTATGCAAGGTCCGTTTAAGCGAATTTAGGAATTGTACCAACCCATCGTACCCACCAGATTTGTGGGCTAAAGCGACGGGGAGGGCCATGCCAAAGAGCGAAGCACCCAGTGCCAGCGATTTGAGTCCATCCATTCCACTACGTAATCCACCGGAAGAAAGCACCTTTCCGGAGAGAACGGGGTCTAAACGGGGACTTTCCAAGCCAAAGTATGATGATAAGTTGAGAGCTGTAGGAATGCCCCAGGAATCAAACTCCTCGACCTCTTTACTGGAGACAACAGTTTCTCGAAAATCTTCGACTCTCATCCAATTTGTACCCCCTGAACCTGCCACGTCTATATAGGAGGCCCCATGGCTAACCAAATCGACGGCAAGACCCCGAGGTATACCACACCCGGTCTCTTTTACAATAACAGGGATAGGACATTTATCAAAAAAACGATATAGGGCTTCTTTGATCGATCGGAAGTCTCTGTCTCCTTCGGGCTGGAAAAGTTCCTGGGCTGGATTTAAGTGAACTGCAATTCCGTCGGCTTCAAGTCGATTAAGTACTTCGAAAATCTCCCTATGTTCCATGTCGCGAATTTGCACACTTCCTAGGTTAGCAAAAAACGGTACAGACGGAGCAAATTTACGAAATCGAAAATGATTAAAGACTTCAGGTTTTCGAAAAAGGATTCTAATACTGCCCATTCCCACGGGTATTCCAATTTTTTCGGCTGCTCGTGCAAGATCCTTATTCAAGGCGTAACCGCCCTCAGAGCCGCCGGTCATAGAAGAAATGAAAAATGGAAAACTCACAGACTTTCCTAAAAACTTAGTAGTGAGTGATACATCATCAAAAGAAGTTTGTGGTAATGGATTGTGAATAAACGAAAGCTCTTGAAAACCCGTTGTTCCGGACTCGACTTGATAAAACTCAGGGGCTGTACAAATTTCTAAATGAGCTGCTTTCCTCGTCGATGGATCGTGCGGAGTACTCATAGGTTACTTTTATAGAAATATTCCCGGTATCCATCTTCACGTATAGCCCCCAGGTAAAAAGAACCAGCACTCACCTTGTGGGGAATGTGACTGCTATAATGGTCGGCAAAACTCGTTGTATAAGAACGCCCGAGCCATTCTTGATAGGCTTCAAACTCGACATCCGAGTAGTGATTGAGGAAATCATTTGCTTTCCACCGTTCAATAATCCCCGGGGCCTCTTCCATGACCCTTCCTTCGAAAACAACCATAGTATTTCCACTGCCATAAGAACTAAAGAGAATTTTTTTTCCAACAATATCGTTACCTAAGACTTTATACTGCTGATAGAGTGTCGCCATCAAGTTAAGGTAGATTGCTCCAGTATACATATTTCCGACGTTTCCTGTGACTTCTAAAGCCGAGAAAAATCCTCGAGGACCCAAAAAAGCATCCGCCTCCTGGGCAATTATTCCAAGATGATTACTCAACAAACGCCGAACTGCGGTGTTCGCCATTTTTGCAAAAGGAACGTGGAAAACAAAAAAATCTGTTTCACTCAAGACGTCTTTAGGGTCTTTTCTCGCTCTATGGCAATAGTCCCCAAAGGCCTCGTCGAGAGCTTCGTTATAGCATTGTACAGAATAACGTCCTTTCACCTTGGCCGTAACTGATCCTAAAGGACGAAAGAAGTCGTCCACGTCACTACTCGAAAACCCTTGAGTTTCTAAATCAAAACTCACGAGCTTTGGATTTATTTCGATAAGCATTGCAGCAGAACCGGCCCCTTGAGTTATTTCTGCGGTCGATGGCGCTTCATAACGGGCGATGTCGCTAGCGACGACGATTCCTGACTCATGAAGTTTGCCTGCCGAAGCCAATAATCCAGCTACGGAGAGCATACCGAGGGTAGCACCAGCGCAGGCGTGTTGGACTTGAAAACTACTTATTTTTGTTGGCAAGGGGTTTGGAGTTTTGTTGAGCATTCCTTGTATATAGGCCGACATAGACTTCGATAGATCGACCGTAGTTTCCGATCCAACAACGAAGTATCGTAAGATGCCAAGGTCGCTCTCTCGTTGATTCATTAATCGTAAGGTAGCGTTTGCGCCTAGTACCGCAGCATCTTCCCAAGGAGATGGAAAGCGAATCGCTTTTTGATCGGTGCTCTGTATGGCTCGGGACAGACGGGTGTGGAACTCCGGATTCTCTTCGGTTCGCTTTTCGAGTATAGCTTCCAAGGATATCCGGTTATTTGGCAAGTACAACGAGATGTCACTAATACCGACTGTTTTTGATGCCATTCAAGCCTCTCTTTACTCAAAAAAACAAGGGGCAATTCACAACGATACTCTAAGTACCCTTATTAAATGCTCACTATTACAATGTGCAATATACGCACGGATTATTCCTGTCGGCAAATATTTTTCCAACTCTTTTCTCTTTTGTCGATAAATTGAGTTAGCAATAAAAAGGGCCGCGAGGGAAACCCTGCGGCCGCAAAAAACCACGTTCCTTTTTCTTCTCTGGTACTAATTGTTACTTATACTGTAGCGACCATCGGCTCGATTGAATCGAAGTCGGCTACCTCGATATTTTTTACTTCAAACGAGTACTCACTTTCGTTGATAGTAAAATGTAATACATCGCCAACCTTCTTGCCTAGAAGTTTACTTGCAAAAGGGGAAAGATGGGAAAGGACGAGTTTTTCTGGGTTAGACTCCCATGGACCCATAATTGTATAACTTTCAATTTTTTTGGTGTTGAGATTTTCTAAGGTGGCGATAACTCCAAAGCCGATTTTTGAGGTATCGACATCTTCGGGCCTGACAACTTGCACCTTTTCCATCTCTTCTTTCCAACGGGCCGCAGTGTTATTCAAAATATCCTGACGTTCTTTTGCTGCTTTATACTCCGCATTTTCTTTAAGGTCACCGTATTCTCGGGCAGTTTTAATTTCTTCAGAGTTCTTGGGAACCTCTACTTGCTGAAGGTGATTATATGCTCGCTGTTTCTCTCTGAGGCTTGTCTCCATTCCGTAGAAGCCACTGCGAGAAACGGTCGTAACTTGAACCTCCGAAATACCCATGAACTTAAAATTAGTAAACCTGCTTTTAATACGGACCTTTATTTCGTTGATAATTTTAGGATCGAGTTCTTTGACATCTTCTAAAAGACTATAGATTCGACTAATACCATCTTCGTCTGCTTCATCTATGTAGCTCTCAATAACCTTTTCTTTGATAAAAAGGAAAGTTTCAACTTGACGGTTGAGTTTCCTGTTCAATGTTAAATCTTTTCGATTTTCGGCCTCGCGAGCAGTTATATCCATTAAGTTTAGAAAAGAAATGAGGATTTTTTCTTGTTCTATACCATAATCCTTGAACCAAGGTTCAGAATAGAACGTTCGAACGAACCATATGAACGCCTCTCGATTTTCCTTGTAGTTTTTTCCAATTTCCAAGAACTTCTCTAATACGCGTTCTGCCTTTCCTGCTCCTATTAGGGCTACTACGAGGTCGCGATTCAGGTAATAAGGCGACAGGGTCAAGTACACTTCTACCCAATTACTCGAGGTAATTTTTACGAGCTTAAGGAATTCTTTTCGTATTAATTGATTAGATATCCTCAAGAATATGTCATAATTGTCTTCACATTGATCGAGGATGTCTTTAAATTTTAGAGTGAATTGGGATTTAAGGTAGTCAAAATGTCGTACGAAATCATTAGCGATAACGTAGGCAACAATAGTCTGCTCCGAAACTGATGTATAGCTACGCAAGAATCCCATAAAATAATCGAACATTTCGGTAAAAAAATCCGATTCATAAGCCATCTCATCGGTCCCATCCTCGAGGTGAGTGAGAAACTCCTGAACAATTTTAACCCGATTATCAAAATCTTTTTCGGCTTTGAATCGATTATAGGTTTTCTCCAGGAAACTAATAGGTTGGTCGCGGACCACGTAGGTGTCTGGATCGTCGGGAATATTCCCGAATATTTCATTCGTTTTTAATTGGGCTCGAGCCTTGGTGCTCCAAGAAGACCATTCGCTTTCTGAAAGCACGTGGGGAACGAGTTCGTTCTTTATTTTTCTCATGTCCGCGGCGTTATCGAAACTGCGAATGAGAATCTTCAGGGCCCACACAATATCCTCTTTGATTTTTTTATTTAGGGCTTCTTTTTTCTTGGTGAGCCGGTATACCCAAATGTGATCCTTACCTAAAACAGTCAAACTGTTTACCGCCATCTTTAAGCTCATCTTGTGGTTGTTTTTCTTCAAGAAATTAATGGTTATGTCATCGTTGGTAATGGAAACAATCCGTCCAACGCCCCAGTTTCTATGAAATACAAAACTGCCTTCGTCGAACGAAATATGTTTTTCGAAGTCTTGAATAGCTTCGTGTACCTCTCGCCAGTTTTGCGAGAGGTTAGAGAGCTGTAGGTAGTTTTGTAAGAGACTGTGGGTCGCGTATTTTCCTGTATAACAGTCAAGGAGTTCTTTCCGGGCCCATCCATTTTTGTTGTCATAGGCAAGTATCCGTTTAAGAATCGATAAGCCAATGTCCCAGGAGCCCTTTTCTTTGTAAGTTGGGTACAACTCCTCTAATAATTGTATCGATCGTTCTTGAGGAAGAATCTTTGCGGCTTTAGTTTCTACATGGTAGAAGAAGTCTATTTCTTGGGGGACTAATTCGATAAGCTTTTGCCAAATTTCCATTACCGGACCGAACATTTTTTTGTTTAAGTACCGGTGTATAGCCTTCTTGTAATAATCGATAGCTACTTCTTTCTTACCTGATTCTTCCGCTTGTTCACCCAGTTTACGGGCAATGTCTGCCTCTTCATAGTCAACTTTTATAAGTTGATCCCAAACAGTGTAAAGCTTAGACTTCTTGTTACTTCTGGAGTAGCACTCGGCCAAATGCCTCAAGGCGTGTTTATTTGGACCAAACTCGAGAATTTTCTGACAAAGTACTTCGACGACCTCCCATAGTTGTCCTTCGGAAAATAGGCTTATGAGACTCAAAAGTGGAGAATCATCGAGAGATTGGTTCCGAAGATTAATAACGCCCGAAAGGTAGAGAGCAATTATCGAGTTTTTCTTGTGACTTAAGTGCTCTACACAAATTTCTTCCACTTCTTCACTCTTGTCTTGGGTAAACACCTCATCGAGCATTGCGTCGAGTTTAAGAAAGTTTTCCGGTTTATAATCCTTGAGGTTTGACTGGGTATATTTTTCGTCATTCAACTGCTGATTTAAGGTGTCTAAAAAGTGTTCCGACATGAAAAAAAGCTCCTGTAGATGCGGCTAGGGGTTAAGGATTTATTGCATTCCTAACATCATTTTAAAAAGTATATCCTATCTGGGTTTATTTTGTATACAGCCCATGGATATCGGGGTTTAAACTCTTGATCTTCAGAAGAACTTCGTTTATCTTCTGTGGCTCCTCAGAGATACTTATGAGATGGTCGATCTGCCAGAAATATTTGTTAATGAGCCGAGGTTCAATAAGTTCTCGCTTCTCTTTTTCATGGGCGTATTCTCTCTCGAGGGAATATATACCCTGCCGCAATCGACCGTACTCTACCGCCCGTAATTCTCTTTTTACTGAAAAAACTCCAAATATTACCCCATACACTGGTAGCCACTCTCTGGCCAATTTTTCGGGAGAGTATTTTTCTTTCGTATAATCTGAAAGGCGTAAAATGAGCTCCGATTCCAGAAGCTCAACAGGTACCCTTTGGGGATCAATAAAAAAAGCCTCTCGAAAAAGTACCTTTGCCCTAGCCGGCTCATTTAGAAGAGCGTAGACGTCAGCAAGGTGACCAAGGAGTTCTGGGTTGTCTTGGCCAACTCCGCCGGACTTTTCCAAGTTGCTCTTTGCTTCGATGTAGTTGCCGAGGGCCTTTTCACAGATACCCAGTTTCATTGTGTATTGGGGATCGGCATTCTCACTTTGTCGAAGTTTTTTTTCTAGAATTATTTTTACCGAAAAAAAAGCATATTGTTTAAATGTGTAGAGAGATTCTTCATCGTCAAGATTTATTCTTTTTGCGAACTCTAAATAGGTAAGCCATTGGGAAAAGAAGTAGTCGGCTTGGACGAGGGGTTCACTGTGTTCAATAAAAATCTCTGAACGCTCTTTCCAAAAAGAAATACTCTTTAAGGCCCCTAGAACTACAGGATTTTCGAAAGCATAGGGGATCGCCGATTCAAGAAGTTGCTTTCCTTGGTCAAGTCTAAGTTCTTTTATTTCGTTCCAGGCTGCGCCAATTATTTGGGGGACATTCATAGAGACTTCTATTATAGTAGAGTAAAAGGAAAAGAAAAAGGCGGAATAGAATGGCGGTATACTCTCGGGCTGTTGCTCCCTCAATATTGTCTGCGGATTTTGGTCACTTTGCCGACGCAGTTACTGAGATAGAAAAAGCGGGAGCAGAACTTATTCACATCGATATAATGGATGGTAACTTCGTTCCCAACCTCACTTTTGGGCCAAAGCTTGTAAAAGATATACGACCTATTACAAAGTTACCCCTCGATGTTCATATGATGGTGCTACATCCAGAGTCGTATATCGACGAACTGTCCGAAGCCGGAGCCGATATGGTGACTTTCCATATCGAAGCGGGGGTTCATAGTGACCGTACTATTCAGGCGATACATCGAGCGGGTATGAGGCCAGGAATTTCAATTGTTCCTTCTTCGCCGGTGGTGCTTCTTGAAGAGGTGCTGGAAAAAGTCTCCCTGGTCTTGGTAATGACGGTGAATCCAGGGTTTGGTGGTCAAGGTCTAGTCGAGAGTTGTTTAAAAAAAATTACCCAATTAGCCGAATTCAGAACTCGAAACTCATTGGATTATTCAATATCTATAGATGGTGGAGCAAGCATTGATAATCGAAACTTGTTTTGGAATGCAGGAGCTGATATTATTGTATCGGGTAGTTCATTTTTTAAGTCAAAAGACAAGGGCGAATTCGTCAAAACCATGAAGACCTGAACGATTCTTGCGTTGGTGCACAAGTTCTTTTCGAGAAAATAAGAAAATGTACCGATCTGCTTAGTAAAGGGGCCCCATTGAAGTCAAAAGGATTTTTTTTACTACTGCTTTTGTTTCTTGGAACTCAACTTTTTTCTCAAGCCTCAGGCAATCCTATCGAACTTGGCAAGTCATATTTCCAAGTTGCGGCTTACAGAGAAGCCCTATCATTATTTCGCGATAGTCTTTCTGACCCACGTTACGTGGCACAGCGGAATGAAGCCTATTTCTGGACCGGTAAGACTCTATTTGCCCTCGAGCGTTACGATGAATCTCTCAGAAATTTCGACCTCTTTCTTTCTGAATACCCTTCAGATCGAAATAGCGCAGAAGCACACTATTTACGGGCAAGGGTCTATTTTCTTCAAGGAGATATGGAATCTGCCGCCCTTTTGTTCGCTCGGTTTATACAAGAAAATCCCCGTTCACCCTTTGTCCCAAATGGCTATTATTGGGCCGGGGAGAGTTATCTTTCGATGGGCAACTTAGCAGAGGCTGAAAGCCTTTTTCAAGTAGTAATTCGCAACTACCCGACCAGCGCACGAATTGAGGCAGCGCGATATCGACTTGACGTAATACAACTAAAAAAGAGGGAACAAGAGTTAGTCCAATTACTCCAATGGTCTCAAGAAGAGTCCTTACGAACCTCTGAACAAAATCGTCGGCAAATTGAATCTCTAAACCAGGCAATTCTCGGACTCCAGAATCAACGAGCAGACCTTGGTCAAACCATCGGACTACAAGAATTGCAAAACGAAGTAGTATCTCTCAGAAATCAGATAAACCAATTAGAAACAACGAACGATCAAATAGTAGCTCAAAATCGGGAATTAAGCCGGCTTGCCCAAACTTATCGAACACGAATAGATGAGCTAGAGCGTTCACTTGACTCGACTTCCTCCGGATCATCAGTTGGATCGAATCAAGGAAATCAAATGCAGGAGCTATCCCGGCTCTCTGAATTGCTTAAAATACAGGCCAAGGCCTTGAGTCTTAAAGAAGATATTCTAAGGGCGATGATCGAGGAGGGGCGATGAGAACTAGGCTAAATAGAAAATCCCTTCTCTTATTTTTTGTTTTAAGTGGTACTCTTTTGACTGTAAATGGTCAGAGTTTCTCTGAAATGGGGAATTTGACATCTGAATTAGGGGAATATCAGGTTTTTGTAAATCCTGTAAGCGGCAGTTTTTCGATTTCCTATAGAGTCTCGTCAGACAGCCTAGTCCTGTTAGTAAAGGATGGATACCCCTACGGTTCGCAATTTCGATTGTCCCAAGGGGGGCGCATTCTACGGTTAGATGAGATTGTGCGTTTTTCTCAGGTTTTGCGGTCAGACGATTCGTTACTCATCTATTACGAATTACGAGAACTCGGTAGCTTTTCCGTCAGTTTTCGGCTCTTGGAAGAGGGGAATCTCGCTCTTTCTTTAGGGGTAGTCAATATCAGTGATGACATTGTACACGCACAAATACTCCTCGATACCGAGTTGGGAGAAGCCTCAGGAACACATTTTATTCTAAATGGAACGCCGGTCAACCGTGAAACAGGATTCGTTTTGAATCCCCAACAATCTGATTTAGTAGTAGGACAGGGAATCGAAACCGGGGTCGACACCGGAGTCCCCTCGACCATTACTCCATATCTTCAGTCGGAATCCCAATCGGGAGCTCAAGTTGTCCTTGCGAATATACGCCGACTAGCAGAGTCTCCAGAAACCTTTTCGGTAAACCCTAATCGTAATTTTAATCTCTTACCATTTTCGGTGAACGATTCTGCTCTCATGATATCTTCTACTATACAGCCGAGTTCCCGTTCCGCCTTCGGTCTTGGGCTTTCGAGGAGTCTATTATCGCCAAAAATGGTGCCAACAGCTTTGGATCAAACCATAAACCCAAGTGCGCCGCAGATATCAAACTCTTCGGTGTCAAATGGAAATAGTCCGTCTACTCAGGCGACGATACCTTCTTTCGAAAGTAGTTCTGAAGGTGTGTCAATAGAGATACAAAGACTCACCGAGAACTTGCAGGATCTCAACTTGCTCTTGATGAAGATAGAGCAACAACTACTCAACCCAAGTCAAAATATCGACTTGGACTCGTTCCAACAACAGTTAGACACCATTCGGAGAGGATCCGGACTGTAAGAATGGCGAAAACCAAAATTGATCCAACCCTTGGGCAAGCGAAAAAGCTCTATTCCCAGCGTCGGTTTTCTCACGTTATTAGTTTGCTCAATCCCCAAATCTTTTTATTTCGGACAAATCCTGAGTTCTATACTATTTTAGGAAACTCTTGCCTATACATGAATGATTTTGGTGGGGCTCACACCTATCTTGCTCGAGCAATTGACCTTGACCCTCGGCAAATAGCACCGAAGTTAGGGCTGGCAGTCGTGTATTTACGCAGGGGAAAGTTTACCGAGAGCCTTCAGCAGTGGCTCGATGTATTACAAATCGAACCTAACAACAAAAACGCCCTTTTTGGACTTCAGCTTGTTCGTGAGCGCGATGATTCCCAGAGTAATAGTTTTGAAATTAGCGAGGGAGATAAAAAAAAGCTCTATCCGGTGCCACCCCAGGATACACAATTGCTCTTTCGATTGATAGCGATCTTTTCGGTCCTAGGGATACTAACAGGCGTGAGCTTTTTTACATACCAAAAATACCAGTCTCCTCGGGAAATCGTAAGGGCTGGGGGAGAGTTGCTTCTCTTTTCATCAGAAATTCCGCGTCTTTCGGCGGAAGGGGATTTTGAGATTACTCTTACAATTCAGGAAATTAACGAACTTCTCAAAGACATTACCGTTCAGTTTGATAATTTTGAAGATAATCAGATTCGACATGAAATTAATAGACTTCTTGCTTCTAATGCTTCTTTGGACATTAAAACTCAAATGCAGCTCTTGCTTAATAGTCTTCGAGTACCAACCTTCGTGGATGATTTCTGGATACCGACCATCGAACAGGTAGTTCAGCGACCGCAGGAGTACCGGAATGTGTATATCCGTTGGTCCGGTAGAATTGGAAATTTGCGAGTAAACGAGCGGGAATTGATATTTGACTTTCTCGTTGGGTATGAATCCGGAGAGGTAATCGATGCAATTGTTCCGGTGCGCCTGCTTTTTCCCGCGAACCTTCAGGCGGGGAATAACGTCGAACTCATTGGACAATTACTCTTAAACGATAGAGGTACAATCGAAATTCAGGGTTCGAGCATACGAGCTCTACGGTAATGCGGGCTGTCATTCAACGAGTTTCTTCTGCCGAAGTATGGGTAGAAGATAGGAAACTTAGTTCGATTAATCGTGGTATCTTGGTTCTTGTCGGCTTTTCGCCAAAAGATACTGAAAATGATTTTCAGTATATCCGGAATAAAATTCTTAACCTCCGTATTTTTCCTGACTCTAAGGGAATTATGAACTTGAGTGTTCAGGAAACAAATGGGGATATTCTCCTCGTCAGCCAATTTACCCTTTATGCCGATGCTCGAAAGGGTAGGAGTCCATCCTATTCTTCAGCCGCTCCGCCAGAGATCGCCCGAGGTCTATGGGAGAAATTTGTCGAAGATTTCGGTTCGTCCTATTCTGGAGTCCTGGGCCTGGGAGAATTTTAGGAGGTTATGGATGTCAGATTGGTCAACGAGGGTCCGGTAACTCTACTGTTAGATTCGGAACGGACATTCTGAAGTCAGAAAAACGGACTTAGGGACTCTTCATCATAAAGACGTAGAATAATTTCTGCAGTTCGGCGAGTAGTCCTAACTACCTCGATAAATGGAAGCTTCTCGATAACCTCCTTGGTGGGTTCGAGGGTATCGGTTGTTATAAGACGGTGGAGTAGTCCTTGGTCGTAGAGGGTTGCAAGTCTTTCAAGAGCTGGTGGAGAAAAAACCGAGTGAACTATAGCGACGTGTACTGCTTTGACACCCCGTTTTTTTAGTTCTTCACACAAAGTCACCACTGAACTTCCTGTGTCTATCATGTCGTCAACGACCCATACGACCTTGTTTTGAAGAGGCGAATCAGAGAGTATTCTTATTTGTTCTACGTGGTTGTTTTTTTCATAACTTCTCTGTTTGTGGGCAATAATTAATTCACCGCTAAAGGACTTTGCATAATTCCTCGCGAGACTCTCGCCACCCGCATCGACGGAACAAAAAGTTGGAAGGTGATCTTTTTTGAATATCTTGTCTCGGAGTAAGAATTCCATAATGATATTTGCGCCGGGGATATCGTCAATGAGTGTATGAATAGGGTCTACGACGGTTTTGCTCTTATCTGAATGCAGTTGGTAGGTTACTAAATGTTGAACGCCCAGGCTAGAGACGGTCTTGTAATGGATCCAGAATCCCACCGAATTTCTACGGTTCGTACGATCTGAACGGGCGCAACTCATGTAGGGTTCAACGAGTATTAGTCTACGGGGTGCCGAGCGTTTTATTGCGTCGATGGCATGGTACATCTCTTGTTTTTGTTCGGAAACGCTCAGACCCAAGGAGTTTCGACCAGCGCTACTCAATAAAAATACATCCTTTCCTCGAAGTGATTGAGGAACTTCAACTTCCATTTCGCCATCGGCAAAAACTCGGGTCTTTAGCTCGTTTCGTATGCCATCTGCCAGGCCCCGCGGGTAGAGATCGGGAAAGGAAAGTAATTCCGATTGGACAAGATCTGCATACCAATTTGACGAACGAGTAGAAACGATAGAAATACCTCTGCTCATAGACCTAATACTAAGCGATAGTTTGGTAGTTCGCAATCTTCCCTTGCCTTGACCGGAAAAATTCCGCTCCTTATACTTGGAAAGTTGAATCAGATTTCATTCCAGCCTGGTAATAGATAAGAGGGAATACTTTATTTCCCACATCCAAAAGAGAGAGGACAATTATGGCAAAAAGCGGCACTCCCAAAGAAACTCAAGTTCATGGAAATCAAGCGGATAAACTAAAAGCCCTTGAAGCAGCTCGGTTACAAATTGAACAACAATTTGGAAAAGGTTCGTTGATGAAATTAGGGACCGGAACCGAGCGGATGAATATCGAATGTATACCCTCCGGTTCCTTGGTGTTAGATGAGGCTCTCGGGATAGGTGGGTATCCAAAAGGAAGGATAATAGAAATTTACGGACCTGAATCCTCGGGTAAAACGACCCTCGCTCTCCATGCTATCGCCGAGGCTCAAAAACGAGGGGGCATTGCAGCATTTATCGATGCCGAACATGCCCTCGATCCTATTTACGCCAAAAATCTTGGGGTAGATACCGATGAGTTGTGGGTCAGTCAGCCGGACAATGGGGAACAGGCTCTCGAGATTGCCGAAAACCTCGTTCGCTCGGGTGCCGTAGATATCATTGTCGTGGACTCTGTCGCTGCACTAACGCCCCAAGCGGAAATCCAAGGTGAAATGGGCGATAGCCATGTTGGTTTACAAGCTCGCCTAATGAGTCAGGCTTTGCGGAAGCTCACTGGCACTATTTCTAAGTCTGGGGCATGTTTGATCTTTATTAATCAAATTCGGATGAAAATAGGGGTTATGTTTGGAAATCCTGAAACTACCACCGGTGGAAATGCCCTCAAATTTTACGCATCGGTTCGGCTTGAAGTACGTCGGGTAGAAACCATAACCCAAGGCACGGATAACGCAGTTGGAAATACCGTGCGGGTCAAAGTTGTAAAGAACAAGGTTGCTCCGCCATTTCGAAAAGCAGAAATGGATATTATGTTTGGAAAAGGAATTTCGTGGAGTGGAAGTCTCTTAGATACGGCGGCAAAGTTTGAACTTATCAAGAAGAGTGGTGCGTGGTATTCCTTTGGAGAAGAGCGCATAGGCCAAGGAAAAGAAAACGCGAAATCCTTTTTAGAAGCGAACCCCGAAATTGCCCAAAGTTTGGAAAAACAACTGCGCCAAACCCTTTTTCCTTTTGAACAAGTCCTAGGAACCGGCAAAGGAACGAAGGAGCCTAAAGAACCTAAAGTACCGGCGAAGGAAAAAGAAAATAGCACCAAAAAAATGAAGGATATACCCGCAAAAGTGGAATCGGATTCCCCCGGGAGTTCTGATGAGCTATTTTAGCTCCGGTAAACAATCGGGCAAGAAAGAGGTGCCCCATTCACCAGCATAAAATGTCCGATTTTGAGGTACACCCATTGTTCAAAGTAGGTATAGGCTTAGGAAGTAACCTGGGTGAGTCAAAAGACATCCTGCGCCGGGCTACCCAAGAATTGCGATCTTCGATTCGTGAAATGACGGTTTCGTCCCTTTACGAGACAGATCCTAGGGAATATAGAGAACAACCGAATTACTTCAATTGTGCAGTAGTCGGGTATTGGTCGGGGTCGTTCTTTCAGCTTCTCGATTTCTGTCAAACCATCGAAAATCGTGAAGGACGCATTCGGAAAAAAGATTTTCGCTACGGTCCTCGCACTCTTGACCTTGATATTTTGTGGGCAGATTATTTTTCGCTTAAAGGTCCAAATCTCACTGTTCCTCATCCTCGATTACTCGAGAGGGCTTTTGCGCTTATTCCCCTCCTCGAACTTGAGCCCGACGCAATTGAACCCCAAACCCAAAGGTTCCTATCAGAATACCGTCAAACCCTCGAAAACCAGGGTGTTTACCAGGTAGAATGGTAGGTCTATAATCCTCTACCGGAATAGAAAGGGAAGGGGTCTTGGATGGAATACTTTGACGGAGATACAGAAGCCACATCGGAACAAGATGGTTGGGCACCTCAAAGTTTTGTAGTAAGCGATTTCGAAGGGCCACTCGATCTTCTACTTTTCCTCATAAAGAAAAACGAAGTGAATATTTATGATATTCCGATCGGGTCGATTACCGAACAGTATCTCTCCTACCTCAAAATGCACTCGAGGGTTGGTCTCGAAGACCTCACCGAATTCTATTCCCTGGCTGCCACGCTTCTTTATATCAAAAGTAGAATGCTGCTGCCGGTAGAAATTGATTTATCAGAAGAAATTGATGATCCCCGTAGAGAATTGGTGGAAAGACTCATAGAATATCAGAAATATAAAAAGCTCAGTGAGTTATTAGGTGGAACGAGTAATGTTGAGGATTTTTCTTTGGAAAGAAGGAAAAAGCAAGCCACTCTTCCATTCGAAGAAGAATCCCTTTGGGAGGAGATGGAAGTATGGGATTTACTCAAATCGTTTTCGCATTTAATGAAAGGGTTAAACACCGAGAGAATAATCGACCTTTATGAAGAGGTGACAGTCAATGAAAAAATTAGTCTTATTTACGAGTTTCTAGAAGAAAAGGTCGAATTTCTTTTCTTAGATCTCATTTTTAAACCTAATTCTATGTTAGAAACAGTATGTGCCTTTTTGGCAGTACTGGAGACCGTGAAAGGCAAACGGATAGTAATTCTACAACACCGGATGTTCGGAGATATTATCGTTCGCCGTCGAGAGCAAAAGGAAGAGGAGGTATGATTCTGGAAAATGAAGTTTCTGTGATAGAAGCAATTCTCTTCTTGGAATCTGAACCTGCAGACATAAAAACCCTTGCAAGAATTGCAAATTTACCCGAGCAGGGAGTCAGTCAAGCTCTCAAGGAACTTACAGATCACTATGCTGAGTCCTATCATGGAATAGAGATCGTACGTCTTGGGGATGCTTATCAGATCGTTCCAAAGCGCGGGCTATGGGAAACCTTACGTCCAAGGTACGGCAAACGAAACGAGAATCGTTTGAGTCGTGCTGCTTTAGAAACCCTTTCTATAATTGCTTATTCTCAACCGATTACCCGGGGAGAAATTGATGCAATCCGTGGGGTAGCTTCAGATGGAATGATAAGAGTTCTCCTTGCTCGGGAATTGATTCAAGAAGTTGGAAAAAAGGAAACACCGGGTAGACCGATTCAATTTGGAACAACTCGTACATTCTTAAGGAGTTTTAGGCTTTCTAGCATAGCCGATCTCCCAAAATTAGATGACTTAGAAAGAGAGAAGTTTGAACTCGATGGAGAATGAAAACAAAATTCGACTTCAGGTGTACCTCAGTCGTAGCGGAGTAAGTTCCCGCCGTGAAGCAGCAGAAATAATCGAAGCGGGCAGAGTTTCGGTCAATAATAACGTCTGTTTAGAGCCTGGTTTTAGGGTCGACAAAAACGACAAAGTAGAGTTCGATGGTGAGACAATTCACCCTACGCGAAATCATGCTTACATTGTACTAAACAAACCCGAAGGATATGTGTGTTCGAATAAGGATCCTGAAGGCCGAAGTACTGCCGTGGGGCTTGTACAACCGCTCTTTTCGCAGCGGCTCTTTACTGTCGGACGTCTTGATATTAACTCATCAGGTCTCCTTATCCTCACTTCCGACGGAGAGTTTGCAGACAGAATCATGCATCCAAAGGGTGCGGTTGAGAGGGAATACGTCGTGGATACCCAACAAGAGATACCAGATACGATTCTCCTCACCTGGCAGAAAGGTATTACTGTCCAAGGAATTAAGTATACTCTCAATAGTTTTCGAAAAGTTAGTCCCAAAAAAGTTTATTTGATTCTCGGCGAAGGAAAGAATAGGGAGATTCGCAACATCTTTGGACACTATAAGATCACCGTACGAAAACTTCATCGGGTTCGGATTGGAAACATCCATATTGAAAATCTTAAAAAAGGTGAATTTCGAAAAATTACCAAAGAAGAAGCTGAGACAATCTTTTTGGTAAAGCGACGACCCACGTCAAAACAAATTATTGGTGAGAAAAAACCCCTACATCCGGCCCCGAAAAAAAGAAGGATAAGGGGGAATAATGATAGTCGCAATTGATGGTCCCGCGGGCTCTGGGAAAAGTACGGTAGCTCGAGAAGTTGCCAAAGCAACAGGATTCTTCTACCTCAATTCTGGTAAGGTCTATCGAGCGATTACCTATTCGTTTATTACTGCCGGAGTGGAAGTAAACGACCATACAATTTCCCAGTTACTTCCTACGGTTGCAATAGAGTTGTCCGCCGAGGGAGTGAAATTGAATGGCTGCTTTATCGATCCAGTAATTCATACCGACGCGGTAGATAAACGGGTTGCCGATGTTTCTTCGTATCCTCAAATCAGGGAATTTGTGAATAAAATACTCATTAACCAATCGAGAGGGAGAAATGTTGTAGTAGAGGGCCGGGATATGACGACTGTCGTTTTTCCAAAAGCTGAGGTGAAGTGGTTTATCGATGCAACAGCGGAAGCCAGAGCTCGACGGAGGTTTGGCCAAGGTACAAGTAAACTGAACTTCGAAGAAATTCTTGTGGCAATACAGCAAAGAGATACGATCGATAAGCAAAAAAAGGTTGGAGCTCTGATGCTAGCCGCTGATGCGACCTATTTAGACACATCTGACTTGACGATTGAGGCAGTTTGTGCCAAAGTAACCGAATCCATCCAAGGACATAAATCTTCACAGGAGTACTATCGTAACATGGCAGATAAAGAACAGCAGGTTTCCCCAGAAAATACCTTGAGCAAACAGGAAATGCTTCAGGAGGAATATTTAAAATCCTTGGATGAGTTGGAAGATGGTCAGCTTGTCGATGGCTTTGTAGCCCAGGTAACTGACGAACACGTTTACATCGACGTTGGTTACAAATCGGAAGGTAAAATTTCGGTTTCTGAATTTTCCGAAGTTCCAAAAATAGGTGAGACCGTCAGTGTCGTACTTGTTTCCAAAGAGGGCCGCCATGGAGAAATTCTTGTAAGTAAGCGAAAAGCCGACGAACGGGTGGTCTGGAAGCAAATTAAAGAAGCTTTTGAAAATAAAGGTGCAGCCGTAGGTAAGGTTGTGCGTACCGTAAAGGGTGGCTTTGAAGTTGATCTAGGGGGTGGAACACGAGGTTTTAACCCCATTTCTAAAATGGATCTATTTCGCATAGAAGATCCAGAGCGTTATGTTGGTCTTGAGTCGAGTTTCTATATTGAGCGGCTTTTTTCCGAAAAACGTGTGAATATAATTCTTTCTCGACGAGCTTGGCTCGAAGAAGAAGTTGAAAAAATGCGTACCGAGTTTTTTGCCTCGGTGCACGAAGGTGATGTCGTTAAGGGAATAGTAAAGTCCTTCACCTCCTTCGGTGCTTTCGTAGATCTTGGTGGATTTGACGGCTTACTTCACATAAATGATATGAGCTGGGGGCATGTAGCCCGTCCAAAAGACGTAGTAAAAAAAGGCGAAGAACTTGAATTAAAAGTAGTACGACTCGACCACGAAAATCAAAAAATTAACTTGTCCCTGAAAGAAATGACTCGTAATCCTTGGGATACCTTCCACGAACAATTCGAGCTTAACCAGGTAGTTGAAGGTGTGGTTACTAAGTTGACCGACTTTGGAGCTTTCATCGAGATCGAAGAGGGCATCGAGGGCTTGGCACATATTTCCGAATTGTCCTGGACGAAACGAATTAATCATCCTAAAGACGTTCTCAATATTGGCGACAAGGTTCAAGCCAAAATTTTGGGTTTTGACCTCGATGCCCATAAGGTCAGCTTGGGAGTAAAACAAGTTACTGACAATCCCTGGGAGACAATAGATGCAAAGTATCCCGTAGGAATGCGCTTAACCAAGGTAGTGAAGAAGATAACCGCCAGTGGTGCCTTTGTAGAGCTAGAGGATGGGATCGATGGATTCCTCCACGCCGATGAACTTTCGTGGACAAAAAAGATAAAAAATCCCGGCACGCTTTTGACCGAAGGAGAAGAAATTGAAGTTATTGTTATTTCTTCTGATCCGGAATCTCGTAATGTACGATTAGGGGTGAAACAGCTTTCTGAAGATCCATGGGGTTCACTCAAAAAAGCTTTTCCTGAGGGATCGGTCATCGAGGGTGAGATAACAAACATTACTACTTTTGGAATTTTCGTTCGAGTTCAAGGTGATATCGAAGGTCTGGTAAATAAGAGCCAGGTAGTAGATCCTCGTTTGGAAAATGTTGATGAAGCCCTTAATAAATATAAAGTAGGTGACAAGGTTAAGGTCGTTGTTACGGAAATTCAAACCGGTCGCCAAAAACTGAGTCTAAGCTTCCGGGAGGTTGAACGACAAACCGAGCGAAAAGAGTTTGAGAAGTATATCCACGATGGTGACGAGGACGTTTCAACCTCAGTCCGTCTGGGGGATTTTCTTAAGAAAGACAACGATTGAGAAAATATCTCTAGAAATCGTTTTCTACCCTGAGTAAGGGACAATCGGGTCTCTTATTCAGTGGTTGGGGACCTCTATAAACCCCTATTCTTAATCGGCTTAGGTTCTTACGTCATTGCGGTGCAATGACCAACTTTGTCAGAAAACCAGATAATAGAGGTCCCCTGGTTATTCTGTAAGAAAAGCGTTTATATAGAGATACTCGAGGGAAGTAATATAACGTATGTTTGACTCAAAAGAGGATACAATAAAAGTAGAAACTCTTATTGAGTTAAATAGTCTCATAAATTCCGATTATGCCGACGTCAACATTTTGTTAGCACGGATCGTCGAGTCAGCGATGGTGTTGTCGGAAGGTGAAGCAGCTTCACTACTACTTCTGAATAAAGGGGATCGAAAACTTTATTTTGAAGTCGCTCTCGGTAGCAAGGGCAGCGACGTTCAAAAGTTTTCTTTAAATCTTGGTGAAGGTATCGCCGGGTGGGTAGCGAAAAATAATAAAAGCCTTATAGTGAACGACGTCGAAAAAGACGATCGTTTTTTTTCCGATATTAGCAAGAGTGTAGGATTTCAAACGACATCTATTTTGGCAGTGCCTATGCGCTTGAAGGATTCTTGCATCGGCGTAATTGAGCTTATAAATAAAAAAAACAATCGACATTTTACCGAAAACGACCTTCAATGGCTCGAAATTTTTGCGAATCAGGCAGCTCTTGCCCTCTCGAACGCTCGATTGTATGTCAAAACGCAAAAAGAAATTGCAATATTACAGGATTCTTTGCAACTAAGTCAGGGATTCCATACCCTGATTTATGAAAGCAAGGAAATGGAAATGGTCCTGAATGTCGTTAAAAAGGTAGGAATGACAAACTCTACTGTTCTTGTATTAGGCGAGAGTGGGGTAGGTAAAGAACTTATCGCGGAGCAAATTCATTTGAATAGCCGCTATGCAGAAAAACCCTTTATCCGGGTAAATTGCGCAGCCCTCCCCGAAGGACTTCTAGAAAGTGAACTGTTTGGGCATGTACGAGGTGCCTTTACCGATGCTCTTAAGGACAGGATGGGGAAATTTGAACAAGCCGGCGATGGCACAATCTTTTTGGATGAAATAGGTGAACTTAGCTTACCTGTACAGGCGAAGCTCCTAAGGGTTCTTGAAGACGGGATCTTCGAACCTTTAGGGTCTAACGAGCAGAAGCGAGTTCGAGCAAGGATACTTAGTGCTACAAATCGTAATCTTATTGATTTGGTTGCAAAAGGTGAATTTCGAAAGGATCTTTATTATCGATTGAATGTAATTCCGATTAACGTACCTCCTTTGAGGAATCGTGTTTCTGACATAATGCCCTTGGCAAAGCATTTTTTGCAGTTTGCAATGCGGGATACAAATAAAACAGTATCTCATTTCGAGAAATCGGCGATCGATGCTCTGCATTCGTTTGAGTGGCCGGGGAATATACGGGAGCTCAAAAATGTAGTAGAACGGGCGGTCGTTATTACTCAGGACGGTAGTATTCGAAGAGAGCATTTGTTATTAGGCCAAAATCCTATCGAAAAAAACGATGAATTCCAGGGCAAAAATCTCAAAGACTCGGTGAATTTGTTCAAGAAATACTTTATTATTTCATGTCTAGAAAAACACCATTGGAACCAAACATCAGCTTCCAGAGAACTGGATATTCAGCGTACTTATCTATCGAGACTTATGAAAGAGCTACAAATACAACATTGAAGAATGAAACGAGTTATTGAAGGAGCATTATTGTGGAAGAAAAGAAACCCAAGGGTCTGACATTGTTTTTCACCCGCTTTGGTAAGGTTTTTATAGGATTTAGTGTACTTGTCCTGATCATCGTCAGTGGGGTAGTTGTGTACAATGAAGTTCAAAATAGCAGAAAAGCCGCGGCTACTGAGCTTGTTGAATCGATGGAAGCTGCTTATCAGGACTATTTATCTGATGCCAATTCTACTAAAAGTGCTTCAACCCTTGAAGAACTGGCTGCAAAGGCAATAGCAGATTTTCCCCAAGAATATCCTGCTCAACGGGGTCAGTTTCTTTTGGCCATGAGGGCTGAAGCCCAAGAGGATTTTATTACTGCTTCAGAACTTTTCGAGTCATCAGCGTTAATTGGGGCCTCAAGCCATCTGATAGAAGTTGCTTACATCCGCTCTTACCAGACGGCAGAGTCTGCTGGAGAGTTACCTAGGGCAGTAGCAATGCTCCAGGCCCTTTTAAATGCTGCGCCTTTGGGTATACAAGCCCCGAGAGCTATTTTTAATCTGGGAAGGCTTTATGAGCTGATAGGAAATACCGAGAGTGCTCTCGATACTTTCAGGCGATTGACCCTCGAGTTCCCTGGTAGCAGTTGGACAAGTTTATCCGAGGCTCGTATACTCCAATTAGAAAATAGTTGAGGTGATTGACCCAAAAGACACTAATATCGGGGGGAGACTTATGAAGAATAGTACCATTGGCGAGCTAGGGAAAGTAAAAAATTTCTCGCTTTTTCTCGCTCTCGGAGTTTCCGGAATCGTACTTCTTTTACTGAATTTGCTCCCCGGACTTCGATCCGCAACCCAATGGGAACTTGATGCGATGTTTCGATTGCGACCTCGGGATGAAGCGATAGTGATACAAGAAGGCGCAGTAGCCCAAGGACTCAATCCTCGTCTGAATCCAGATATCTTATTGCTTGGGGTAGACACAAGAACGTTATCCCGGTTTGGAAGATGGCCCTTTCCTCGATTCAGGCATGCCGATCTATTAAATACCCTCACGAGAATAAAAGATCAGGATCAAAGAGAATCCGCAGTGCTTCTTGACTTTTTCTTTATCGACTCGACCGAAGATCCAGTCTCAGATGCGCTTTTGAGTGATGCAATCTTTCAAAATGGCAATCTTCTCTTAGAAGTAATACCGAATGTTGACACCTTCAGTTTTGAGCTTCAGAAAGAAATGGACGCTCGATTTTCCATGCTTCACGCTTTAGATCCCTCGTTATCCGAGATACAAGGAAATTGGCTCGATATGCCTGCTTACCAAGGTATGGAAAATCCTCTGGTTCCATTTATCGAAGGTTCTGCCGGTTATGGTCATGCGGTGTTCCAATCCGATTCAGACGGAAGTTTTCGCCGTCAACCTTTAGTACTCAAGTATACACAACCCATTGATGAAATATCTTTGACCGCGTTTATCACACATCCTGAAATACTAGATTCCATCGACTATGAAAACTATCAACGTTTTGGGTTTCTTGATTCGTTAAACTATTCTCGTTCAATTCCAGTCGATATTTTGACTGATCCGGACGAATTAACTTCGTTCTTACAGGCGAACTCGATTACCCGTTCATTTAGTGACCCGGAAGGACAGGAGATCGAGGACTATTTTATACGGATGTACCAAGACTATTTTATTCCGGCGATAACCCTTCGGCTTGCGGCCCACCATCTTCATGTTCCCCTGGAACAGATTCAGGTAGTTCTTGGAGAACACATCGTTATTCCCAGTCCAAAGGCTATCGATCCCCAAACTGGGGAGTTAGGGCCCTACAGAATTCTTCGGAAGCCCGCCGTATACGATGAGCAGGAGAATATTGTCGAACCTGCAATATTTGAAGAGCCCGAGGAGATACAAATACCAATCGACGACTGGGGAAATATGGTCATTAATTATCTCGGCCCAAGGTCAAGCGAAGATTCGTCAGGTTTTCAAACCTTTCCGGTTCGAAGTTATGCTGGATATGCTGCACGAGCAACCGGTCCAATATTTGAGACCTGGCCCGAAACTCTTCTTTTAGATAATAAAATAATCATGGCAGGAGCGTTCTCGTCGGGGATGGCAGACGACGAAAAGCTTACTCCTTATGGACTCATGTATGGAGTTGAGGTTCACGCCAACGCTTTGAATACTATTCTTATGACTGATTTTTTGTATCCGGTTGAATCTTGGGTCCAAATACTCACTCTATTTGGTCTTACCTTGGTTGTGGGGTTAATTTCGGGGAGGGTGCCAACAATTTGGGCGTTTGTGATAACTGTTCTCCTTCTGGTTGGTGGGTTCTTGATTAATGTATACCTTGTATTTAGCGAATACTCCTATGTGTTTAACTATAGTGTACCTGCTGTGTCCGCATTGCTCACCTTTGTTCTTATCATTATCTACAGAGTTGTTACCGAAGAGAAGGACAAGCGAATGATTCGCTCAATGTTTAGTCGGTACGTGAGCCCTGGAGTAGTAAACGAGATTCTACAAAATCCCCCAGAGTTAGGCGGAGTCGATAAAGAACTTACGGTTTTCTTCTCTGATATTCGTGGTTTTACAACTTTAAGCGAGGCTCTCACACCCCAGGAACTGGTCGCTCATCTAAATCTCTATTTGACCGCGATGACAAACGTAATATTAGAATTTCAAGGCACCCTTGATAAATACGTGGGAGACGAAATAATGTGTTTTTGGGGAGCTCCATTGCCTCAAGCCGACCATGCTTATTTAGCTTGTAGGTGCGCTATTCGCCAAATAGATCGGCTGAACGAGCTTAATGCTGGATGGCCGCCGGAAAAACAAATCAAAATAGGAATTGGAATTAATAGCGGGATTATGACCGTTGGAAATATGGGGAGTCTCGGTCGCATGAACTACACCTTGATGGGCGATAATGTGAATCTTGGGGCTCGTCTCGAAGGGACCAACAAACAATACCTTACGCAAATTATAATTTCCGAGTATACCTACGGCTTAGTGAAAAACCGGGTTATCGCCCGAGAACTCGATACCATACGGGTAAAAGGTAAGAACAAGCCAGTCGTCATATATGAACTTCTTGATATAATCGAATAGGATTTTAGACCCCTGTGAGAATGAGGCATATTCCTGTTTCTTGTTGGAGACTTGTAACCTTTAGTGCAATATTCTCGGTAACTTTACTGGGGTGCGGGATTCCGAATCTTGGGGGACTATTGCCTCGCACCCCTGATATTTCGGTTATAACGAGTCTTGTAGAGGTTACTGCCTACAATCAAGCAGACCCCGATTTGGATCCTAACATGACCCTTGTTATTGCCTACAAGGTGTATCGTAGTGACAATTTTGGTGGGGCACAAAACGCCTATGAAGAAACGATCGAGGTCCTTTCCAATAACTTGTCTGAGACCACACGAGTAGACAGCTACAACAGTACTTGGATGCGCAAATTTCCGAACAATCTTATTTCGGTGAACACCGAGGAGTTAGAACTTACATTTTCTGTTTCGGTCGACGAAGAATTCCTTTCCTTGAGTGAGAATTCAAAATTAGTTGAAAATTTAACTGTTGATATTTCTTCTGAAATATCGGGGATGGCGGTTAACGAAGAATTCTATGTCGGATTTTTCGCTTATGCCAAGACTATTGATGCTGGCAATCTAGAGCCTAGGTATTCACTCATAGATAGTCATTTGAGTTCGAAGCTCTTTGTATTTAGTAAGCAATAACTGTGTATAATGTATATTCTGTCGACTAGAATTCTGTGTCACTTAAGTCTAATTTCTCTAGGGCACCTCCGGAATCTCGTTTTTTGTGTAATTCGGTCATTGCACCGCAATGACTTACGGGCGTCAAACTCATGGAAATGGTAGTTTCCAGAGGTGCCCTCTATCAGTACCGATATTTATTAAGGCCAAGATTGAGTACTATTCCTAAAGCTACGAGACTAGCCCACAAATGTGAGCCACCATAAGAAACCAGCAATAACGGTATTCCGGTAATGGGCATAAGGCCGATAGTCATGCCTATATTGATTACAAAATGGAAAAAAAAGATTGAGGATATACCAATGGCCGTATAGGTACTAAAACCTTCCTTCGCTTGATAGGCAACCCGTATAATTCGATATAGAAGTATAGCATAGAGAGCAAATAGGACTATTGCACCAATGAAGCCAAGTTCTTCCGAAAGTATGGAAAATATGAAGTCTGTACTTTGCTCTGGGAGATATTGAAGCTGAGATTGGGTCCCCTGAAGAAACCCCTTTCCTTGCAGGCCACCCGACCCGACGGCAATAGTCGACTGAATAATATGCCATCCAGAACCCAGACGATCGATCTCGGGATCCAAGAACACGATTAATCTCATAATTTGATACTCGCGAATGACGCGGCGCAAAAGGAACGAACCGCCAAACGAAATACCTATCAAGGAGAAAAAGTACATGAGCCAGTAAAAAATAGGTCGCTTCAAAGTAATCAAGCCAATTATTGACAGTAGAGCCAAAACCCCGATGAGACTTCCAAAAAGAATCATTGGTGTAACCTCGGTAAATATACTCAAAATTGGAATATCGATTTGGGCTATCCTCTCAGCCCAAATAGGTAAAGCAGAAAAAACTCCAACAAGCAACCCAGATAATGTTATGTAGCCCAAGTGCCGCGGCTGGGCGCCGGCAAAAAAAAGCATGACAATGAAAGTTGGCATAAATACCAGAGCTGTTCCAAGATCTGGTTGCAGTAATATGAGACCTACCGGCGGTACGAGAAAGAGAAAAAATGGAGGAAGTAGTCCCTGCACGGTTTGAACGGTGGTTTCATGAGTTTCGAGCCATTTAGCAAAGGCTAATACGAAGGCTATCTTTGCGAATTCACTAGGTTGAATTCCTAACTCCCCTATTCCAATCCACGATCGAGCGCCGTTAACTACCCGGCCAAATCGTACGGTAAAAGCGATAAGGATCAAGGAAAAAAGAAAAAGATACACTGAAAGATCATGTAACCAATCGGTTTTCACTAGGGTCACAAGAAAGAGTAAGACAAATCCCAGAATCGCCCAGACTATTTGTCGAATATATTCTGTACTCGTTTGAGTCCCATCCGAGGTTAAGCCACTAGAATAAATAAAAAGAATGCCTATCAATATGAGAAGTGTCGCGGTGAGAATGAGTATGACGTCAACGCTAAAAATGAGCTTAGTTTTCGCCATTAAGCATCTCCCTTGTTATATACCAAAGGGGTCGTAGATCCTGGAGTACTTCGGCATAGGTCATGTCATTATAGATACCATGCAGTATAAAATTTGCTGCCTTCGGAGCCCACCAATCCCAATCATTAGCTGCATCGACCCATACGGTCACAACAACTGGATCTCTAGGGTCATTAGTGTCATAAGGGGCATAGGCAGTAAACCAGGAATGTTTCTTCTCCGCATCCCCAGTTTGAGCCGTTCCTGTCTTACCAGCAACCGTGACCGATGGGGTTGTTATGACTACGTTGGCGGTTCCTTCAGTAATTACCTTTCGCATGGCCTCACGTACTATTTCTATGGTTTCTCGATTAAGATCCGAGTCGAATAGTATCGTTGGTTCAACTTGTTCCTTTAGTTCGAGGGTAATTGGATCTCGTATTTCTTTTACTATATGGGGTGTATAGACCGGTCCTCCATTCGCAATGGAAGCGGTTAAATTTGACAATTGGAGCGGGGTTACGGTCATGAAACCTTGACCTATTGAAAGGTTAACAGTGTCTCCGCCTACCCAGGGAGTATTAAAGGTTCGTTCTTTCCATTCTCTGCTTGGAACTAGACCTCTCACCTCCCCTGGGAGGTCAATCCCCGTCAAGTTTCCAAATCCCAAGCGTTGGGCATAATTAAATATGTCCTCGGGTCGTAATCTGTCATAGGCTAAACTATAGAAATATACATTGCAAGACTGAGCGAGTGCTTGGTAAAGATTAACATCCCCGTGACCCGTTGGAACGTTACATCGAAAGATTCTGTCGCCGATTGCAATTGAGCCTGTACATCGCACGGTGTGAAGGGGATCGATAGCTTTTTCTTCCATTGCGATAATGCTCATGAGGATTTTGAAAGTAGATGCAGGAGGAGCTGCGGACTGGATATTTCGATTGATGAAAGGGCTGTCGGTGGCCTGTTGGATTCGGGTGAAATTTTGGCTACCGTTCTGCCCATAAAAACTATTCGGGTCATAACCAGGATTGCTAACCAAGGATAGAATTTCTCCGGTCCGAGGATTCAAAACGAGCGCAGTTCCTATTCGACCCCCAAGAGCGTCGATTGAGAGTTGTTGAATTTTTCTATCAAGGGTCAAAACAACCGAATCACCGAGCTCTGGCTCCTGAATGACCCGTGGCTGAGCGGATCTTCTTCCAAACACATCTACCTGGTTGAATGCCAAACCATCTTTTCCCTTCAACACGAGATCTAAGGTCTGTTCAATTCCGGTCTTCCCGATTATGGAATTTTGGTTATAACCTTGATTGAAGAGAACCTGTAATTCTTGTTGGTTTATATCACCCACATATCCAAGAACATGGGCAAAGTTCTCTCCCTCGGGATAAAATCGTTGAGGTAATGGTGTCCAAGATAAGGCTGGGAAGTCATCAATATTTTCCGCTATCTCTGAAATAACTTGAAAAGGAACATTAGAAAAAACTTTTACTGGATCGAAATTCCTTGAGCGCAAAGGAACTAACCTTTCAATATCCGACGTCGATAAGTGTAGAATTCTTGAAAGATTTGTGACAAGAGTGTCTCGACTTTGGGGAGTCTCCAAATCTCCCGGGGTAATTTGTAAGGCAAAGGAACTTTGGTTTGAAGCTATAGGATCTGTAACATTACGGTCATAAATTCTCCCCCTTTGGGTCGGAATAACTTGTGAACGATTCGAAACAACGTTTGCTTGATTCTGATAGACGAGACTTTCGACAACTTGCATCGAAAATAAATGAACAAGATAAGCGGCAAGAAAAACGCTAATGATACCCCCGTAGATCAGGAACCTATATTTTTCTTTTTTTTCTTGACGTCGTTCGGAAGAACTCATTTATACCTGCCTCCGGGTCTTTTCCGAAGTAGATTTTCGAAAGAAAGTGATAAAGTATAGATGATGGGCGATACTAAAACAGTAAACAGTATTTCCAATAGTGTGGTGGTTCGAGCGATAGAAGCAAAATTCATGAGGCCAAAAATACCCCCAAGACTTAGGGCAAGAACGCTGTAAGCAAAATATCCGATGAGTGCAAGAAGTAGTGGACCAATAAGACGGTCAATGAGCACCAGACTTCGAAAAGTACCTAATAAATATGCGAGAGTAGAGAATACCGCTATATGAAATCCCAAAGGCAATACACTAGATACATCAAATACAACTCCGGCCAAGAATGCCACGAATAGTCCCAAGGTTGGTCCTCGCAAAAGAGCTACGTAGAGAACCAATAAAAGAGAGACGTGGGGAAAAGCGCCACCCATGTAGGGCTCGATGTAGAATGCAAGGGACTGGCCAAAGGAAAACAGTAAAATTGTTAACCCATAAAGAATATATCTCATTCGGCGTCCTCTCGTATCAGAACAAAAACATACTCTAAACGGGATATATCTACCTGTGGCCTTATAGTCAGATGCAAACCCGTTTCCCATGGTTCTGCGGAAATTGAACTTACCGTTCCCAGTGTTATCCCAGCGGGATAGATCGAGTTAAGTCCCGATGTAACGACTTTTTCTCCAAGTCCAACTGTTGTTCTTGCCTCTCGGGGTACATAATTCATTAAGAGTTCGGAAGTTTCTTCACCTAGACCTGAAACTAGACCCTCATACCGATTTACCGATAATCGAGATGCAACAAATAGATTCGTAGAAAAAACGGGGGCCACCAAACTGGTCCTCGAGGAAATCGCTTCGATCTTACCTACAAGTACTCGTTCGCCCTCGTAAAAGGTGATGACCGGGGCATTGGCCCGTACTCCATCGGAAGATCCTTTATCGATAATGAACTCCAGAGATAACGAACCTGGAGTTTTGGCGACAATTTGAGACGGTATTAATTGAAAGCTCTCTCTTTCACGAAATCCAAGTAAAGTCCGGAGCTCAGCGTTTTCACGAGTAATTTCTTCAAAACTTATTGCCCGGGTCCTAAACTCAGATAGCTCAATTTGCAGTTGCTCGTAATCCTCTTGAAGCCGACTTAGTTTCCGAATCGAGGTTACCGAGTCTCTCAAAAAGGTGGTTGTTCTACTTCCTAAAGTTTGAAAAAATCCAGTCGCATTCATTACAGTTTCTGAGATTATTCTTGTACCTGACCCAGATTCAAAGGATATACTCAGCAAAGAAACGATCATTACGAAAAGGTAGAGAAAACCACTACTTCTTTCAATTATAAACTTTGTTGTTCGATTCATAGTAATCGAAGGCTACCTGGACTAGGAATTAAGACTATCGTAAATCATTCGATTGGAGTCCATCCCCCGTACTTGTTCAAAATACATTCCTGCACCAATTGCAACACACTCTAAAGGAGACTCGGCACGGAAGGCGGGAACGCCTGTTTCGTTCGAAATTAACGTATCAAATCCTTTAAGCAGTGAACCGCCTCCTGTCATCACTATTCCTCGTTCGACAATATCGGCAGCTAATTCGGGTGGCGTTTGCCCAAGGGTTCTTTTTATTTCTTCGATTATTGCATTTATAGGTTCTTGTAGTGCTTCTCGTACTTCAACACTGTCGATTTCTAACCGTCGAGGGAGACCGGTGATTGCGTCTGTTCCTTTGATTTCCATTTTTTCGATCGTCTTGTCGGGAGTCGCGTTTCCGATATTTTTCTTTAGTTCTTCAGCGGTTCGTTCTCCAATGATTAGATTATGGATTTGTCGAACGTGTTTGATAATTGCCTCGTCAAACTCATCTCCGCCCAAGCGGATAGCGTTGGTGACCACCATGCCGCCTAAAGAAATAACCGATATTTCGCTTGTTCCGCCGCCGATATCAACAATCATATGTCCGGCAGGTTCATGTATAGGAATATTGGCCCCTATAGCTGCGGCTAAGGACTCTTCAATTACCTTTACATCCCGGGCGCCTGCTTTGAATGCACTTTCCTCGACTGCTCGGCGTTCGACCTCGGTGATACAAGAAGGAACTCCAATAACCATTCGAGGCTTGATAAAAAGTCGGCGGGGTATAACCTTCGATATAAAATAGCGAATCATTTTCTCCGTGGTTTCCAAATCGGCAATTACCCCATCCCTTAGGGGACGAATAGCAATTATGTCTCCTGGGGTTTTCCATAGCATTCTTTTTGCTTCTTCCCCAACCGCAACAACTCGTTTGGTACCCCTTTCAACTGCCACGACAGAAGGCTCATTGGCCAATATACCTTTTCCTCGTACGTACACGAGGGTATTACAGGTTCCTAGGTCTATACCAATATCAGTTGTAAAAGCACTCGAAAACTTAGCCATAAAAATCTCCCTTAAGAATTAAGACGACTTAATGCGCCCGGATGCTGAGGGTTGATTCCAAAGGCTTCTCGCCAATAGACCCTTGCCTGTACATAATCACCACGGGCGGCTTCAACTTCCCCTAAATAGAATTTTGCGTCAGCAGAGTTTGAGTTGAGCGTAAAGAGCGTTTCATAAACTTCTCGGGCTCCTTCCCAATCTTCTTTAACGCGGTATGCAGACCCAGCGATTAATAGTGCCTGTTCTTGTTCGAATGAATCTTTGGAGTCATCGTACGCTTGTAGTGCGTATTCGAGGGCTTGATCGTATTCTTCAGAAGATGCAAACAGTCTAGCGATCGTGATAAGGATAATAGCACGAGGATTTTCCTCGTGGGAAGCTATCAAATATTCAATACCCGCTAAAACGTTGCCCAACTCAGCATTCACGAGGCCTAAATATTCGAACGAATCAGATTGATGATATCCTCGGTTATGAGCTTCTAGTAAATGGAAATAGGAAAGGTCGTAATAATAATACCCTTTATTAAAGTATGTTTTACCCAAAATATAGTGGATCTGCCCAAGTAAACTCTCGTCCGCAACCAAAAGTGCCCGTCGAAGATCTACGATACTTTGATTATACCCATCGTTCTGTAGGGTAAAGTTTATTTGCTCCTGGGCAAAATAGTACACAGCTGCGCCGCGTACGAATAAGAGGTTCGAATTTAAAGGATCGTCCTCAAGTTTTTCGGTCGTAATATCTATAAGATCTTGGTACGATTTTGATGCCCACAGATCTGTGATCTGCTGCTGAACGGTCCTAGGCAAAATTCGGGTGCTCGTTTGTCGTTGAATTTGAGCAGTTAAGAGAATACTAATACTTAGTAGTACTAAGACAAGGAAGGCAAAAACCCAAGTTATGGGGGTTAATCGACGACCAGATTTCTTGTGACTTTTCCCCAGCATTCGCACAGTGTATTTTTTTACCCGGACAAAGTCAAGAAATAAAGGTGCAGGCCCGTAAGCCGGGTTCTGTTTTAGGCTATCATCTATCTAATCAAAAACTTGCGTTTTTCGATTTCGCTACCTACCCGTAGGAACTTCCGTATACGGACCTACCCCTACTGCTCGGTATTGCTCCTGACAAGGTTTACCAGCGTCCGTCATCACTGAAAGACCGGTAGGCTCTTACCCTACCCTTTCACCCTTACCCTTTCGGGCGGTCTTGTTTCTGTGGCACTTTCTGTGAATCCTTCGATTCCCCGGCAATTAACCGGTGTCATTTTCTTGGAGCCCGGACTTTCCTCTTTCTAACGAAAGCGATAACCCAGCCTGCACTTAATTATTTATTCTTCTCCATCCTCTTCGATGGCATCGTCTTCTACTTCGTCGATCTCGGCGTCAATATCATCTTCGAGTTCTTCTTCTGCGTCTTCTTCTTCTTCTTCTTCTTCGTCTTCATCGTCCTCTTCTTCTTCTGGGTCTTCATCAATGTCGGACAATTCATCACGGTCACCAAACCCACTTTCCGAATCCTCGTCGGAGTCAAAGTCATCATCCATTTCGTCATCGCCAAAGATACTCGACGTATCCTCATATACCATCGTTTCCAATATATCTTCGTCACCGGCTTCTTGAAAAAAGAGAATCATAGAACAATAAGGGCAGAAATTAATTCCTTGCCCCGAGCGAACGTCATTTACGAACTGAAGGGGTAAAATCATATTACATCCGGAACAGACACCCTTGTGAAGAGGGACAATACCTTTTCCCTGTTTCGAGCGGATTATTCGTTTAAATTTGAAGATAATCTCTTCGTCCATATTTGGTGTAATTTCTTTTTCTAAAACATCTATTTCCTGAATCTTCTCTCGCCTTTTTGCCAGTTCCTGTTCAATTTTTTCTTGTTCTGCTTTTAGTTCTTCTTCTTGCTCGCGGATTAGCATTTCTTCTCGTTCGATTGCTTGTTCCATCTCTTGAAGAACCTTTTCTTCCCTCTGCAACTCTTTCCGGAAGGTCTGCTCTTTTTCTGAGGAGTCCTTTATTTCTTTCACGAGGGCCTCATACTCACGTTGGGTCGAAATATCGACAATCTTTGCTTCATATGTTTCTCGATCTCTCTCCGAATCTTGCATGTGGATACGTACATCGTTGATTTTTTGTTTGGTTTCTTCAAACTTCGTATTTTTTTCGATAAAACTCTTCTTGAGTCGACTTACTAATTCGGTCTTCGTAATCAAAGATCGAGGTATCTCTTTTAACTCGTTTTCGATTTGATACTTTTCTGCGAGAATATCTTGAAGTTCTTTTAGCTTTTCTAAGGTCTCATTTATCATAAGAACGTGCTCCTTTTGTTTATCCGAAAATTATCTGTGAATTCTTAGCTGTCCAAATAGTCCTTAAGACGGCGACTGCGTTTTGGATGCCGGAGTCGTCGAAGGGCCTTTGCTTCGATTTGTCGAATTCGTTCCCTGGTGACGTTAAAATAGAGCCCAACCTCTTCTAAGGTTAAACTGTAGCCATCCTCGAGACCAAACCTCATTTTTAGTACCTCTTGTTCCCTTTCAGGTAGTGTGCCTAGCACCTCACGCAATTGTTCTTGTAGCAAAGTAAATGCTGTTTGATGGGCAGGATTTTCAACATCTTTATCCTCGATAAAGTCTCCTAGGAGGCTGTCTTCTTCTTCTCCAATAGGTGTCTCTAGACTAATTGGTTCACGGGCAACATTCTTGACACTTTTTACTCGACTCGCAGTCCAGCCCAAACGTTCGGCAATTTCGTCATCACTCGGTTCTCGACCTAAAACCTGCATAAGCTGTCGGGATTCTCGAACTACCTTGTTTATTTGCTCTATCATGTGGACAGGAACACGAATTGTTCGCGCTTGATCTGATATCGAGCGGGTTATAGCTTGTCGAATCCACCATGTTGCATAGGTAGAAAACTTATAACCTTTTCGATACTCAAATTTTTCTACGGCTTTTATTAGGCCTATATTCCCTTCTTGCACGAGGTCAAAAAAATGAAGCCCACGATTCGTATATTTCTTGGCTATACTTACCACTAATCGTAAATTGGCCTTTATTAATTTGTCCTTAGCACTTTGCATCATTATTTTGCCCCGCTCAATTTCGCGGGACATTTCGGTTATTTCGCCGATACTATTTTCAAACTCTAGCTCCAAGCCCCTGAGCTTCTTGTCGGTAACCTGAATGTCACGAATCATATCTTTAATTTCGTCGGAACTAAAGCCGAGCGACTTTTCGATTTTTGTTCTCTCTTCGTTAGCGATGAGGCTTCGTCCCAGACTTCGTAGTTCTCGAAAACTCGAAACTTTTAGTCGCTTTTCGGTACGAGCAATTTCCCTTTGAAATATTTCTATCTTTTTTGACGCCGAAAGAAATTTCTCGGAAAAATGCAGTATTTCATCGGCGTGTAAGTCAATCTTTCCTAGAGATGCGATGAGAACCACACGCTTGTCAGACAATTCAGGGTCCACGAGTATATCTGAACCCTTACTGATCAGTTTTTTCTTCAGTTCAATGTAGTTTTTTAGCTCGGCGATCAGGGGGCGTAAGGGTTCGCGATAGAGACTCGATAATCTTCGCCGTTCGGCTAGAAGTTCACTAATTTCTTTCTTGGTAAGATTCATATCTCGAGGATCGCGCTTGGAAAAGGCCTTACTAGCCAGGCCATAAAATTCTGGTATCATCATACCAGAACCCTTGATAACCGCTTTGATAATATTTTCGCCATCCTCCATTTTTTTTGAAAGGATCACCTCTTGCTCTGCGGTTAGTAGGTTTTCTTTACCAATTTCCCTAAGATACAGTCGAATAGGATCGTCGATAGCGGTTTCTTTTTCGCCGTAAAGTAGCTTGAGTTTTTTAGTCTTACTGACATCATCTTGATCTTTTACAATTTCTTGCTGCGAATCTGGTTCATCTTCCTCTTTACCAAGATTGGCCGCAGTAATTTCATCTTCAAGACGAATATTATGCCGGCTGAGTATGACCATAACTTCTTCTATCGTTTCAGGTGTACTAAGCTCTTCGGGCAGGAGATCGGTCAACTCTTCGTAACGAAGAGTAGTCTTCTCTTTTGCAAACTCTAGCAATTTCTGTATTGCAGGATTATTCTGCAGATCGGTCATGGATAACTTCCCTCAGTATCAGGTATTCTTGGTCAAGGAACATTTTCTCCTTGATCAACTCTTCAATTTCTTGATTGGCCTCGAGGCTATTTTGTAAGCTTAAAGCCCGTATTTTTGCTTCGATACCTGTCCTCTTTCGCAAATTGATATCGGCTTTTACTTTTTGAATACTATGATCGATTATTTCTTTGGGATTCAACAAGTATTCTTGGCTATTTATTTTTTCTCCAAGTAAATCTTGGAGCCCCGGATCAGTAATCTTTGCGAGGATTCGTTCGAACCGTATTTCTCCTTCTCTGAATAGTTCTTCAAGTGCAATAAATAGTTCCCTTGCCCACGGATCTACGAAATCCCCAGGAGAAAAAACCATCCGAATACGAGGGAATTCCTCATAATGGATACAGGCCCCTATCATCAGAAAAAGCTCCGGGCGTATAGCTCTCCTGCTCTCCGGAAAAGTTCTGTTTCCGTAAGGAGAAGTAGATCTTACACGGATAGGATTTGATACACTATAACGGTCAAAATCCTCCCTAAGGCTCCGTTGGTCTAGTCCTAAAGAATCTGCTATGACTTCGATTGCTCCATCTCTTTTTATCGACGAGACAATTGCCTTTACATACGCAAAAAGCTGTTCCACCACTTTTTCCTTTCCAGTTGGACTGTTAGGATCATGAAGGGTGACAGCTTTCTTCAATACGTAGTTTAGGGCATGAGAGGAAGAATATACAGCATTTGTTAAGCCTTGGGAACCACCTTTTTCGAGCATTTCCGCTGGATCTTTCCCTTCTGGTAGATTTACCACCCGCGTTTCGATTTCGAGTCCTTCGAGCAACTGTAAAGCCTTCATGGTGGCATTAACGCCAGCAGCATCTTCGTCAAAAAGTATGTTGACTTGGGGTCCGAAACGTTTCAAAAGTTTAGCTTGCTCTTCGGTAAAGGCAGTACCCAAGGGTGCTACGGCGTAGTTAATCCCCGCTTGTGCAAGAGCCAGTACATCAAAATAACCTTCACAAACCACTACTTTTTTATCGTCTCGAATAGCATTTTTCCCCTGAAAGTAACCGAAGAGAACAGAACTCTTTTTGTAGAGGATAGTCTCTGGGGAGTTGATGTACTTTGGGCCTTCGCCTTCCAAAATTCGTCCGCCGAAAGCAACTATCTTTCCGTTGGCTTCGTAGATCGGGAAAATTAGTCGGCCCGAGAATATACCCCAGCGAGCATTTTTTTTGGAAAATAAGCCACTCTTCTCTAGAAATTGAGGCGAATATCCCTTTTTGGACAAAAAATTAAAAAGCCAGTAAGGATCGGACGGAGCATAACCCACTTGGTATCTTTCGATAATATCCATCGAAAAACCTCGCTTGGCTATGTAATCTAGAGCCCTTTTCCCCGCTGGGTTTTCGACTAAGAAATAGTGAAAGGTTTTGTTCACTTTTTGATAGAGTTCTTCGAGTCCACGTTTCGCTTGGGCTTCGGCATCGTCTTGGTGAGAGTTTTCCAAGGCTATTCCGGCTCTTTTTGCCAGGTATTCGATCGCTTCTGGAAAGGATAATTGTTCCATTTCCATTACGAACTGGACCACCCCTCCTCCTTTCTGAGTACTAAAACAGTAGTAGAGTCCCCGATCTGGGCTAACGCTAAATGAAGGGGTTTTTTCTGGCTTGAAGGGGCTTAAGCCCCAGAGTCGGTCGCCCTTGGGCGTTAGCTGAGTAAACTCCGAAACTAAGTCCTCGATCTTTGTAGCCTCGAGAACTTTTTGAATGACTGACTCTGGAATCCTCATTCGCCTACCGTTCTAATACGAATTCTACCCGTCGATTTTTCCAACGATTTTCGCGATCCGTATGGGGTACCAGGGGATTAGCTCCCCCAACCCCAAGGATTGATATACGGTTTTGATTCATTCCTCGATTAACGAGGGCTTGCTTAACCGAATTAGCTCTTCCTTCGGCGAGAGGAACTAGTTCCTGGGTTTGCTCCCTTTCGGTACCTGTGACGTTCACCGCATGGCCCTCGATTCGTATACGATAGCTTGGATATCGATCGAAGAGCTGAACAAGTCTATCCAGAATGAGCGAGTTTCGAATACCTACGGCTGAATCTGCGCTCGTGACCAGAATGGGAGAATTCGGTTCAAAGGTGATGTTTGCGATTTGAATATAAAGCTTGTCACCATCACGGGTTACAAATATGTCGGTTACGACTACTCCTTGAACTTGGGATCGGTTTCCGAAGGTATCGACGAGACTGAGTCGGTAAGGATAATCCTCGGCGGCGAGAACAGTCTCTCCGTTGTCCCTAATCCCATCCCAAAAAAGAGACGACGGAGGAATTCCTCGGCCACCAAACTGTTGAAAAACAGAACCGGTTCTATCGAAGATTTCTAGATTCCAAGCGGCAATACCCGAGATATCCTGGGCTTGTATCCTAAATTCGATTTCGTCATCCACTCCGTCATCATCCGGAGAGAAAGGCTGAGGGGCCGCAATAAGTGAAACCTCAGGACCTTCTCGGTCGAGGACAAAATCTTGGCTGATGGACTCGGGAGAGTCTCCCTTCTGGTAGCGGGCGCTAAATACGGCTCGATAGGTACCCGAGGTGATCCTGCCATCGTTATCGATACCATCCCACTTGACGGTCATGGATTCTTGGGCATCTTCGCCACTGAAATTTTTCACCCTATACCCTTGGGAATTCTGAATAGTTAATTCCCAGGATTCGAGTCCTTCCAATAGATTGAGGAACATGCCGATTTCTATCGTCTCAAAACGGCCGTCGTTGTTTGGAGAAAATCCTCGTGAGCCCAGGGTAACGAAAGCAGTTGCTACTCGGGTGTCAAGGGTAAACGTCTCGGTTTCCGTCTGAGAATAGTTTCCTGCAGAGTCCGTCGTCTCAAGTCGATAGCGATAGAAACCATCGGCCGCTAAGTTACCAATTGAATCGGTACCATCCCAGGTAATCGAAGCCGAGGTTCCGTTGAAAGACTGGGACCTAATTATCTGGCCCTTTTCGTCTACTATGCTCGCAATAAGGGTTTCAGTTGTCTTCGAAGAACCTAATAGGTTAATAGTCTCTAAATTACCATCGTTATTTGGTGAAAATACCGTTGAGCTGAGGCCAACCTCGAGTCTGGGAAACTCGGTATCAAGAAGTATTGGGCCTATTTCTCCGTCGAATTCGCTCCCATTGTTATGACGAACCTTAAGGCTTATCTGATATTGACCGTCGGGTACTGGGAAACCCGTAGAATCTTTACCGTCCCACACTATCCGGGGTGGTAGAACGGCTCCACCTGTAAACGATCGCTTGGTCTGGCCGGTCTCTGAAACTATAGAAAGGGTATAAGCCGAAATAACGGATTTTTGTTGTTGGGTGAGACCTATTTCAAGGAGGTCGCGAACCCCATCAGAATTTGGACTAAAGGCTCTGGTATTGAGGGCAATACGATACTCAGCACTACTCGTATCGATAGAAAAGAATAGTGGATCTGTTGTAAAAGAGTTCCCAGCCCGATCTTCTGAAGTCAATAGGTAAGAAAATATCCCGTCAGGAACAGAGGATGTTTCGTCGTTTACCCCGTTCCATTCAAACCGATTCGGTGCTCCATTAGACCATGAAGTCCTAAAAACGGTGTAGTTTTGGCTATTACGTATTTGGGCTTCCCACAGTTCCTCATCCGAAGTGTCCTGGTAGAACAACATTGTGTCCCGGGAACTTGTGCTACCCATTCCAGGCGACATTATCGACCATTCCAAGGCCGTTAGTGCAAAGGGTGCTACTCTATCGATTGAGAATTGCGGGCTGGTCGCTCGAGGGACATTTCCATTTTGATACGTAACCGATAGTTCTGCGTTGTATTCTCCGTCTGGGATCTGGTTTTCGTTGGCAAAGTTACCGTCAAAAACAACACTCTCGGGAGGTACTCCCTCGCCGAAAAGGGTACGTACGATCTCCGTTTTCGAGTTAAGAACTTCTATTTTCCAGTCGATTACTCCTTGTTGCCGGGTTATTTCCGGGTTGAATAGAAGTTGGTCTGCCACACCGTCGTTGTTAGGGCTAAAAGCGCGTCTGGAAATCTGTAGGCGAACAGGATCAATATAGGTGTTAACAATAAGGTTTGTGAATTCGCCTGTCCTAGAGTTTCCGGCAAAATCAGTTCCGGTAATTTGCAGTTCATAGACCCCGTCTGGTACTCTTTGACCACGGTTATCCAGACCGTCCCATTCGAAGGGTTCCGGGGAGGCACCACTAAAATCAAGATGGCGTACGATGAGTCCCGACGAATTTTGAATCGATCCTACCCAGCTTGGCTCAATTGAACCCTGGAGCCTAAAGGTGTAGGTGTCTTTATTTCCATCACCATTTGGAGAAAAAATGCGCTCTTCGGGACCAGGCTGTTCAATACCCAGGTCAGGTTCTGTCGTGTCAATAATAATCGGGCTAGCGAGAGCTCTATTCGTATTTCCAAGGTGATCCCAACCGGTAATAATGAGGCTATATTCTCCATCTGGAAGGTTGCTACTCTCATTTGACCTTCCGCTGAAGGTAAAGGGTTGGGAGAGTTGAAGATCAACAAAAGAACCAAAGAAATAGTCGAGGGAAAGTGTGGTTTCATGAAGATCATTACTCGCAGAGGTTCGTATTTCTGAGTAGACAAGGCGGGAATTTGAGTCAAAGATTTCAAAACTTATCTTTCCAACCCCAGAAGGGTCGCTTATTTCAGAAGTAATAATAATTCGATCTTTTACCCCATCGTTATTTGGAGAAAGATGCAAGGGCAACTCAGGAAGGTTACCGATTTCTGGACCTGTCCGATCTCGGGTTCCCAGAGGCAATATCGTATTGACTCCGATTCCCCATTGACTACTTGTCCAAGGTGCTAAAGATAGGCCAAAGGTCCGATAGTCGTCCACCTTATATTCTCTAGGACGATCATCTTCTGTTGGAAGACGAAGACTGATTCCAATTGTCGGATAGAGTGGACGCCGTAAGTCCATGGAACCCTGGAGTTGTTTGACGTCGATTCCCCACGATAGGTCTACCTTTAGGAGATCGAAGAACTGCATACCGGTCTGTAAATCGACCCGAAGGTTTTGAAAGCTCGGAAATTCCAGAAACAAGCCGGGAGTAAAATACACAAGGTCTCTATTGCCCAGTCCCAAAACAACCCCCCCTCGAAGAGTAAAGGGAGAAATACTAGGCTCGCTGCCCGCTATCGGCCGGAGTTCTTTTCCAAGGCTTGTGAGAGAAGCACCCCAAAAAATTTCTTGAGCCCAGGTGTTTAAGAGGATTCGTTGAGATATTCCAAGATCTGCGCCCAGACTCCAATCTAAAGTTTGGTTTGCTCCACCGAAACCTCCATGAATGCCTGCACCTATTTGAATCCCAGAGGGTAATTCTCGGGCCCAGGAGGTCCCAAGATGGAGACGGGTTCCGAGGTTTAAAGATTGGGCAGTCAAAGAGCTGAATTGAAGGGAAAAACCGAGACTTCCTCGCTGTAACGGATACAGAAGTGTGGCTCCCAGGGCGTGTCCGTTCCACAAAAATTCCCCTGCCTCAGAAGATTCTCCTAATCCCACGTATCCTACGTCTATTACGGGTACATCAACTTCAGCGAGAATACTTGGATTTGTCCTTCTGCCCGAGGGGTGTTCACCATTCCCCCAGTCGCCGCCGGTTTGCATTCCATTCGAAAGGTCTAAAATTTCGTCGGTTCCAGGGGCTGCGGTAGTTTGGCCAAAAAGATTGCTCGTTAAAGCAATAATGCCCAATAGCAAAAAAATATTACTTCGTAGATTCAAGAAATTCTCCTGGAAGTTCATAAAAAGTATGTCCATTAAGGTACCGAGTCTCAAGATTCTCCAGATCCTCGATACTCAAATAGCCATATAGTTCTCTTTCGATTTTTGCATAGACTTCCGATTGCAAGGAATCGAGTTCGAGTTCCTGAGACTTTAAGACAAGAAATAAACCTATGAGCTGTCTTGGTGTTACGGTAAGGGAGAGAACTCGCTCATTTTCGCTCATAGACGAACTATTTTTCCTTCTTCGGCAAGAAACACATGGATTTTTTTGCCGACCATTCGTTGCGCAAACCACTCGGCCGATCGAAGGTTCGTATACATCCTCCGATCGTCGTTAACCGGCTCATGATGGAAAAGGTAAAGATTTTTTACTTGCATTTTATGCGCAAACTCTATTCCGATACTGAAAGAAGAATGGCCCCAGTTGATTTTTTCGATCGCTTCGCCAAGGGTATACATGGTATCGAGAACCAGGAGATCTGCACCGAAAAAGAAACTCTCTGCTTCAGGACTGGGCAGAAAGTCCTCTTGCAGGATCTCATAGTCGGGAACAAATATCGCACTTCGATCTAGATTCTGTACTTTATAGCCATACGCTCTGCCAGGATGTCGTACTTGATGGGCAATAACTGTAACGTCACCAGGAAACTTGATCGGAGTATCCGTAGGTATAGTATGAAAAACCAATTTTTTGGTCATGAAGTCCTGCATCGTAACAGGAAAATAGGGATGTTTCATGTGATCCTTAAGTGTGAACTCAATATCTGGTTCGGGAGAGTAAAAGTGTACCGTAACCCCTGGATTGTAAGCAGGGACAAAAAACGGAAGCCCTTGAATGTGATCATAATGGAAATGGGTGAAAAAAACATGAATTTCCTGATTTGGAATTGTTCCGGCCCGTAGTTTTCTTCCTAATTCAATTATTCCTGTGCCCGCATCGATAATAAAAAGATTCTGATCGTTGGGTCGAACCTCGATGCAGGTTGTATTTCCCCCCGGAGTCGAAAAAATATCCTCTGGGAGAGTAGCCAAGAACCTTTCTCTACTGTCTTGGCTCACTACATCCGCCGGGCGGATTCTTTGAACAACTGACGCAATTTTTTGACGAATATAGTCCGGTGTTAAGGGTGCAGGATGAGAACCCCTCACACCCCAAAACTGTACTTCCATAAGGCCGGCATCATTTTGGTTCAAAAAAAGGCTCCTTCGTTCTTTTGTCTAGCCATTCAATTATCGTTTCATGGCTATGGCGGGGTCCTAAGTGGATCCCAGGACACTCGGTTGCCGTTTCTTCCCAAGATTCCTCGGATTCCACATTTTGTGGCCAAAACGGAAAGGCTCGACACTGAAGAGGACGATGTTCGTAGACACTACATCCCCCATTCTTCCAAAAAATACAGTCAAAGTTTTTCTGTTCAAGTAAGGAGACCCGAGATGTGAAACCAAAATGAATTTTTTTCGTGTATGTTCTCAAGAACCTATCGTTCGATAAACCGAGACCACTTGCGAGACGATTAATATCTTTTTCCGACAGAAATACGTACCCCGATTCATGGCGACAACATTTATTACAGCGGGTACAAAAAAACCTGAGCCCTTGGCGGTAGAAAGGATCGTTAGCTTCCATATTCTAATAGTATATCACAAATAAAAAAGCCTCCGTAATAGGAGGCTCTTGATGGGGAGTGAAGGATTCGAACCTTCGAAGGCTGAGCCAACAGATTTACAGTCTGCCCCCTTTGACCGCTCGGGAAACTCCCCTTAGAACGGATGATGGTTTACCATACATCCTATTTATTTGCAAGCCATCTGACGGATTCGAACCGTCGACCCCGAGATTACAAGTCACGTGCTCTGGCCAGCTGAGCTAAGATGGCATCAAATACAATTCGGAAAAACTATTGGAAAGAGGAAGAGGTGTCAAGAGCTACTAATAAAAAGGTGGCATTCTTTGGAGTCTGGGATCGAAGGGATGTATTCCCGGCAGGCTTGGAATTGTTCCTTTACCTCGAATTGTCCCCGTTGAGACGGTAACTTCGTATTGAGCCGCACGGGCAGAATTCGATGTGAAAAGGCCTTTTTCTGTTTTTACTAAGGGTTCTGGTCGTGGAGAAGCGGATTTGTAAAGAATTGGTTCGATATTGAGGTGGACTCCATTTGGAAGTGGAGTTTCCCTAAGAACAGGGTACAAAGGGTCGCCACAGTAAAATGGAATCCGGGGTAACTCGTGAAGATTTAAACCGATTCCGTGACCATAACAGGACGATGGAATGGCATAGCCGTAACCTTGGGCTGTGTCCCAGGCTGAACGGGTAATATCCCCTACCATCTTTCCTGTTAGAGCCGACAGAGCGGCTCTCATGGTGGTCTTCCAAGCAACACTAATGAGTTTGAGAGTCTCTGAGTCGATTGTACCGACTCCGTAGGTCCACGCCCCATCAGCGTACCATCCATCGCCTTGGATTGCCAGGTCTAGGGTGACCAGATCTCCATCTACCAAAGGAGCAGCTTTGGGCACTCCGTGGGCAGCGCATTCATTTACGGAAACACAACAATTACTCGGAAAGGAATGAAAATTTTTTAAGGCAGACTGAACATGGTATTTAGTGAGTTTTTTTTCTACCCATTTTTCCAGATCGGTTCCTGATACCCCTGGTTTTATGAGACTTTTCGCTTCAAAGAAAAGCGTGAAGAGTAGCCCCGAACCAGCCTCGAGGGTCTGTATCATCGACTTTTGGTGGTTCCCAAATCTAAACGTAACAATTCTGCTCCATGCAAATACAGGGGCCTAGGAACATGGCTTTCGCGATGATAATAACTGACCAGGACCCGGACTGTTCGAGGTAAGGAATCCGGATACTCCGGTTCTGATGAACAAAAAAGTGGAGTGTGAGAAAAACCACCTCCTTTGCGTAAGGCTCGAGCAGGATTTTCATTCGTTAAGTCCAAGGTCTGGGTGAAAAGAACGTGAATTATATTTGCTTCGGGAACTGAATTTTTTGTAAGAATCCCTTCGACTAACTCACAGACTCCGATGGACATGAGTTCAGCCGTGTCCTCGGATAATTGAACCGCCCCTCGGACACTATAGATCCTTTCGCCCATTCTGAATTCTCCTTTTTTATTTATTAATCAAGAGTTAGCCATTGTCTGTAAAAATTAGAACCTATAGCCAATCCAAGAACCAAGAGAAAAATAAAAAAACCTAAAAGCACTTCTCGGATATTTCCCGGCGACGGTGAACTTCGAAATATAGCAAAGAATCCAAGGACCGTTCTATAGAAGTACAAAATTGAAGAAAAGGTAGAAAAACCTATGAGAACACCCAGTAGACGGATGAGTGTAGACTCTGTGTACCCCTGAAAAACTCCAGTCAATAAGAAAAAGAGACCGAGGCCGGATAACAAAATTGTTCCGCTTCCGAAATTGCGAACTACCTTAAAATGATATTTTAAAAAGGACCCCTCATTGAACATAGCCACCCCGGAAATTGATTATTCTGCCTGTGACGTTCGTTGCAACCCAACGGTATATGGAGGGTGCACAGCATACTTGCATGTATAATTGCAATAATTTACTATTTCCTCAAGGCGAATTGTTAGTCTACCCGGCCCAGAGGAGGTTTTGTGAAAAAATTTCTGATTTTGTTCATTATTCTTGTACTATTTGGTTCAGGAATTTTTTATCTTGGCTGGATCCAATATCGCCTTGAACCTGGTGAATCTGCCTTGGTCTTCTCGAAAACGAATGGGTGGGAAGACTCAATTATTGAAGCTGGCAACTTTGAATGGCGCTGGCAGGCTCTACTCCCAACTAACCTTAGGATCTTTCGATTTAGAACTTCTTCTTTTCCCGTATCGTACAGGTTTCAAGAGATTATTCCTGGCTCTTCGGTGTTTGCAGAAGATCTAGACTCCAAACTTTTCACCCTTGGTTTTACCGTTGACCTTCGCATTGCCCTAACAACGGAGGGTTATAAAAACTTAATTGTAAATCAGGGACCGGAGGTGGACGAAGAACTATTCCTTACCGATCAAATTCGGGACGAAAATATTGAAACCCTGGTTCTTCCCTCTATCCAGTCAATTATAGACATTTTTGGAATCGATTTGCTCACCGATCTTACGAGAATAGATACCATAGTCGATTTGTCTCGGGTTGCAATTGAATTGCAGGAACATCTAGGAAATCAGGTAAACTATCAAATTCTGGACTTCGCGATAAAGGACCTGGTGATTCCAAATAGCGATCTCTATCGAACTCTCGCTGATAGATACCTCGCCATATCCCAGGCATCCCTTGCTGGTGAGGCTGAAGTCGAAAATCAATTAGCCCGCGAAAGAGCCATAGAACAAGCCCGGGTAAAACGGATGGAAAACTACGGGGAAATTTTGGAACGCTATCCCACCATTTTGGAGTATTTGAGAATTGTCGGAGAAACCAACATAGATCCCTTAGAGATGACTGGCGACCAATAGAAAATGTTTAGTACGGATCGGGTTCTCGCATCAGAGATTGATTACTCGTTTCCTCCCCCGCCGATTCCTCGAGAATGATAGTTTTTCGGAGTATTTCTAATCGTTTTCTGATAATTTTGAGCAGTTCTTTCGTTGGCTTACCGGTCTGTAGATCGACATGTCGAGCAATTTCGACCTTGATAGATTCGATTGTTGTGGATAGTACGGTATCTATAGCTTCTAAGAGTCCATTCACCGAGTCGATCCCTTTATCGAGTACTATTTTTATATCCTTGTCTCGTTGGATCATAAGCCCTCGGTAGGCTTTCTGTTGCCCCAAGTCCCTGATAGCCGCCGCACGGGTTCGGAAAAAAACACGGCCATCTTGACTTACCGGATTATAAAACTCGTCGATTTTTTCTATTTGTATAAGTACATCCTCGAGGGAACCGGTCTGAAAGAGAAAAGCGTTGTGAACATCCCTTAACCGTTCGGGGATTATTTTTGACGTACTTCGAAGCACTTCAGAAAAAAGAGGCACAAAAACTAGTTTTAGAAAGGAATACATCGTATTCATCGGTTCCAGATAAGCGAAGGTAGGAAACCCCGGGTTCTTAATTTGGACAATTTCGGCGATAAAATACTGCAAATTTATCGTACCGTTCACAAAAAGTATTTCTTTATACCGTTGAACAAGAGCCTGACGAATGAGAGGAAAGTCTCTGTCTAGATCTTGTAGTACCCTTAGCTGTAGAAAATTTCGATAGAAATCCTTGAATTTCGGAGCAGGACTATAGGCGAGAAATCGGAAAAAGGGGTCTCGATGGCCTATTTTGAGAACATCGGCTAAGGGAACCTGATTTCCAAAATCGGCGAGTCCTTGCGCTATTTTTTCGAGATCCACCGAGATTTCATTCACAGCCTGTAAGGGTATGACGGCAAGATCGTCGAGGGTAATTGTCGTGGAGGAAGTCTTGTTCTCATCTGCCGAATGAATATGAAGCTCCTGAGTTTGAGCGAACAAAAAATACCGATAGAGTTCTTCATGGATTCCAACCCGTTTTCCTACCTTGCTGGCAGAAAAAACAGCAAACGCCAGACTATCTAACATTGGGAGTAATTGTTTCATCGATGCTGGTTTAAAGGAGCCTTGGGATGGCCTATCGATTGAATCTATCGAAACCCTAAATCCACTGAAGAGTTTACCAAAATCGAAAGACGACAATTCTCGAAGCCAGTAGATAGGCCATAATCCAGCTTCGATTTCCTTGAGAATTTCGTCGGGTATACTTCTAATATAACTCTCAAGTCGCTCGAGAACTGTGGACTTCAGATACGACTTGCTGTCTTTTTCCCCGTAAAGATTAATCGCTTCCTCAAAAGTGATAAAACTAAAGAAATTTTCTTTACTATTGGGTACTCGCTTTGTTAAACATAAAATCACCGCGTTTTCTAGGGACCCCGGGGAATTCCAGTAATAAGAAATCAAGAGTAGGCCAGATCGAAGGGAAGTATAAAACTCAAGCAGTTTTTCTCCAAAATAGGGAGTCAAAACTTCTCCATCGGCCTCTACTAGAGCTACGTTGCCTTGGCCGATCTTGTTGTATAACTTGGCCATTACAAAATCTACAATCAATTCTTCCTGGGTCCGGGGCGAGAATAATTTTTTGAACCACAGACGAATTTTGTCGAACAGGGACATTGAGAGAAGTTCGCGTTGCAGAAGAACAGAACGTTGGTCCGAGTCATCGATCTTATGAAATACAGACGGCTCTTTCGCTTCTTTTTGTATACTTAGACTTTTTTTAACTTTATCCAGTAGTACCATTCGTTCACGGGATGGGAGGGCCAAAGAGAGTTCTTGAAGCGATGGTTGACGTGTCATAGTTCGGTCTCGGGTAAAAAACTTTCGTTATAGGACAAAGCGATAAGAGCCCTACCGGTTAGGAGTCTCAAAATGACCTGACGCGAACGAAACCGATTGCTAAGACTCATCTTTTCTGGCGAAAGTTCTAAACCGTTCAACTCCCAATGAAGACCGTCAGAATCTATTTCAGTCTTCTCTAACGGGATTACACTAACTCGTTGTCCAGGGATTCCTTTAAGAATGGTTTCTTCAGTTCCTAAAAATAGATATTCCTTTGCGGTAATCCATAAGGCTGGAGCCAAAGTTCCATAGAAGAGGGCTATATTTCCGAAGAGATGATCCATTAAGCCACCACTGCCCCCGGACAGGACCGCTTTCCCGACCCGTTTTTGAACCAGCTCAAGGGCAAGATAGGTATCGGAAAAATCTTTGTCTTTGGGATAGGTTAAAACCTCGATATCGTTTCTATGCTTACCCTTGATCGGCTCCTTAATCGAATCAAAATCTCCAATTACAACGTCTGGAACCACGCCCAAGGATAAACAGCTATCGTACCCGCTATCGGCGGCTACTAGTAGGGACGAAGAACGAATAAAGGGTCGAATTTTCTCCGGCGGAGCAGAGTCTCCACCAGAAAATACGATTCCGTACGGTTTAGATACCTTCACAGAAGCCAGTATACCGCTTTTTATAAAAATGTACCTTAATGTTTTTGGGAATTTGCCGATGATTTGAGAAAGGAACAAGGATGTTCCGAAACAGGTCGTTGACCTGAAATATCAAGGAGGATTGTATGATCATCAATCACAACATGAGCGCCATGTTCGCTCAACGGCAAAACAAATTCAACAACCTCAATGTTGACAAAAACATTGAAAAGTTGAGTTCAGGCTTACGGATTAACCGGGCCGGGGACGACGCTTCTGGTTTGGCAGTTTCTGAAAAGATGCGGTCTCAAATTAGAGGATTGAACCAGGCAGAACGTAACGCATCGGATGGTATTTCTCTCATTCAAACTACCGAAGGGTATCTGCAGGAAACTACTGATATTCTTCAACGAGTTAGAGAGCTTGCTGTTCAGTCGGCCAACGGTATTTATACCTCCGAAGACCGAATGCAAATTCAAGTTGAGGTTAGTCAGCTAATTGACGAGATCAACCGAGTTGCAAGTCACGCGCAGTTCAACGGTATGAATCTTTTGACCGGTCGTTTTGCTGCGAACGAAGGGACGAATGTTGTTACTGCGAGTATGTGGTTCCATATCGGGGCTAACATGGATCAGCGGGAACAGGTGTTCATTGGAACTATGACTGCTCAAGGTCTGGGGCTTCAGGGACTCGGAGGACTTCCTCATACAGCGTCCTTTGTGAGTATCGAAACCCCTGACAACGCAAATACGGTCATCGGAGTCGTGGATACAGCTCTCAAGACGGTAAATAAGCAGCGAGCAGATTTAGGTGCCTACCAAAACCGACTCGAAATGGCCCGGCAAGGTATTTCGATCGGCGCAGAAAACCTTCAGGCCGCGGAATCCAGAATTCGAGATGCAGACATGGCAGCTGAAATGGTTAACTTTGTTAAGAACCAAATTCTTGTTCAAAGTTCCAATGCTATGCTTGCACAAGCGAATCAAAAGACCCAGTCGGTTCTGCAATTGCTCCAGTAAAAACTGGTTGCAATTCTTTTTACGAAGGGCTTCCCACGAGTGGGAAGCCTTTTTTATAATACCTTATGTACCTACGAATCCCCTTAACAGTAAAAAAGTTTGCCAAAATATTCCACGATCATAATTTTGAACTTTTTCTCGTGGGGGGTGCGGTTCGAAATATGGTACTGAATCGCAAACCCAAAGACTGGGACTTTGCGACAAGCGCCCTCCCCCACCAAGTACTTCCACTTTTTCGCAAGGTGATTCCCACGGGAATTGAGCACGGGACTATTACTATTCTTTTTGAAGGGTTCTCCTTCGAGGTTACCACCTATCGCATAGACGGCGAATATTCCGACAGCCGTAGACCCAATTCGGTTACCTTTGCACCGAGTATATTAGAAGATCTGAGTCGGCGAGACTTTACAATGAATGCGATGGCTATCGATTTAGGTACCGGGACACTCATCGACCCCCATGAAGGGCAGAAGGATATTTCTCTCAAGCTTATTCGGACTGTAGGAAGGGCTGGAGACCGTTTCAAAGAAGATTCCTTGAGGATTGTGAGAGCAATTCGATTTTCTAGTCAACTCGGTTTCGATATCGAAGAAGATGCCAAACAACAAATTCGCAATTTGTCTGAAAATTTAGAAAAAGTTTCGGTTGAACGTTTTCGTGATGAATTTGTTAAGATTTTAGAAAGCGAGTTTTGTTTTGAGGGTCTAACCCTGGGCTTTGAACTCGGAGTATTCGACGTATGGATACCTGAATTTCGAACTAGTGCTTCAATAACGAACCATCTCTTCGCATGCGCTTGTAATCTGAAAGACGGTGAGGTTCGGGGTCTACAACTTGCGGGTCTCCTTCATGATATAGCAAAGCCTCTCGTTCAGACCGAAGATCTCCTCGGTACTATTTCTTTTCCCAATCACGATGGTATCGGCGCAGAGATGACTCAGGCGATTCTTCGTAGACTAAAATTTCCTAATGATGTTATTTTTTCTGCGACTAAACTTGTTAGGCATCATATGTTTGAACCTTGTATAAGCGAATCTCCTCGGGCTATCCGCCGTTTTATATCAAGGGTTGGTTTTGAAGACGCCCTGCGACTTGTGGCTCTTAGACGAGCGGATATTCTTGCAAAAATAGGGCGACTGACCCCAACTGTCGAGGAGACTTTTATTTTGGAGGAACGAATTAAGAGGTCCCATAACGACGAAACCAATGCATTCTCTATAGGTGACCTAAAAATTGATGGGAATATTTTGCAAAAGGATATCGGTATTCCGAAAGGAAAGATGATTGGTGCAATTTTAAAAGAACTGCTTGAAACCGTGCTCGATGACCCTACACAGAATGACGAGGTAGTGCTTCGCAAGCTTAGCGCAGAAATTTATGAATCCCGTTGGAAACCTTTAATGAGGAATTAAGAATTTTCTTCTCGCGGGCCCAAGGCCTCCCACGCTAATTGGGCAGCCTTTTGTTCCGCTTCCTTTTTATTCCTCCCCTGTCCTGGTCCAAAAGTAGTAGAATCAACCACCACTTCGATCCAGAAGATTTTCGCATGGTCTGGACCGGTCTTTTTGACTAATTGGTATCGTGGATAGGACTTGTATTCTTTTTGGACAAACTCCTGGAGTAAAGTCTTGTAGTCTTTGATATGTTTATTTTCTAAAACTTTTTGTATTTCCGGAACGAGAAACCGCAAAACAAACTTTTTAGTTACCTTCATCCCAACTTCCAGGTAAATAGCCCCGAGAACTGCCTCGAAGGCGTCAGCGAGAAGTGCCTTCTTGTCCCGTCCTCCGGACACATCTTCACCCCTACCTAAAAGAAGGAACTTATCGATCTCGAGATCTTTAGAGATTTGTGCAAGACTTGTTTCGGAAACTACAAAGGACTTAATTTTTGCCAAATCGCCTTCGCTCTTGTTGAGGAGTCGCAAGTAGAGGTACTCCGAGACCAGGAAACCCAAGATGGAGTCTCCAAGAAACTCTAGCTTTTCGTTGTTTCCTACTGGATTTGCTTGTTCATTTGCGAAAGAGCGGTGACAAAAAGCAAGGTTCAGAAGATCAACTCTTCTGAACCTTATTCCAATTCTCTTTTCAAAAAGAGACAATTCTTTCCGTCTTTGGTTGCTGAGTACTGGAGCGATTTGCCCCTCAAATACTTTAGTACCAGGCACCGCTGAATCTTATTTACTTTGAGATTTTAGAAAATTGAGGGCGTCCTGAACGGTCTCAAATTCATTTGTTTGCTCATCAGGAATTTGAATACCGAGCTCTTCTTCGATAGCATAAACTAGTTCATACAAGTCGAGACTATCAGCACCTAAATCTTGACGGAAAGAAGCTTCGGGAGTGATTTTATCTTCCTCTACTTCAAGCTTATCCGCGATGAGTTTCTTCAGTTTTTCCAGCATTTCGTCCATTGGACCCTCCGTAAAATTTATTTTGCTCATTCGAAGCAAATGATACTTTTATCCTAGTGAACTTACTTCTAGTACCTGTCGACCTCTATAATGTCCACATTTTGGACAAACCCTATGGGGCATCTTCATCGCACCACAATTATCGCACTCAGAGAGGTTAGCTACTTCTAATTTTGCGTTAATTGACGCTCTTCGTCGTGTTCGAGCTTTTGAAGCTCTTTTCTTTGGTACTGCCATTTCCTACCTCACAAAAACCTTTAGATTTTGTAATGACCATACATTACAAGTATTAGACTATGCTGTCAACTATTCCTGAATCAAATTCAGTTATCTTCTATTTTTTACCTTTGATCGATATCGATCGTAGACTTCTTCAATGATGATCTCGGGAACCATCTCTGAAATATCTCCCCCAAGGCGAACTAACTCTTTGATCGCGGACGATCGTAAAACAAAGTATCGAGGATCTGTGGGCATAAAAATAGTTTCAATATTTCGATTTAGCCCTTTATTGATCATCGATAATTCAAACTCATAATTAAAGTCCGTCAACGCTCGCACGCCCCGAATCATAATTTTTGCCTGAACTTTCTCTGCAAATGTTACAATCAACTTATCCCAGGCCACCACTTCAACATTACTGTAACTCAAAGTTAGCTTTTTCATCATTTCGAGACGCTCATCTGCAGAAAAGCTATAGGTTTTCTGCGAGTTTACAGCAACAACCACGTAAATTTTATCGTATATCTCAGCACAACGATCGATAAGATTTGTGTGGCCAAGGGTCGGCGGATCGAAAGAGCCTGGAAATAAGGCCGTCAACATAATCAGCGATAATAGAATGAGATACCATCATTGTCAAGGAAGGTAGTTTGAAATATTGTAGAGAGCGTGACACCAATAACCCCTAGAATAGTTTTTTTTGCCCTGATGACACTTTTTCCACTTGAGGGTCAAGAAGGGAGGCTTGAAGGCTGGAGGTCTTTTTCTCTTCCAGGATTACCTTCTGAAGAGCAGTACATATTGAAAGCCCTCTTAGATTCACGCGATTCATCGGTTGCTTTAACCGCTCTCGCCGAACTCAAGGGGGGGGTGGAAAGTGGTCGAATATCGACCCAAAGTAAAGAATATATCGATTTCATCGGTGAGCTTGTTTCAGCTACCAGAGTCCGATCTGACCAGAACCCTCGAGGTCTCGAGAGAATTTTTGCTACCAATCCCCGATCCCTTTTTATCCTGATCGATCTCGTATTTCCCTTGCCCGAAGAGTATTATCTGAATTATTTGAGCTCGATTATGCAAACCCAGGGCGACCCGATCATTCTGCACTACGTCCTCGAGAAAACCGCAAGCGTTTCGAAGAGATTTTCCCCGGAACTAGTAGTATTTGTTAGAGAAGAACTTTTTGCCCAAGGTTCTGGATCTCGACCCATAGACCCAGGTTTCGTGCGAGCGGTCTTAGGTTTGCTGGGTAATGACTTTCGTCAGTTTAGGGTATATCCCGATGAATCCCTTATCGAACCCCTCTTTCTTGTCCGAGGTCGGACGCGAGATAGTCGATTGGCAAACGAAATCTACGCTAGTTTAGAAGAAATCTATATTTTCCCAAACTTGTGAATTCTTTCAATAAATCGCTTTATTATTTCATAAATGTCATTCATTTCATTGGGAACGAGGTTAAAAATAGTATGGGTAACAGAGGGTAGAAACTGTAATTCCAAGTGACTAAAAAGAATTGGTAGTAAGTCTTGATTCTTTCTCCAGTCAATTACTGTGTCTTGTTGTCCTTGGACAATGAGTACAGGTCCGGAAAAAATCCCATGACTGCGATTGAGGATAGACTGTATCCAAAGTTCGTAGGCGTTCATCCACGAAGGTGCGTAGATCCAGCGGTATAAGGGATCACCTAAAAGTGCAAAATCCCAAAAGCATGGGTTCTTGCTTGCTCCTTGGCTCATGAAGCGGGGGTTCCTAAAAATCTCGGGTAACTTTATCGTTTTTTTCCCCGCCAGTGAATTTAATGTGGTTCGAAAACCCCTTCGTTGAAGTTCTACCAGGGGGGCTCCGAAAACAAGAGCGGCCGGTTGGTTTTTTTCTAGTAAGGACAAGCTTTCGATAATTGCTGAACTACCGGTACTATGACCGACCATTATTCCTGGTCGTGGGGACAAGGTTAAAACGTTCCAGGCGACACTCACAGCCTGACCATAGTCACGAAAGTCAGTTATTGAGAATCGTTCCCCCGATGAAAGTCCGTGTCCTGGTAGGTCCAAGAAGTACACCCGAAGGTTTTGTTGCCGAAAAAAGAGACCTAAATCGAGTAAGTGGCCACTATGAGCCATGTATCCATGTACAATGAGCACATCGCCCAAGGTTTTTTCACCGAGATCAGCAAACTTGAAAAGAGCAATTTTGTAATCATTCATCGAAATAGCTCGGATAAAAAGGGGTATATCGACGTTAAGAAAAGCCTTTCGATAGGGTTCAATATCCGAAGTCCATTCTTTATCCAAAGTTTTGCTTAGGTCTGATAGTTCTTGGACCCATTGTTCCGGGTAAAGAGTGGGTACACTCTTACGGCCTGCGAGAACGAGGAATAAAAATGAAAGTGCAATACCAACCCATAGAAACAGAGGGTTCATTCGGAGGTCTCGGGTCGTAGTTTGATTCTTTCTTCGGGATTATCTACAAAATATTCTCTCCACAAATACTCGATTTCCTTGCGGGTTGTACACTTTTGTAGCTGAGTGTACAGATTATGATGCCAGATCACATTGTGAGCAAAATACGAAAAAAACAGGAGGGCCCTACTGATGAAAAACTCTTTTGGTTGATGTATCTCCAGGAGATGTAAAAACTTTAAATCGGTTTCTTCTAAATCTACCGAAAGCCGAGATTCGGCAAGATTTTGTGCCCACAAGAAGATCCACGGTTGCTGAACTGCCGCCCTACCAACCATTACTCCGTCCCAGGGACCTTGAGACTTTTCTTTAAGCTCGATAAAAGTTCCAATATCCCCATTGCCAATAACTTCTAGTTCTATTGACTCTTTTAGTTCTTGGACTGCTCCCCAACGGGCTCTTCTTTTGAATTTCTGATTCGCCGTTCGCGGATGAAGGGTTATTCGGTCGAGCCCAGCCGACTTCAATCGTTTACAGAACTGAAGCAGGTCTTCGGGATCATCTTGGACTCCAAGACGCATTTTTACACTCAGGCGGGTAGTTGGTGACTTTCTTTTAAGAATATCGATGAGCCCAACGGCTTGGTCCTGTTTTAGCATCCAGGCGACGCCGCCACCCTTTTTTTTAATAAAAGGAGCAGAACATCCCATGTTGATATCTATGCCACGAGATGGATAACGATTCATGATTTCGGCGGCCCTCACAATCGTTAGAGTGTCATCACCGACAAGCTGGTAAACAACCAATTCGGGTTTCGGTTGAGAATCTAGATAGAATTTTTCGAGGGGACCACCTGCGACAAGGGCTCCAGCACTAATCATTTCGGTAAAGTATTCATCGCACCCACCAAAACTCATCACAAGTTCACGAAGGGCCCGGTGGGTTAAAGACGCCATTGGAGCAAGTATGTAGTAGCTATTCACGAGGTTAGTGTATCGAAAAGATCACAGAGAGAAAAGAAAGCCCTATTTGGCTTGCTTCATAAAACAATCCGATTATGCTAAGATAAGCGTATGCGCGCCTCATCGATGATAGCCAAGGCCCTAGCTGATACCCGAAAGGAAGTACTACTTCATCCTGGTATTGAGACCGAAATTCAAGTAGCCAGAAAAATGAGTATGGCGTTTGGAAAACCCCTAGGAAAATTACCCAAAGCAATGATAAATGAGATTTTTGCTTACGGTTGGGAAAAAACCAATGAAGGAAGAGATCAAATTCTCGGCGATTTTTGTGATCTTTTGCTTCTCGACTACGATGAATTGAACGATCCCCTTTCATTAGAAGACTGGGAATTTATTAGCGATGTTATAAGTGAATATGGCACTGTAATCGACATGGATCTAGTCGAATACGTGATGATGCGAGTAGTAGAACACAAGGCCCTGTAAGCTTAATTGAGGCTTGGGCGGAAGCCGGTTTGTCCAATGAGGGCGTAGTAAGGACCCATTCTAGCCAGGGCAAGGTGCCAGGTTTTTATCCCACTATCTTCCATAGCCACATCTGCATGGATGGCAGAGGGAATCCAAGTTCTTTGGATCATTTCTTGCTCGAGTTGGCCCTTGTCCCATCCGGCATATCCCAAATAGAAACGGAGGTGGGTGAGCGACTTTGAATAGAGAACATTCTCTAGTGTACTAAAGTCTGGCTCAAAAAAGAGGTTGGGACAAAGTTCGCTACAGTATCCACTACGGGGAAAAATAGAATCGCCGTTATGTAAAGCAAAGAGTCGGTTTTGCTCGACCGGTCCCCCCAGATAGACTTGTTGCCTCCCATTTGGGCTCTTTTCGAACTCCGGAAGAATGTCGGCCAAGAACATTTCTCCCGGTCGATTGAGAACCAGACCAAAGGAGCCCTGATCATCGTGATGAATCAGGGCCACAACGGTCATCCTAAAGTTAGGATCCTCAAGTTCGGGATCCGCGATTAAAAATCCTGGGTATTCCAGACTCTCAAATCCCATGACAAATCATCTTAAGAATTAAGACCCTCTTTGATCATTTTTCGTAGAACACTGTGGAGAATTCCGCCATTCCGGTAGTAATCAATTTCTACCGAACTATCTATTCGACACACGACAGGGAATACAACTTTTGTCCCATCGGCTTTTGTAGCGGTAATCACGAGGGTATCCTTGGGTTGGACGCCATCGCCTACGGGTATCGAAAATACCTCCTGTCCAGTGAGTCCCAAACTGTCCGCTGTTGTTCCCTCCAGGAACATTAAGGGTAAAACTCCCATTCCGATAAGATTCGACCGGTGGATTCGCTCAAAACTTTCTGCAATAACTGCCTTCACCCCAAGAAGTTGAACGCCCTTGGCTGCCCAGTCGCGACTGGAACCCATTCCGTAGTCTTTTCCGGCTAATACAATAGTAGGAATTTTCGCTTCTTGGTACCTTTGGGCGGCATCAAAAATAGAAATCTGCAAATTCTCGGGGAAATAGGTGGTCCAACTTCCTTCGGTTCCCGGTGCTAATTGATTTCGAAGGCGAATATTCGCAAAGGTGCCCCGGGTCATTATTCGGTCATTACCTCGCCTACTCCCATAGGAATTGAAGTCAAATTTATCGACCTTTTTTTCGGACAAATATTGGCCTGCTGGACTGTCACCAGCTATAGAACCTGCGGGACTAATATGATCGGTAGTTATCGAATCCCCAACCTTTACCAGAACCCGCGCCTCGTCTATCGGTGCAATCGGCGAAACCTCTAAATCCATTCCCATGAAAAAGGGTGGCTCCTGTATGTAGGTCGAGTTCTCATCCCAAAGATACACCTGTTCTTTGGCAACTTCTAAAGAATTCCAGGTAGGATTCGAAGCTTCGATTCCCGAGTAACTCTTGATAAAGGCTTGTCTATCAAGGGCCTTCGTCACAAAATTGGCCAGTTCTTCGTCCCCGGGCCAAATATCCTTCAGGTACACAGGTTTTCCATCGGAACCAAGTCCCAAGGGTTCGGAATCAAGGTTGATATGAACATTTCCAGCCAGGGCATAGGCGACACATAAAGGTGGCGAGGCAAGGAAGTTCACCCGAGTATGAGGGTTTATCCTCCCTTCAAAGTTTCGGTTTCCTGAAAGCACCGCAGCAACCGTGAGATCTCCTCTTTCGACAGCTTTGGATATAGTTTCGGGCAGAGGTCCCGAGTTGCCAATACAGGTCATACATCCGTAGCCTACGAGGTTGAAACCGAGCGTTTCCAGATATGGCATGAGCCCAGCCTTGGCGAGGTACTCGGTTACCACTACCGATCCAGGGGCAAAGCTAGTCTTTACGTAGGGAGGAACCTTGAGTCCTTTTTCTACGGCTTTTTTGGCTAACAATCCAGCTCCTAGGAGTACTGAAGGGTTGGAGGTGTTAGTACAACTAGTGATCGACGCGATTACCACGTCCCCTTGGCGTAATTCGTAGTCCCCATGTTCAGGATCGTGTACCGATGCCTTACGATCGATATCCTCCGGCCTGAGGGCGTATCCTCGATCTTTTATTGGTGCGAGATAGGTCTCCTTGAGTACCCGGGGGACATCTTTTAGGGTTATTCGATCCTGAGGTCGTTTAGGCCCTGCTATTGCCGGTTCGATTGTCCCCAAATCAAGGTCAAGCACAGCCTGGTATTCGGGATCAGGGGTGTTTTCGTCTCGGTACATTCCTTGTGCCCTAGCGTAGGCCGTAACAAGGCTAAGTAACGATTCATCCCGCCCGGTTGCATACATGTACTCGAGGGTTTTGTCGTCTACGGGGAAGTACCCTGCAGTTGCACCGTACTCCGGTGCCATGTTTGCCAAGGTAGCCCTGTCTGGAACGCTGAGTGCTCCTAAACCAGGTCCAAAGAACTCAACGATCTTGTTTACTACACCGAGCTTCCGTAGCAGTTCGGTAACCCGAAGAACCAGGTCTGTAGCAGTAATTCCAGCCTTGAGCGTTCCGCTCATTTTTACACCCACAACCGGTGGAGCAAGCATATAAATGGGCTGACCTAACATAGCAGCTTCGGCTTCGATTCCCCCGACTCCCCAGCCTAAAATTCCTAAACCGTTAATCATGGTTGTATGACTATCGGTGCCAACCAAGGTATCAAAATACGCTACCGGCCCCTCGGCGGTTTCGGCTACTTGAACGACCTTTCCTAGGTACTCAAGGTTTACCTGGTGGCAGATACCGCTAGCTGGGGGAACCACATTAAAGTTTTCCAATGCCTCCTGGCCCCAACGCAAGAACTCATAGCGTTCCTTATTTCGGTGAAATTCTATGTCCATATTCTTCTTGAACGATTGGCTAGTTCCAAAAAAGTCGGTGTTTACCGAATGGTCTATGACGAGATGAACCGGAAGTTTTGGATTGATTTTTTGAGGATCTCCACCCATACGCTTCATCGCACTACGCATTGCGGCGAGGTCTACTACACAAGGGACCCCGGTAAAATCTTGCAAAAGTACCCGGGCAGGATTAAATGGAATTTCTATGTCCGTTGGATTCGAAGGGTCATACGCCAAGAACGCCTGGGCGTGTTCCCGAGTAACCTCATTATGGTTAATAGTCCGGATTACCGATTCTAAAAGTACCCGAATACTAAAGGGAAGTCGCCCTACATCGATATTGGTCACTTCGGCCAAGGCAGGGAGACTAAAATATCGGTATTCCTTGGTTCCTACCTTCAGGGTTTTCGCGATTTTGAACTCGTCTCGAAACGATTGCTTCATGGGTGCTCCTTTATTCTTTTATTGTTTTCATTTCCGACCGAATGATAACCGAGATTTCTCGTTTCCCACAAGGACGGTTTTTCGAAATATTGTTACCTACAAGTATGGGTGATCTATAGCAGCCTTATCTAACTAGGAAAAACTCCCGTAGAAAGGTATCGATCCCCTCGGTCGCACAGGATCGTAACAATGAGCCCATCCTTCATTCCTTGATTGCTCAACTCTTTGGCAACCTGTAGGGCTGCAAACACGTTACCACCGGAGCTAATGCCCGCAAAAAGGCCTTCTTCCCGGGCAAGTCTTCGGGTGGTTTCCTCCGCATCGCCCTTACTGACTGCAATGAGTCTGTCCAAGTTGTCAGGTTTATAAATCTTCGGTAGGTATTCTTCAGGCCACGCTCGAATTCCTGGGATTCCACCGACGGAGTCGGGTCGAACTCCAATAATTTGTATGGACCTGTTCATTTTTTTTAGGTAATCCCCAGTACCCATTATGGTACCGGTAGTACCGGTGGAAGCCAAAAAATGGGTCACCAATCCGTCGGTATCTCGCCAAATTTCCGGTCCAGTGGTTTCGAAATGGGATAGGGGATTATCGGAGTTCGAAAACTGATCCAATATTGTTCCCTTTCCCTCGGCCTCGAGGCGACGAGCTTCATCAATACACCCTTCCATCCCTCTCGCTTGGGGTGTAAGAAGTATTTCCGCTCCGTAGGCCTTCATGAGAGCCCTTCGTTCAACACTCATATTTTCGGGCATGACCAAAATCATCGAATACCCCTTAATTGCCGCAGCCATCGCCAGGGCAATCCCCGTATTTCCGCTGGTTGCCTCAATGAGGGTATCTCCAGGCCGAATATCACCCCTGGCTTCGGATTTTGAAATCATTGCAAAGGCTGGTCTATCTTTTACCGATCCTGCAGGGTTATTGCCCTCTAATTTGACGGCGATTGTTACAGGATAAGGATTTATTTTTACGAGTCTCACCAGAGGTGTATTTCCAATCACCTCTTGTATAGTCTTGATATCCATTGGTGTAGTATAATGCCGACTAACTTACTAGACAATAAGGGGATTCCATGGAGGTAAAACTCTACCGAGAAAATGACAAAGTTTTTTTTCGGGCCGAAAACGAAGAAGGCAATACCTTATATATCGATGGCGCACCTTCAATAGGTGGCGAAAACAAGGGGTTCCGGCCAATGCAGGTAGTACTTTCTGCCTTGGCCGGATGTAGTCTTATGGATCTGGTGACTATAATCGAAAAATCCCGTATGAAATTAAAAGATATTCGAGTATCGGTTGTTGGTAATCGGGCAGATGCAATACCTGCAGTGTTTACGGATATTCGGCTCCACTACGATTTATACGGAAAGTTGGATCGGGATAAGGTAGAGCGAGCCCTAGACCTGGCGGTCAATAAATATTGTTCGGTCGGCGCAATGATCGAAAAATCCGCAAAAATCACCTATACCTATACTATTCATGAGGACATGGAATGAAAAAGACCTCAAAAGTCATTCGCACCCAATCGCAGCGAAGCCAAAATCGTGAGCATTCGGTCCCAATATATATGACTTCGAGCTACGTCTTCGATAGTGCCGAGCAAGCTCGGAGTCTTTTTGCGAATGAAGAAAACGGCCCAATTTATAGTAGGTACTCGAATCCAAATACCGATGAATTCATAGAAAAACTCTGTGTCCTCGAAGGTGCAGAAGACGGAGTTGCAGTTGCTTCGGGTATGGCAGCGATGTTTTCTAGCCTTGCGTCGTTCCTTAAGTCTTCGGACCATATTGTAGTATCCCGTAGTGTATTTGGTTCTACCCATCAGATTGTTACGAAAATCCTGCCCGGCTGGGGTATTCAATACACCTACGTAGACGGAACAGATAATAACGCGTGGGTACGAGCGATTCGACCATACACAAAGATGTTTTTTTGTGAGACTCCCTCAAATCCCGCTCTTGACGTTCTCGATCTACCGTTTTTAGGAAATTTGGCGAAAGAAAAGAACATCATTCTTAATGTAGACAACTGTTTTGCAACACCAATTCTGCAGACTCCTCTTACTTTTGGTGCCGGTCTCGTAACCCACTCGGCTACAAAATTCATCGATGGTCAGGGGCGCTCTCTCGGAGGGGCAATTTTAGGAAACTCGGAACTCATTGAACAAGTACGTTTTTTTACCCGCCATACCGGCCCTGCAATGTCTCCCTTCAACGGTTGGTTACTTTCCAAGAGTCTAGAAACCCTTTCCCTGAGAATGGAGAGGCACAGCGAGACCGCCCTGTGGATAGCCCAATCCCTTGACGACCACCCCACCCTTTCGAAAATTCATTACCCCTTTCTCTCCAACGACCCCGGATATACTCGAGCCAAAAAGCAGATGAATGGCGGTGGTGGGATTCTTTCTTTCGTTCATAGGAATGGACTCGAAGGGGGACGGAATTTTCTGGACCGCCTGGAGATGATATCGCGAACGGCGAATTTGGGGGATTCCCGTTCGACAGCGACCCATCCAGCTTCAACTACCCACAGCAAATTGTCCCTCGATGAACGCCTTGAAGTGGGAATCACCGATGGGCTGATTCGAATTAGTGTCGGCCTTGAAGATAAAGAAGATATTCTGTCAGATATTCTTCAGGCCTTGGAGACGAAATAAATGCCCTATGCTTTGATAACCGGTGCAACCAGCGGAATTGGAAAGGCCTTTGCCGAATTACTCGGCTCACAGGGGTACAATTTGATTCTGTGCGGTCGAAGACAAGAAGTTCTACAAAGAGTGGCTTCCGATATTGCCAGAAAATTCTCTGTGTCAACAGAAATTTTTGTCGGAGACCTCGGCGATGCCAAAGCCGTTGATAGCTTGTTATCGATTGCGGTTGATTTTGAAATCGAGTGGTTAGTGAATAACGCTGGCTTTGGCAGCGATAGCCCTTTTTCGGAGGAAGACCCAAAGGTTCTTCGGAGTATGATTCGTCTTCACACCGAGACTCCGGTAATTCTGTGCCGCTACATTCTTCCAAAGATGGTATTACGTAACAAGGGATTTATCGTAAATGTATCGAGCCTTGCCTCCCAGTTTCCCTTGCCCACATCTCCATTGTACACCTCGACAAAAGCTATGGTACATGCCTTTACTCAAGCACTTGCCCTCGATGTAATGGACTTAGGTATTCGGGTTCAATCTTTATTACCCGGATTTACCCACACTGATTTTCATGGTCGATTATCTCAGTTTGATCATCCCCAAAAAAGTCGGGGATTAATCCGCTGGGCAGATGCCTACTGGGTTGCCCAGAAAAGTTACGACGCAATGGTGGGTCGTAGTTGGAAACGGGTAACTCTTATTCCCGGGTTTTCTAATCGGGCGTTGCGATTTATCGTCCACCTCCTGCCCTGGAGACTGTTCAGGTTAGTTGCCAAAAGAGTCTAGTTTCTTGTCTCCTGGGGAGGCTTTGGGTTACCTCTTAATAAGGAACCCAAGGTATCAATTCCTTGGCGGAACACCTTTTCTGCTTCGTCTTGTACTTGACTCGTTCCAGATGCAAAGTCTGAGACGTTTTGAACGTTTCGAAGTACCTCTTGGATTGGGTCATCTTTCCCGTGAACGAGGCGCAATTGCTCCTTATAGAGTGCGGACAAGCCAGGAAATTCCCGAAAACAATACTGGAGCATCGTGCGTAAATACACGATTTTTTCCGTATTTGATTTTGGAACACCTTCTAAGTCTCCGAGTATCCGTCGAGAAATATCGCCAAGTTTGAGACTCATTTCAGATTTCTCGAGACTAAGGCCCCCGAGATACCCCATTGCTCCAAGGTAATTTCCCAGCTGGAGAGTTGCTTCGAGAGATTCGATTTGTTCCTGGGTCATTGGATTTTTCCTCCGTGATGCTCAAAGAGTATTCGTAGCCCCTCTAAAGTAAGCAGTGGATCTACATGGTCGAATCCCATAACATGATCTTGCAAAACCGTGCTCAAGCCCCCTGTAGCGATACATTTCACCGGTTCGTTGAGTTCCGCCCTTAGTCGTTGGACCATGCCGGTGACTAAAGCAGAATAGCCGAAAACGATCCCCGATTGTATTGCCTGAATCGTATTTGTACCAATTCCTTTAGGAGGAGGAACTAATTCAACGTGGGGAAGTTGGGCAGTATTCAGGCTCAGCGCGTACACCGCCGTTCGAAGACCTGGAGCGATACTTGCACCTCGAAGCTTAACTTCCTCATCAATCTTTTCGACACAGGTGAACGACAAGGCGGTACCGAAGTCTACAACAATGACCGAACTTCGGGCCCAAGCATAACCGGCAACCCCATTTGCGTAGAGATCTGGTCCGAGTTCCCGGGGATTATCTATTGCCACCGAAACTTCGGAAACCAGTTCAGTGGAGATAAAAAGCGGGGTCACACCAAAAAGGTCTCGCCCCATTAAACGAAAAGTTTCTATGAGCTCGGGTACTACCGAACTGACACAGATTCCACGAACTGAGAGGGGAGAAATATTCTTTTGGGTAAAAAATCCATGGAAAAGTACCGAATACTCGTCACTAGTTCGTTTATTGTCGGTCCGAACCCGCCATGTTGCCTTCCATTCTCCATCGTCATACAGGCCACAGGCAATATTGGAATTTCCTATATCGATGCATAGTAAACTCATCTACCTACACCGCCGACGAGAGGTCGTCTCGGTCGTCAATATTGACCGATTTGCCGGGGCGTAACCCAGAACCCCCAAGTAGCCTAATACGACTGAAGATATAATCCAAGGAATCTCGCTTCATTTCTACCGAGTAGATACTGGACTTTGCTAGCTGTTTTGCCTCGTAGGGTACCGAGTATTTCACTCGCTTCCTTCTTTGCCGATCGAACCAGTGAACCAAAGCCATTTCGCCGTTTTCGATAACCAAATTTGTTATACCATTCTTAGCTATTACAGCACCCGAATTGAACAAACACGGAACTACGAGGCTGTTGTCGTAGAGACTCCTACGGTTGTCAAGCTTATCATCTCTCTCTAGAAGTCGAGCGAGCTCTTTCTTTAGATTGCCTATGCGTTCTTCAATTCGCCCCTTTTTTTCTGTGGATGCGCGCGGATATTTTCTGCATAGGCGTTCAATTTCGAACCGGAGGGAATCAAGTTTTGACATAGACTCGAACAAGGGTCTGTGAGTATGTCCTATTATCGAAAGAACTCCAGTCAGAGATGAAAAATGATAGACCCTTTTCTCGGTGGTGAACCGTTTGGAGCTGGAATGACTGACCGATTTATTTTTTATTCCAAGAGGAGTGGCAATATGACGAAGAAGGAAGGTACTTAATGCACTTTCTTCATAATAAAACCGTATCGTCTGGTGACCATGAAAAACAAACAGCGAATTACCATGATAGTCGAATCGTAGGGACTCAAAGACTCGAAATCCACTTTCTTTTTCTCGTAATAATGAAAAATCATGATTGCCATAGAGTTTTGTTAGTCGTCCAGATTCGGAAAAAGCAGAAAAGAGGGCAAAAATTTCCGGCCATGATTCGTGGATATCGGTGAGAGAAAATCGCTGCAGTTCTTCAACGTCTCCGTTCAAAATAAGGTGATAGCCTTGGTCATAATATTCTTCCAGCACTCGAATTGTAAGGGACGCATTTTGCTTAAAATCATCGGATCTCGTTCCATTTCCAATATGAAAATCCGAAAAAATAACGTACTTGTCTTGATCTGTAAGAGTACGTATCTCGGATTTATCGAAAAGTTCCTGGAGACGAACAAAGCTTTCTCGATGTAATTTCATAGGCCTTAGACACCTTTCATCGTTATTTCTAATGGTTGGGAACCGCAAAGATCTTTTTTTATGGCCAAGTTGATCAATGTGCCCCAATGACATTAGATCGCATGCTCTTCCAGCATAATGGTTTTTAGAGTACCTCGATATAGTATAGTGGTAAATATGAGAATTTGGTTAGGGTATCTTAGTATTTAGGCTTTCATAGAAAGTTTCTATGACGTTAGTGATATAGTTATAAGGGACGGAGTAGTAATGATAGACCAACCAAGTTTCATAGCGATAGATTCAAAAGAAAGAGAAGGCTTGCTTTCCCAAATTGGAACTTTTAGTCCGGGGGAACGAACAATATTTCATCGTCTTTGCAGTTCCTGGGAGTCAGAGATCGGGTACCGTAGGTTTCTTTCGGCGGTTTCTGGAGATTCCGCCACCGCTAAGTCCGACCTGGAGCGGCTGTTATCCCGACTCAAGAAAGATCGGATGGCTCTTGTCACCACATCCCTTAAGGAAGGTAAACGAGAGTCCGAGTACATTATTCTCTGCGATCGGGACGATCCTCGATTCTACCAAAGGCTCATTGAAGAAGAGATTTATGATGTGCTCGAAGAGCCAACAATGCTACTTCCGACTTTTGAAAGGTTGCTCGAAAAAGGATACCCCCTACCTCGGGAATATACGATTGAATTGGATTTTGCCTCATTGGCTAACCTAATTTCCCAATCTCAAGAAAAACGATGCCCTGAAAATGGTATCTATATGATACCCCTGGATTCGGCATCTTATCTCTTCACAAAACGATCAGTCAGACGATTTGCATCCGCAGCTCTTTATAAAGCTCAAACCATCTTTCAAAACAGTAACTTACTGGCAGCTGCAGCGGCGCTATTAGGCACGAGCCTTGTAGAAACAAAGAAGAATATTGGTGCCAAACAACTGCCTTTTTGGCTGGGTCTTACGGAGAAGTCCTTGTCCCATAGGAAACAATTAGAAAATCATCGAAAGCTTTCTATACCGCCTGAGTTTTTCTCCCTTATGGCATACCTGCACCAACTTTTTGTAGAACAGGAAAAACTCATCGAAACCCAGCAGAAAGCAGAGCAGGAACGAAAACTCGATCTGCAGACCATCGCCGAAACGATCAAAAGCGTTCCTGGAATGGTAATGACAAAAGAGCAATTCGGGGTGGGATTCCAGAAGTTTAAGGAAAAATACGGCGAAGATTACGAGTCTTTTCGCGAAGAATTTGAAGAAAAGTTCATGACGGGCCAAGGAAAGACCGGACTGTCTATGGTACTAAGTTTTGAGTCGGGAATCGTTCACTCGGAAAATATCTATACCCTCTTTGTTTCGAAGGTGAACGGAGTATCCGAGGTGCTTCAGAAAATCTACATATCGCTTATGACCGTATATGTAAGGAGGGGTGGACAAATGGGCGATCCTGTTTTTTCTACTCCTGAAGCTTTTGCGGCCGATATTGGAGAAAAAATAAAAATCGAAGATCCAATCCTGTACGATCTTCTCCAAAAGCCTCAGGCTGTGGCCGAAGCAATAATTAGCAGTAGCAGAAAATCGAATAAACTAAAGTCAGTTGAAGATATGCGCCTTCTCTTGGCTAGCTTCTTCTACCCCGATCAAATTAAATTTAAGGACTTATCGATTATTTGCGGTATTGATTTGAGGGATATTTACAAACATGCCTTCATGAGATTATCAATTCTGCGACAAATTATTATGCGAATCACGGGCAAGCACGAGAGTTTTAACCGCCAATTCGCAGAGCAGGTACAGCGAACCTACGGCAATGTGGAAAAGAGCCTTTCGGATGCTCGGGCTGAGACTTCGATGATACCGGAACCGGGTAAAAAATCTTCTAGGGTACGGGACAGACAATCGCAAGTTCGGGGAGATGGACGAATTGTGAAAAAGCAGTTAAAGCCCTTGGCAGATTCGGCTCCGGTGAAACCAAAAGAATATAGTCAAGCCGAAAGAGAAAGTGCGTGGTCACAGTTTTCTAAATCGGTAAAAAAATGATTTCGACTTCGATCCTTATTCTAGGTGGTGGCTTTCATGGAACTTTTCTTGGTGCAGCCTTAAAAAAATATCGTAGGTCAAAAGAACACGATTTTCTTATTCTTGATCCCCTTCCTGGACTTCTTGCCTCTTGGTTTACCACCACTTCCCAAACGAAGGTCCAATTTTTACGGAGTTCCCTATCTCATAGCATTGCGCCAAATTTTCATTCCCTCAGAAATTATGCCCTCGCCTTGGGCAGAACCGCACAAATAACGGTGTCAGAATTTTCGGAAATGGACTATTCCTCTCGTGAAAACCTGGATGTTTTGCAACCCTATTTTCGTCCGTCTCTTCGACTTTTTAATGATCATGCGCGGGAGTACATTCGATCTCAGAAATTAGAGGATTATGGCTTACGAGGCAGGGCTATAGAAATTAGCCCAGAAAAAAATCGAGGGTACCGGGTAGTTTGCCAAAGGGACGAGGATGTTTTTGAGATTACTGCGGGGAAAATTATTCTCGCCTTAGGATTTGGAGCGAATCCAAGGATTCCAGAAAATATCGACAATATGGCGACCGAAGTATTGAATCCCCTAGGAAAACCCATTACCCCGGATCTTGTCAAAAATAAAGAAGTTGCTGTGGTTGGAGGGGGCTTGAGTGGAGGACAGGTTTCTATTTGGGCCCTTGATTCGGGTGCAAAAAACGTAACTATCTATAGCCTTGAACCACCATCGGAATCTCGATTTGATTTTGACCCTTGCTACGTTGGGCCAAAATGTAGTCAGGATTTCTTGCTTCTATCCAGTGCGAAAGAACGAATTGACTCGGCAAAGTTAAACCGTCGACCAGGGACTATGACCACCGAAATCTTTAATTCAGTTCTTGGTTTCCAGGAACGAGGAAAAATTCGATGGGACCTGGGTTCTCCCAAGGGGACGCAAGAACCGGTCTTTGTGACCGCTGGTTATCACGAGCCCAAACTCTCTCTGGGACAGTGGATTGACTCCCTTCCCTCGTACAAAGGATATCCAATACTGAAGGACGACTTGTCCTGGGCTTCAAATATTTACGTGAGTGGTAGTCTTGCAATTTCCGAAATTGGCCCACCGGCACCAAATTTTATCGGAGCCCATCTTGCGGCTAGAAGAATACTCCCTCAGTTAGGAATCGATTTTGGCTGGCGGTTCGACACTCGGGACGAGTTTCAATAACTCTTCTAAACCACGGTCTATTTCTCTGCCACTGGAGCTTCCTAAGAGTCCCGATGACACGCCAAGGCCTGAGTACATGAAATCGTGAACAACCCGAAAGGTAAGTTTTTCGTAGGCCTCCCGATAGAATCGTGGTCCACTTTCTTCTTTTTGTACAAATAATAATGGTCCAAGGGCCTCGCGCTTAGCGGTTGTAAGCAATTGCTTTTCAACAATAGGCTCTAGACGGGTTACCGCCTCTTGAAGGGCCCGGGCAATTGCGCTGTCGTTCTCGATGAGGCTGCGTATTTGTCGGTTTCGATTTCGAGATTTTTGACCGTAAACGTCTTTAGTGGGAATAAGTTTTCCAAGTAAGCCCACTACTGCTGGATGGGAAAGAAGCTTGAGTACGGTGACATAATAGAGCAAGAGTCCACCTGTATTTGTTTCCATTTCTGAATCCATTTGTCCGGTCATGAGACCCAATAGTTCATAACTCGCTTCTTGAATACCTCGCCGGATACGGGTTCGATTTTGAGTACTCGGTTCATCTTTTAGTCTGAGGAGTAGAGTCCGGATTTTAAAAAGCCGTTTTCGTCTAGGATCGTTTACCATTTTTTGTCTATACCTATCTAACAACTGCAAGAATGTGTCCGATACCAACAGTGAGCTGGAGCCGAGAAGCTGGGTCAGATAGTCCTGAACTATTTCGGCTGAAGGTTTTTCCCCAGTGTACATCAGTGCATAACGAATTCCTCGACGGTAGAGCAATGGAAGTCCCGGAAAGTCGACAACCTTGGGCTCCTTGGTCCAAATTTCTAAGAGAAGAACCACAACTTCTTCGAGCTTCGCCAAGACCTGCTCCTCGTAATTGGGCTCAGAAAATAGCAGATTGAGAACCCGGTCTGGGGGTATCCAGGCCACGGGCTGAATTTGTTTCTGTTCCTCCTGGGTAACTTGGAGTTCAGGGGGAACAAATCTATTGTAGTTTCCGGCAACATCCCGGGCATTAAAGGAGGGGTCTGTAGAACTTGGATCGAATCTATTATGCCAAATAAAGAAATGGATAGCACTATTGATTTCGAGGGCCGCTCGAATGTACCCACCCGCACTTACATGACTTGTTGGTTCGGGATTCACCACAAGGACAAGATTATGAAGAAAAGGAAGAATGAAGAGGTTTTCTTCATTTTGAATACCTGCGGGTAAATCTAAAATGAGACAATCGTATTCTTTTAGAAGTTGGGTGTAAAAGGTTTCAAAAACCCTTTGTCGTAAGGCCTTGGCTTGGCCTTTTTTTGTTTTTACCCTGGGAAACAGCAAATCCAGTCGTGGAGCAGCGTTTATTCGATAACTGCGGAGTGAACGGGACTGCAGATCGTCGGGCATGGCATCAATTGTACTCTGGGATATGTCGAGAACTACCGCCAAGTTCGAAAGGGGATCCATGTCAATGAGAGCTGTCTTTAGTCCCTTTCGGGCAGCAGACAAGCCGAGATTAACCGACATTGTAGACTTTCCTACACCGCCTTTTCCGCTCCCAATGCCAAAAACTTTGGTCGTTCCCTTGGTATCTGCCATAGATGACAAGGCTATCATGTTTTGAATCTAGGGTAAATCGTAAAGGGCGATAGTCTTAAAGAGGAGCTCCCGCAATAAACTTTTCCTCTTGCTCTTGAAAGTATTGATTTTCATAGAGACGGTAGTAATGTCCACCGAAAGAGAGTAGTTCCTGGTGATTACCATCTTCAATAACCTTCCCTTTTTCGATAACCAAAATTCTATCCGCGTCTTTTATTGTAGAAAGTCGGTGGGCAATAATGAGACTTGTACGATTTAGCAGGACCTTATGAATAGCTTCCTGAATAAGGGACTCACTTTCGGTGTCGATAGAGCTAGTGGCTTCGTCAAGGATGAGAATAGCGGGATCCGCGAGAATTGCCCGAGTAAAACTTATGAGCTGTTTTTGTCCAGTGCTCAATTTTGCCCCTTCCTCGCCTACTTGGGTTTTATAGCCATCGGGAAGCCTCGAAATAAAGTCGTGGGCATTAGCAACTTTTGCCGCCTGAACGATCTCTTCGAGAGTTGCTGATAGTTTTCCATAACGAATATTCTCTTCGATCGACCCTGAAAATAGCTGAGGACTCTGGAGCACGTAACCAAGGTTGCCGTGGAGACATGCAAGGCCATAGTCTCGGTAGTCTCGGTCATCGATGTAGATCTTTCCTTCATTCGGCTCATAGAAACGACAAATTAGGTTAACCAGGGTACTTTTTCCTGAACCCGTCGCCCCTACTAACGCAATCGACTGCCCGGCAGGTATTTGCAACGAGAAATTCTCGAGAATTTGCTCACCGTTGTTATATCGAAACCAAACGTTTTCAAAACGAATAGAACCTCGAAGAGTTGGCCAGTGTTCTGGTCGGGGGCTTAGTACACTTCCGTATCTCTGAATAATTTCCGGCGAGTCGATAATTTCGACCGGGGTATCTAGGAGGGTAAAAACCCGTTCCCCCGCAGCTCTGGCACTTTGTAGTTCTCCAAAAACTCTGGCAAGCTCCCGTAGAGGATCGAATAATTGCACAGTGTACGACAGAAAGGCGGCAAGGGTACCAAAGGTAAGCACCTCTAAACTCACCCTTAGACCCCCGTTCCACAGAGCCAGCGCGGTACCGATTGCCCCTAGTACCATAACCACGGGCTGGTAAAGGGCAGAAATTCTTGCGGAAATAACGCTCATCCGATTCATCCTTTGGGATAAGTGTTTAAACTCCTTTAGCGACTCGTTTTCCCGACTCAGAGTTTTGGTTGTCATCGCTCCCATGAGGGCTTCGTTATAACTGGCAGTAATGCGGCTATTAGTTCGGCGCACGAGACGTTGACTTCGAAATATACGGTTCTGAAAATACCTACTAACCCATATGAGAAAAGGAACAACCGATAGGGTAATGAGAGCCAATTGCCAGTTGAGTATAAACATTACAATGGATATTGATGTAATTGTTGTAAAACCCCAAGTGATATCTACGAATCCCCAACTTATAGTCTGACCGATACGTTGGATATCCGAGGTTATTCGGCTGAGTAACCAACCTCCGGCAGTACGATTAAAGTAGTCCAACTCCAAGTCTTGTACGTGGGCAAAATTTGCATTACGTAAATCGTACATAAGTGCCATTTCCAGATACCCAGCGACCATGATAAGGATAAAAACATTTATTCCTTGAAGAAGAACCAAACCCAAGAAGCAATAAATAAAAATATCAAGCCCATCGGTCGTCCCAGGAACAATGAAGGTATCGACTGCATATCGCGTCCAAAGAGCGAATGTTGCGTCGATAACCCCTACCAAGATCATGACGATACCCAGTCCCAAGGTTTGGGGCCAGTAGGGTTTGAGATAGGGTAATAGGTTCTTGAAAAATGATTTTTTCGTTTTCATAGATTATTCCTTTGCGGTTTGGAGCTTCCATAGCCGTCGGAACATGCCGTGTTCCGCGATGAGCTCATTGAAGCTACCCTGTTGAATAAGTCTTCCTTCTTGCAACACGAGAATGTGATCTGCTTTCGAAAGAGTAGACAAACGATGACTAATGAGAAATACAGTTCGACCTTGAGCATTCTTTCGAATTGCTTCCTGGACCTTGCGGTCAGTTTCTGTATCGAGGGCAGAGAGAGAGTCATCAAACACCATAATAGGTGCCTTGGTTACCAGCGCCCTAGCGATGGCAACCCGTTGTTTTTGCCCCCCCGAAAGGGTTACTCCCCTTTCGCCTACCATAGTTTCATAACCCCTTTCGAATTCAATTATCGATTGATGAATATTCGCATCTCTTGCGGCCTCTACTATTTCTATTTGAGAATAGTCAGGACCTAAAGGCAGACCAATGTTTTGTTGTATTGATCTTCCAAACAAGAATGGTTCTTGCAGGACCATAGCTACTTGTTGCCGAAGGCATTCTTTTTTGTATTCCTTAATATGAATGCCATCGATAAAAATAGCACCCGAGCTCGGTGTATAGAGGCCAGAAATGAGGGAAACCATCGTGGATTTTCCCGACCCTGTAGGCCCAAGAATGCCTACAGTTGTGCCCGCAGGAACTTCCCAAGAAATTTCTTTAAGAATCTCTTGTCCATCGGCATACGAAAAAGATACTCGTTCGAACCGAATGGACCCTTGGATATCTCGCTCCAATCCGCTTAATTGCATATCCTCTTCTTCTACTTCTAATATTCCCTGGATCCTCTGAATTGCAACAAAAGCTTTCCCCATATCAACTAAGACCCGGCCCATCATCCTCACCGGCCATAAAATCATCCAAACCGAGGAAATGAAGAGTAACAAAGTACCCAGGGTAATCGTGCCTTGAACAGTCCAAAGAGTACCAACCCCAATGACTACAACAACCTGTGTTAGGCTCATGATATCTGAACTCGCCCAAAAGGCTGAAAACCACCGAATCAAGTCCATCGTGACCTGCCGATAATAATGATTTCGCTCCCCAAACTTCTGGTACTCATGAGCTTCTCGACCAAAAGCCCGGACAACTCGAATACCCGTCAAGTGTTCCTGCACAAGAGTGGTGAGGGCTGCTTCTGCTTCGTCACTACGTTTGAAGCTCGATTGAATCTTTCCAAAAAAGAGTATCGACGAGATTATCGAAAAAGGAATAATCGGTAAGGCGATTACAGCAAGTCCAGGATGGACGGTGAAGGTTACGACCAGGCTAGTGATTACGAGAAAAAAGGCGTTTCCCACCTGAACCAATTGGAGGGCAAGAAACTTTCGAACCGTGTCAACGTCACTCGTACACCTTTGGAGCAGGTCCCCTTTTTCAGCACTACTATGATAGGAGGCCGGAAGATTATTGATGTGGGCAAAAAGCTGATCTTTTAGATTTCGACTACTTTTTTCACTCGTAGAGGCAGCGAGATATCCCGATCCAAAAACCATTGTTCCCTGAAGGAACGCAGATCCTATAAGCATAAGACCTGGTATCCAGAGGTTTTCCCTTAGAATCGAAAGATCGAAAAGGCCAAATATCGATCCCACGATAGGATGGATTGAAAGGCTTTCGTTCCCGATAATCGAGTCAACAGTCGCCCTTATAAGAAGGGGTGGTGCGTAAGCTAGGATAGAACCAAATCCTAGAAGGAGTATTGCGATACTATATCTCCTAGTATTTCCGGCCATAGATCTATACATGAGAACTAGGCTATTTATTTTTTTCATACATACTCCGAACCTGGACAGAAGAATACCGACAACAATCCACGGGAAAACCCGAAATTCCCTGGAACCAATTGAATGTTAAGATGGAGGATTAGAAATAATGAATGAGGAAACCTACAAAAAGCCCGGGCCCTTTGTACAGTTCAGAGGCTTTTGGGGAAGGAAAATACCAAGGAGCCTTCACCTACGCTTCTAACCACTTCTAAACTTCCATGAACCGACAAAACGCTGGTTATAAACATAGTTTCATTCTCCTTTCCCGGCAAAAATTGCCGTACGTTGGGGAAAATATCGCAATTACTCGAGTGTTGCAAGTGGGGTAGAAAAATTATTGAAAGATATTTGAGGATTTCTCGCCAGGTCATCCATGAAGGATAAGAATTTTTCTTCCGGTAAGGGGGGGGCAAAGAGATACCCCTGAAATAATCGAACGCCCTCTTTGTAGAGGAATTGTAATTGACTAAGGTTTTCTATTCCTTCGGCGATTAACTCAAATCCAAGCTCCTTTGCCATGGCGATAATCGCCCGTACGATTGCCCGGGACTTCTCGTCCTCAGGTAGCGCTTTAATAAAAGTCTTGTCAATTTTCAGATGCCCCGCAGGAAGTTGATGAACATAAGATAAACTACTATACCCGGTACCAAAGTCATCGATCGAAAAACTTACACCCTGTTCGTAAAGCATCCGCATCAATCGGATTATACGATTTGGTTCCTCGATTAACGTGCTCTCGGTGATTTCCAGTTTTAGATGGCCGTGGGGAAACTTATACTGCTTGAGGATTTGTAGGACGTTATGAGGTACTTGATCGGAACGTAATTGCCGAGGCGATAAGTTAACCGATATACCTTGGATTTGCTCATTATTCGTATGCCATTGTTCGAGTCGGCTGGCAACGTGATACATCATCCAAGTTCCCATAGGAATGATGAGTCCAGTTTCTTCGGCCAAGGGCACGAACTTCTCCGGGCTTAACAGACCTAGCCGAGGGTGGTTCCATCGAATGAGACTTTCACCATATCTTTTTTGGACCACTAGGGAATGTTCTGTAAGTTTAATTTCCAAAATTGGCTGGTAGTATGCCAGGAATTGTTTGTCGAGTTCTTTTAATGACTGGTTTTCCAGGCCCCGAATAATACTGTTTTGGAGATCCATTTTTTCAATAACTTCGGTACGCATTGATGGCGCGTAGGTCTCAAAGGGTGTGTCGAGTTTCCGTGCGAGTTGCAAAGCTATATCGGCATTCTGAAGTAGGTAACTCTTA